>Ga0207874_1000305_pt1 | contig 72695 bp, 69 predicted proteins | sample HigsolmetaAR201D_FD_184833 | JGI IMG/M metagenome (GOLD analysis project Ga0207874, IMG submission 184833) | Ionic liquid and high solid enriched microbial communities from the Joint BioEnergy Institute, USA - AR20-1-D (SPAdes) (version 2) ...
GGCGCCTGCAGGCGGACCTCAAGTACGGCCGCATCGACGAGATCCTCGCCACCGGCCTGCACGCGTTCCTGACGCAGTTCCTCGACCGCGTCAACGACCTGGGCACGGGCATCAGCCGCGACTTCCTGGTCCCGGTGGCCGCCTGAACCTCAGCGTGCGCTCGAGACCGCGCGCGAGCCGTACAGTGCCTCGACCGCGCGGCCCAGGTCGATGACCGCCATCGCATAGTAGCTGGACCAGTTGTAGCGCGTGATCGCGTAGAAGTTGCCGGTGCCGGCGGCGTAGCTCGGCGCGGCACCGCCGTTCTGCAGCTCGACCAGCGCCAGCAGGCCGCCGTAGCCTCGCCCCTCTTCCGACAGGCTCGCACCGCGCGCGGCGAACTCCTCGGCGGTGAAGCTCGGCACGATGTCCGGCTGCAGCAGGTAGGCGCGGTCGGCGGTGTCGACCGGGGCGGCGACCTCGAAGTGGGTCGGCTCGCCGCGCTGCCAGCCGTGTTCGGCAAGGTAATGGGCCACGCTGCCGATCACGTCGGCCGGGCTGCGGTGCAGGTCGACGCGGCCGTCGCCGTCGAAGTCCACCGCGTACCGGTTCCAGCTGCTGGGCATGAACTGCGGCATGCCCATCGCGCCGGCGTACGAGCCGCGCAGCTCCAGGGGGTCGTGCCCCTCGCTGTGGCACAGCAGCAGGAACTGCTCCAGCTCGGCGCGGAAGAAGGCGCTGCGGTCGCTGCGCCCGCTGGGGAAGTCGAAGCCCAGCGTGGCCAGCGCGTCGAGCACGCGGAAGCTGCCCATGTGCCGGCCGTACAGCGTCTCGACCCCGACGATGCCGACCACGATCTCCGGCGGCACCCCGTACATCTCCTCGGCCTGCGCCAGCCACTTCGCGTGGGCCTTGCGGAACTCGAGGCCGGCGCGCAGGCGGCGCGGTTCGACGAAGCGGGCACGGTAGGCGGCCCAGTTCTTCGCGGTGCCGGCCGGCGGCGGCATGATCAGCCGCGCCACCGACGGCAGGTAGCGCGCCTGCGCCAGCGTGCGGCGCACCCAGCCGGGATCGAGGTTCTGGCGTTGCGCGACCTCCAGCGCGAAGGCCATCACGTCGTCGCGTTCGCCGTAGACGAAGCTGTCGGGTGGTTCGGTCGCCTGGGCCAGGACGGTGCCGGGCATGGCCGTCCCGACCAGCAGGCCGGCGCCCAGGATGCACAGGCGCCGGCGGAAGGAATCAAGGGTGTGGGGCATGTCGAAGCTCGAGGAGGGCGCGGCGCAGCTCGCGCGCCAGTGAGCGCGCCAGTGTAGAGGAGCGGGGCGTTGCCCCCGCGGCCGGTGCGTAACGCAGCGCTTCCATGCGCGACAGCAGCTCGGCGACGCGGGCGGCCTGCTCGCCCCAGCGCGCGCGTGCCTGCGCGGCCAGCGTGCGCGGCGGCACGTGCGGTCCGCTGGGCAGGCCGGCGGCGGCCAGCTGCGCCTGCATGCGCCGGTAGGCCTGCACCCACGGGTCCTGCCGGTGGCGTTCCCACCAGGCCCAGGCGGCGCCCGCGGACGCCGCCGCGGCGACCAGGCCGAGCAGCAGCACCACCAGGTCCTGCCAGCCGGGCGCGTCGAAGCCGAGGTGGCGCAGCAGCTCGAACTGCGTGCCGCGCGAGTAGTTCAGCACCCACTGGTTCCAGGCGTTGTTGACCGCGTCCCAGTGGTTGCGCAGCCGCCGCCACAGTTCGGGATTGACCGTGCTCAGCGTCGCGGCGACCACCCCCGTGGCCGGCCCCAGGTCGAGCGCCATGCGGATGCGCTCGGGCGCGACGGCGCCGGTCGGGTCGGCGCGCACCCAGCCGGCGCCGGGCTGCCAGTACTCGGCCCAGGCGTGGGCATAGGCGTGGCGCACCAGGTGGTAGCCGTCGACCGGGTTGTACTCGGCGCCCTGGTAGCCGGTGACGATGCGCGCCGGCACCCCCATCGCGCGCATCACGACGACGAAGGCGGCGGCGAAGTGCTCGCAGAAGCCCTGCTTGCGGTCCAGCCAGAACTCGTCGATGGCATGGCGGCCCTGCTCGTCGCCGTAGCGGCCGGGCGCCAGCGTGTAGGCGTAGCCCTGGGTGCGGATGTGGGCGAACACCGCCTGCGCCAGCCGGCGGGCATCGGCATCGGGGAGCTGTTGCCGCAGGGCCTGCGCCCAGGCCAGCGTGCGCGGGTTGTAGCCCTCGGGCAGCTGCAGGTAGTCGCGCAGCCCGGCCGTCCAGGCCACCGGCCCGTGGCGGAAGCCGGTGTAGGCCGTGGCCTCGAAGCGCTGCCGTTCGCGCAGCGGCTGGCCGGTGACCCATTCCAGGTCCTCGCGCATGCGCGGGAGGATCTCGCCGAGCCTGGGGACCTCCGGCGTGACCTCGAGCAGCGGCAGCGAGGCGATGCGGGTCGGCTCGATGGTCAGCGAGTAGCGGAAGGCCTGCGTGCCGAGCTGCAGGTTGCCGTCGGCGCGCTGGCTGCGCGGCCAGCCGCGGTAGGGCAGGGGGCGCCAGTGCCGCCCGTCGAACTCGGCGAGCACCGGCCCGCGGAAGTACAGCGCCTGCGGCGGCGGGGCGGGGCCGTCGAACTTGACCCGCATCGCGATGCTGTCGTCCAGCGCCAGCTCGGCCACCGAGCCCATCTCCATCATGTTCGACAGCCCGGTGCGCCCGGCGTGCGCGTCGGTCGGCAAGCCCCACAGCGGCGCGAAGCGCGGGAACAGCACGAACAGCGCGACCATCACCGGCGCACCGAACAGGCACAGGCGTGCAGACAGCGCGGCGGCCTTGGCCAGCGAGGGTTGCCCGACCGGCATCTGCGAGACCACCAGCGCGGTCAGCAGGCCCCACACGGCCAGCACCATCGCCAGCGCCAGCGGCAGTGACTGGGAATAGAGGAAGTTGGTCAGCACCAGGAAGAAGCCGAGGAAGAACACCACGAAGGCATCGCGCCGCGCGCGCAGCTCCAGCGTCTTGAGCGCCATCAGCACCACCACCAGCGTCACGCCGGCTTCCTTGCCGAACAGCGTGCGGTGCGTGACCAAGGTGGCGGCCACCGCGGCCAGCAGCAGCGCCCCCAGCACCCAGCGCCCGGGCAGCGGCGCGCCGGTCAGGGCCAGCCGGGCGCGCCAGAGCAGCACCACTGCGGCGAGTGCGGTGCACCACCAGGGCAGGTGAGCGGCGTGCGGCGCGATGACCCAGGCGATCACGCCGAGCAGGAACAGCGTGTCGCGCGTCTCGCGCGGCAGGTGTCGCCAGGCCGCCAGGCGCGGCGTCGTGCCGGTACGGGAGGCAAGGGCGGTCGTCATCGGTACAGGGCCAGTTGTTCCAGGCAACGGCGCTTGTGCGCCTCGCCGTGGTCGGGCAGCAGCTCCGGCACGCCGGGCAGGCGCAGGCCGTAGCGCAGGCCTGCCTGCTCGGCCGCCAGCACCCAGGCGGCCAGGCGCGACAGGCGCTGCTCGGCACCCTGGGCGCCGGTGTGAAGATAGTCCAGCCACAGCTCGCGGAGCGCCGCGCCACCGGTCTCGCGGCTGACCAGCTCGCCGGTCTTGGCCACCTTCTTCCACACCACGTGCTTGAGCGGGTCGCCGCGCCGGTACGCGCGCACGCCGTCGGTCTCGCCGCCTTCGCCCTGGCGCAGCGGCTGCCCCTGGCCCGGGTGCGGCAGCGGTGCCGGCAGCGGCGGGGGGAAGCTCTCGGGGGCCGGGTAGACCAGCAGCCGCGAGGCCGGGCGCCACAGCGTCCAGACGCGGAAGATCCCGAGCGGGAAGCGCGTCTCGGCGGTCAGCATCGGCACTGCATGCCAGCCGCGCCGTTGCGGCTGGAAGCTCACGTGCGCGACCGCCTGCGCCTGCGCCGGCACGTCGGTCCAGGCCCAGCCCGGCGGGGGGGCCTCGCCCGGCTCGGGCAGGACACGCAGGCCGATGCCGTAGCGCTCGCGGCGTGCCTCGTTGGTCAGCGCGACCTCCAGCAGCGCAGCCTGGTCGGCGAACACCGCCGCCGGCGGCTTCAGGTGCAGCGTCAGCCCGCGCAGCGTGCTGTGGGTGACGTACATGCCGGCCACCCCGGCGCCGGCCAGCAGGAAGGTCAGCAGGTAGCCCAGGTTGAGCTGGTAGTTGATCGAGGCGACCAGCAGCACCACCAGCGTGGCTGCGAACAGCAGGCCCGGCCGGGTCGGCAGGATGTAGACGTTGTGCTGCGTCAGCACCAGCGTGTCGCTGGCCGGCAGGCGCTGGTGCCACCAGGCGCGCAGGCGCTGGCGCAACCGGCCGGCCGGGCGGCGGCGCGCGCCGGGGCGTGCGGCGGCTGCGGCGGTGCTCACGGCAGCGGCACCGCCTCGACCATCGCCCGCACCTGCTCGACCCGGCCGCGCCCGCTGCCGGCCACCGGCACCAGGCGGTGCGCGATGGTCTGCGGCAGCACGGCCTGGATGTCGTCGGGCGCCACGTAGTCGCGCCGCGCGATGAAGGCGCGCGCCTTGGCCGCGCGCAGCACCGCGATGCCGGCGCGCGGGCTGAGCCCCTCGACGAACCACTGGCCGGAGCGGGTCGCGGCGATCAGGTCCTGCAGGTAGTCGAGCAGCGGGTCGGCGGCATGCACCTGGCGCACCGCCTGCTGCATGGTCATCAGCTCGGCCGGCGACATCACGGCCGGCAGCTGGTGCACCGCGGCGCGGCGGTCCTGGCCGGCCAGCAGCTCGCGCTCGGAGGCCCGGTCCGGGTAGCCGAGCGTGATGCACATCAGGAAGCGGTCCAGCTGCGACTCGGGCAGGGCGTAGGTGCCGAGCTGGTCGGCCGGGTTCTGGGTGGCGATCACGAAGAACGGCTGCGGCAGCGGCCGGGTCTCGCCCTCGACGCTGACCTGGTGTTCCTCCATCGCCTCCAGCAGCGCGCTCTGCGTCTTGGGGCCGGCGCGGTTGATCTCGTCGGCCAGCAGCACCTGCGAGAAGATCGGCCCCGGGTGGAACACGAAGGATTCCTGGCCGCGCTCGTAGACGCTCACCCCGACCAGGTCCGAGGGCATCAGGTCGGCGGTGAACTGCACGCGCGAGAAGCGCAGGCCCAGCGACACCGCCAGTGCATGGGCCAGGGTGGTCTTGCCCACGCCCGGCACGTCCTCGATCAGCAGGTGGCCGCCGGCCAGCAGGCAGGCCACGCAGTCCTCGACCTGGGTGCGCTTGCCGACGATGATCGTGTTAATCTGATCCAGCAGCCGTTGCAGCTGTGCATGAAGCATGTGGGTATCCGGGTGGCTCATGGCCGAGCACATTACCCGAATTCCGCGCCACGACACGGGGACAAAATCACATGGCCACCGGCTACTACAGCCATCCTGATTGCCGCCGCCACGACATGGGCGCCGGTCATCCTGAATGCCCTGAGCGCCTGGACGTCATCGAGGACTACCTGCTGGCCACCGGCATCGAGCTCGGGCTGGAAAAACGCGAGGCACCGCTGGCCGGGCTGCGCGACCTGGAGCTGGCCCACAGCGCCGCCTACGTGGCCACGATGAAGGACCTGATGGAGCAGGTGGCGCAAAGCGGCGAGCGCCGCACCATCGACATGGACACGGTGGTGTGCCCGCACACCTGGCAGGCGGCGCTGCGCGCCGCCGGGGCCGCGGTGGCAGCCACCGACGCGGTGATCGACCGCGAGATCGAGAATGCCTTCTGCGCCGTGCGCCCACCCGGGCACCATGCGACGCGCTCGCAGGCGATGGGCTTCTGCTTCTTCAACAACGTCGCGGTGGCTGCGCGCCACGCGCTCAACGTGCGCCGGCTCAAGCGCGTGGCCATCGTCGACTTCGACGTGCACCACGGCAACGGCACCGAGGACATCTTCGCCGGCGACGAGCGGGTGCTGATGGTCAGCTTCTTCCAGCACCCGCTGTACCCGTTCAGCGGCACCGAGGCGCCGGCCGACAACATGGTCAACCTGCCGGTGCCGGCCTACACCCGCGGCATGGAAATCCGCGAGCTGGTCGAGGCGCTGTGGATCCCGCGGCTGGAGCGTTTCAAGCCCGAGATGATCTTCATCTCTGCGGGCTTCGACGCGCACCGAGAGGACGACCTGGGCCAGCTCGGGCTGGTCGAGGCCGACTACGAGTGGATCACGCGCCGGGTGAAGGACGTGGCCGAGCGCCACGCCAAGGGGCGCATCGTCTCCTGCCTGGAGGGCGGCTACCACCTCGACGCGCTGGCGCGCAGCGTGGCCGCGCACGTGCGCGTGCTGGCCGACGTCTAGGGCGCGTGCTCTCGCGCCACGAAAAAGCCGCCCCGAGGGGCGGCTTGCTTCATGGCCAGGCCAGGGGCGCTCAGGCGGTCGCGACCGGAATCTTGCCGATGCGGGCCTGCCATTCGCGCGGGCCGGTGACGTGGGCGGAGGTGCCGCCCGCGTCCACCGCGACGGTGACCGGCATGTCCTTGACCTCGAACTCGTAGATCGCCTCCATGCCCAGGTCCTCGAAGCCGACCACGCGGGCCGACTTGATCGCCTTGGAGACCAGGTAGGCGGCGCCGCCGACGGCCATCAGGTAGGCGCTCTTGTGCTTCTTGATCGCCTCGATCGCCACCGGGCCGCGCTCGGCCTTGCCGATCATCGCGATCAGGCCGGTCTGGCTCAGCATCATCTCGGTGAACTTGTCCATGCGGGTGGCGGTCGTCGGGCCGGCCGGGCCGACCACCTCGTCGCGTACCGGATCGACCGGGCCGACGTAGTAGATCACGCGGTTGGTGAAGTCCACCGGCAGCTTCTCGCCCTTGGCCAGCATGTCCTGGATGCGCTTGTGGGCGGCGTCGCGGCCGGTCAGCATCTTGCCCGACAGCAGCAGCGTCTCGCCCGGCTTCCAGCTGGCGACTTCCTCCTTCGTCAGCGTGTCGAGGTTGACGCGGCGGCTCTTGTTGTAGTCCGGCGCCCAGCTGACGTCGGGCCACAGGTCCAGGCTCGGCGGCTCCAGATACGCCGGGCCGGAGCCGTCGAGCACGAAGTGCGCGTGGCGGGTGGCCGCGCAGTTCGGGATCATGGCCACCGGCTTGGACGCGGCGTGCGTCGGGTACATCTTGATCTTGACGTCCAGCACCGTGGTCAGGCCGCCCAGGCCCTGCGCGCCGATGCCCAGCGCGTTGACCTTCTCGTACAGCTCCAGGCGCAGTTCTTCCAGCTTGTTCTGCGGGCCGCGCTGCTGGAGCTCGTACATGTCGATGTCTTCCATCAGCGCTTCCTTGGCCAGCAGCATGGCCTTCTCGGCCGTGCCGCCGATGCCGATGCCCAGCATCCCGGGCGGGCACCAGCCCGCGCCCATGGTCGGCACGGTCTTGAGCACCCAGTCGACCAGGTTGTCGCTCGGGTTCATCATCACGAACTTGGACTTGTTCTCCGAGCCGCCGCCCTTGGCCGCGACGATCACGTCGACCTTGTCGCCCGGCACCACCTCCATGTGGATCACCGCGGGCGTGTTGTCCCTGGTGTTCTTGCGCTCGAACTGCGGGTCGGCCAGGACCGAGGCGCGCAGCTTGTTGTCCGGGTTCAGGTAGCCGCGGCGCACGCCTTCGTTGATCGCGTCGGCGATCGAGCCGGAGAAGCCTTCCCAGCGCACGTCCATGCCGATCTTCAGGAACACGTTGACGATGCCGGTGTCCTGGCAGATCGGGCGCTTGCCTTCGGCGCACATCTTCGAGTTCGTCAGGATCTGCGCGATGGCATCCTTGGCCGCCGGCGATTCCTCGCGCTCGTAGGCGCGCGCCAGGTGCTGGATGTAGTCGGCCGGGTGGTAGTAGCTGATGTACTGCAGGGCCGCAGCGACGCTTTCGACGAGGTCGTCGTACTTGATCGTGGTGGTCATGGTCTTGAAGTGCGGTGGGTTGCGGGGGCGGCTGCGATTATCTCAGCCGCAGCGCCCGCCGCATGGCAGCGGGGGCGCTGCGCGGGCCTGGCGCCTCAGTCGTGCGCCGGCGGGGCCAGCAGCCGGTCGGTCAGCGCGATCGCCAGCGCCGAGAGCAGGAACACGACGTGGATCAGGGTCTGCCACTGCAGCACCTTCAGCTCGTAGTTGCCGGCGTTGATGAAGGTCTTGAGCAGGTGGATCGACGAGATGCCGATGATCGCGGTGGCCAGCTTGACCTTCAGCACCGAGGCGTTGACGTGGCTGAGCCATTCCGGCTGGTCGGGGTGGCCTTCCAGCCGCATGCGCGAGACGAAGGTCTCGTAGCCGCCGACGATCACCATGATCAACAGGTTGGAGATCATCACCACGTCGATCAGCGCCAGCACGACCAGCATGATGATGGTCTCGTTGAGCTGGGTCACCGGCGCGTCGCTGCGGTAGCCGATGCCGCGCACCAGCTGGTCCAGCGCATGCTGGTTGCCGAACGCGGCCTCGATCAGGTGCACCAGTTCCACCCAGAAATGGAAGACGTAGACGCATTGCGCCACGATCAGGCCGAGATACAGCGGCAACTGCAGCCAACGGCTGGCAAAAATCAGGTTCGGCAACGGACGCAACCGGGCAGTACGCGGATCGGGAATCGGGGTCATCGGGAGGGGACTGCGAAACGGACTCAGGGATAGTCCGGATGCTGCGGATTTTATTGTCAGAATATCGCTCTCCCCGGAGGCCGGTCATTTGAGGCAGAGTAAGGCGTTTGTAAGAGCATCGCCTTATGGTGCGGCGCGATTTCCGGGCCAGTTTCGTCGAACTATCCACATATAAAAGGAGACGCTCATGTCGACCAGTGAGCAGGCAAACCAGCTCTACGTGCCGTCCGACGCGACGGTGAAGGCAGCTCATGTATCCGGCATGGAGGCCTATCGCAAGCTCTGCGAGGAGGCCGAGGCCGATTACGAAGGCTACTGGGCCCGACTGGCCAAGGAATTCGTGACCTGGAAGCAGCCCTTCACCAAGGTCCTCAACGACAGCAACGCACCGTTCTTCAAGTGGTTCGAGGACGGCCTCCTCAACGTCTCGTACAACTGCCTGGACCGCAACGTCGAGCAGGGCCGCGGCGACAAGGTCGCGATCATCTTCGAAAGCGACGACGGCCAGGTGACCCGCGTCACCTACCGCGAGCTGCTCGAGAAGACCTGCCGCATGGCCAACGGGCTGCGCGAGCTGGGCGTCAAGAAGGGCGACCGCGTCGTCATCTACATGCCGATGTCGGTCGAGGGCGTGGTCGCGATGCAGGCCTGCGCGCGCATCGGCGCGACGCACTCGGTGGTGTTCGGCGGGTTCTCGGCGCAGTCGCTGCGCGACCGCATCCAGGACGCCGGCGCGGTGCTGGTCATCACGGCCGACGAGCAGATGCGTGGCGGCAAGCAGCTGCCGCTGAAGGCCATCGTTGACGAGGCCCTGGGCATGGGCGGCTGCGACACCGTGCGCAACGTGCTGGTGTACCGCCGCACCGGCGGCAACATCGCCTGGAACGCGCGTGACGTCTGGCTGCACGAGGTGCTTGCCAAGCAGGCGACCACCTGCGAGCCCGAGTGGGTCGATGCCGAGCACCCGCTGTTCCTGCTCTACACCTCCGGCTCGACCGGCAAGCCCAAGGGCGTGCAGCACTCCAGCGGCGGCTACCTGCTGCAGGCGGCGCTGAGCACCAAGTGGACCTTCGACCTCAAGCCCGAGGATGTGTTCTGGTGCACGGCCGACATCGGCTGGGTCACCGGCCACACCTACATCGCCTACGGACCGCTGGCCAACGGCGCGACGCAGATCGTCTTCGAGGGCGTGCCGACCTGGCCGGATGCCGGCCGCTTCTGGAAGATGATCCAGCAGCACAAGGTCACGATCTTCTACACCGCGCCGACCGCGATCCGCTCGCTGATCAAGGCGGCCGAGGCCAACCCGGCGACCCATCCGCGCAACTACGACCTGTCGTCGCTGCGCATCCTCGGCTCGGTGGGCGAGCCGATCAACCCGGCGGCCTGGGAGTGGTACTACCGGAACGTCGGCGGCAGCCGCTGCCCGATCGTGGACACCTGGTGGCAGACCGAGACCGGTGCGCACATGATCACCCCGCTGCCCGGCGCCACCCCGCTGGTGCCCGGCTCCTGCACGCTGCCATTCCCGGGCATCATGGCCGCGGTGGTTGACGAGACCGGTGCCGACGTGCCGAACGGGCAGGGTGGCGTGCTGGTGATCAAGAAGCCGTGGCCCAGCATGATCCGCACGATCTGGGGCGACCCGGAGCGCTTCAAGAAGAGCTACTACCCGGCCGACTTCCAGGGCCGCTACTACCTCGCCGGCGACGGCGCGGTGCGCGACGCCAACACCGGCTACTTCACGATCACCGGCCGCATCGACGACGTGCTGAACGTCTCGGGGCACCGCATGGGCACGATGGAGATCGAGTCCGCGCTGGTGTCCTGCACCGAGCTGGTCGCCGAAGCCGCGGTGGTGGGCCGTCCGGACGAAACCACCGGCGAGGCGATCTGCGCCTTCGTGGTGCTCAAGCGTCCGCGCCCGACCGGCGAGGAGGCGAAGAAGATCGCCGATGAACTGCGCGCCTGGGTCGCGAAGGAGATCGGCCCGATCGCCAAGCCCAAGGACATCCGCTTCGGCGACAACCTGCCCAAGACCCGCTCGGGCAAGATCATGCGTCGCCTGCTGCGCTCGATCGCCCGCGGCGAGCAGATCACCCAGGACACCTCCACGCTGGAGAACCCCGCGATCCTCGAGCAGTTGGCCCAGTCCAACTGATCAAGGGAGCCGCGAGGCCCCGGGGCGCAGCCCCGATCGCGGGGGACGGGGTTCGCTCACGTCGCGCCAGCGATGTGAGCGAACACCAGAACCCGGCCCGCGGGGCAGCGCTGTGCCTGGTCCAACCGATCCACGCGGCCCGCGAGGCCCCGGGGCGCAGCCCCGATCGCGGGGGACGGGGTTCGCTCACGTCGCGCCAGCGATGTGAGCGAACACCAGAACCCGGCCCGCGGGGCAGCGCTGTGCCTGGTCCAACCGATCCACGCGGCCCGCGAGGCCCCGGGGTGCAGCCCCGATCGCGGGGGACGGGGTTCGCTCACGTCGCGCCAGCGATGTGAGCGAACACCAGAACCCGGCCCGCGGGGCAGCGCTGTGCGTGGTCCGACCGATCCACGCGACCCCCGAGGCCCCGGGGCGCGGCCCCGGTCGCGGGGACGGGGTTCGCTCATGTCGCTTCAGCGATGTGAGCGAACACCAGAACCCGGCCCGCGGGGGCGTCATCACCCAGTCCCGCTGATCCAGTCGGCCCGCAAGGGCCGTCGGCACATCCGGCGGCGGTGGGGCGTTGCGCATCGCTTCGAGCGCAGGCCGCCCCGGATTTCGAGCGTTCGGACGCCTGCGAACCTCCCTCCGCTGCCCGCGGCTCCCGCGGCTCCCCGACGACGCCCGCCATCCCGGGGCCATTCGCCCATTGCCGCCAATCCGCGGTACCCTCACCGGTTTTCCCGCCGGCCCCGCCATGTCCCGTTCCTTCTCCGCCTTCCTGGCCGAAAGCCGCGCCCTCGTGCGGCTGGCCACCCCGATCGTGCTGTCGCAGGTCGCCTACGTGCTCATGGGCCTGACCGACACGGTCATGTCGGGACACGCCGGCGCGGCGGAGCAGGCCATCGTCGGGCTGGGCGTGGCGCTGTGGATGCCGGTGTTCATCGGCCTGATGAGCGTGGTGCAGGCGGTCAGCCCGGTGGTCGCGCATCACTACGGCGCGGGCGACCGGGCCGGCATCGTGGCCGACACGCGCGAAGGCGTGTGGCTGGCCGCCTTCGGCAGCCTGCTGCCGTTCGCGTTGCTGCCGCTGGTGCAGCCGCTGCTGCTGGCGGCCGGCATCGAGCCGCCGATCGCGGCGGGGACGGCGTGGTACCTCTGGGGCGTGGCGCTGGGGATGCCGGCGGCGCTGGTGTTCCGCGCGATCGGGTTCTATTCGGCCAGCATCAACCACCCCCGGCCGCTGATGGTGCTGGCCTTCGTCGGGCTGGTGGTCAACACCTTCCTCAACTGGGTGCTGATCTACGGCCACCTCGGCATGCCGGCGATGGGGGGCGCGGGCTGTGGCTGGGCCACCGGCATCAGCATGTGGGTGGGGCTGGTCGGCCTCGTGATCTGGACCGCGCGCGGGCGCATCTACAAGCCGTACTACCTGTGGGACGGCTGGTCCTGGCCGACCTGGCGCGGCCAGAAGCAGCTGCTGCGCATCGGGCTGCCGATGGGCGGCGCCGGGCTCGCCGAGGTGGCGGCGTTCTCCGGCATCGCGGTGCTGGTGGGCCGGTTCGGGGCGGTGCAGATCGCCGCGCACCAGGTGGCGCTGAACTTTTCGGCGCTGATCTTCATGCTGCCGATGGGGCTGTCCTCGGCGCTGTCGATCCGCGTCGGCCACCGGCTCGGGGCGGGCGATCCGCGCGGGGCCCGCTTCGTCGCATGGACCGGCATCGGCCTGGGCCTGCTGATCGCGGCCACCGCGATCGGCCCCATCGTCGCCGGTCGTCACCTGATCACCGAGCTGTACAGCAACGACACGGCGGTGCGCCAGCTGGCCGCCACGCTGCTGCTGTTCGCGGCCCTGTGGCAGTTCTTCGACGCCACCCAGGTCTGCGCGATCGGCGCGCTGCGCGGCTACAAGGTCACCTTCGTGCCGATGCTGATGATGCTGGTGGCGTTCTGGGGCGTCGGGATCCCGCTGGGCGCCTGGCTGGGCTACGTCGGCCTGCCGGGCGGCGAGCCGCTGCAGGTCTACGGGTTCTGGATCGGCCTGGTGGTCGGGCTGGTGCTGGTGTCCGTCGCGTTCAGCCTGACGCTGGGCGTGGTCTCGCGTGCCGCGGTCGAGGAGGGGCGCGGAAGCGCCGTGCCGCAGGGGAGCGCCCGCGTGCATCCCGGCGCGAGCGGGGCGTAGCCGGCCGCGGCGCATATAGACTGCCGGCCTGGCCCAGCCACCACGATGCCGCGATGCCTGCCCCGAGCGCCCTGATCGACTTCATCGATCCGCACGGATCGGGGACGCGCACGCGCCTGGCGTTCGGCACGCCGGAGCAGGCCTGGACGGCACGCACCGCCGCCGAGGTGCCCGCAGTGCTGGAGGCGGCGCAGCAGGCCGCGGCGGCGGGCCGCTGGTGCGTGGGCTTCGTGGCCTACGAGGCGGCGCCTGCGTTCGATGCGGCGTTCGAGGTGCATCCGTCCTGCGGCCCGCTGGCCTGGTTCGCCGCGTTCGACGACGCCGCGCCCTGGCCGGACGGCCTGGCGCCCGCGTATCCGCCACTGCAGTGGGAGGCGTCGATCGGTCGGGCCGGGTTCGATGCCGCGCTGGCTCGCATCCACCAGGCCATCGCCGACGGCGAGGTCTACCAGGTCAACTACACCGCAGCGGTGCGCAGTCCCCATGCCGGGCCAGCGCTGGAACTGTTCCGCGCGCTGCACCGTACCCAGCCCGAGGGCTATGCGGCGTTCCTCGACACGGGCGAGCTGCAGGTGCTGTCGGTCTCGCCGGAACTGTTCTTCGACTGGCGCGACGGCCGCCTGCTGTGCCGCCCGATGAAGGGCACGGCGCTGCGCGGCGCCACGCCCGAGGAAGACCAGGCGCGCGCCGAGGCACTGCGCACGACCGAGAAGGAGCGCGCCGAGAACCTGATGATCGTGGACCTGATCCGCAACGACCTCTCGCGCATCGCGCGGCCGTTCTCGGTGCGGGTGCCGCGGCTGTTCCACACGCAGGCGCTGCCGACGGTGTGGCAGATGACCTCCGACGTGATGGCCGAGACCCGCCCGGGCACGACGCTGCGCGACGTCTTCGCGGCGCTGTTTCCCTGCGGGTCGGTGACCGGTGCGCCCAAGGTGCGGGCGATGCACTGGATCCGCGCACTGGAGCGCGCGCCGCGCGGCGTCTACTGCGGCGCGGTCGGCGTGCTGCGCCCGGACGGCTCGGCCACCTTCAACGTGCCGATCCGCACCGTGGTGCTGCAGGACGGCCAGGCGCAGTGCGGCATCGGCAGCGGCATCACGGCCGACGCCGGCACGGACGGCGAGTGGGCCGAGTGGGGCGGCAAGCGCCGCTTCCTCGAACTGGCGCGCCAGCCGTTCCGGCTGGTCGAGACGCTGCGGCTGGAGGACGGCCGCTTCCGCGCCGAGGTGCTGCACCTGCAGCGCATGGCCGCTGCCGCGGTGCATTTCGGTTACCCCTGGGACGAGGCGCGCGTGCGCGGCGCCCTGCAGGCGCTGGCGGCCGCGCATCCGCAGGGGCCGTGGCGCGTGCGCCTGCTGCTCGATGCGGCCGGAGCGGCGCAGGCCGAGGCACATCCGATGGCGGCCGCTGTCCCCGGGCGGGTGACGGTGCAGCTGGCGCGCGAGCCGGTGCGGGCGGCGCTGCCGGACTTCCTGCGCTACAAGACCACGCGGCGCGAGCACTACGAGGTGCATGCACCGGACGACCCGGCGGTGTTCGACACGCTGCTGTGGAATGCCGAGGGCGAAGTGACGGAATTCACGCGCGGCAACGTCGCGGTGCGGCTGGACGGCCGATGGGTCACGCCGCCGCTGCGTTGCGGCCTGCTGGGTGGCGTGGCGCGCGCCGAGGCGCTGCGCGACGGGCGCCTGGCCGAGGCGGTGGTGCGCGTCGAGGACCTGGCGCGGGCCGAGGGGTTGGCCTTCCTGAACAGCCTGCGCGGCTGGATTCCCGCGATGCTGCGCCGGCACTGAAAAGACGAAGCCCGCAAGGGCCGGGGCCGTTGCGGGCTGGCAAGCAGGCGCGCGAGGCGCTCAGCTCACTTCTGCGTGAGGATCCACTGCACCAGGGTCTTGGCTTCGGCTTCGCTGACCTGCGGGTTGGCCGGCATCGGGGCCTGGCCCCACACGCCCGAGCCGCCCTTGATCACCTTCTGGGCCAGCTTGTCCACGGCATCCTTCTGGCCCGCGTACTTGGCGGCAATTTCCTTGAAGGAGGGGCCGACCACGCGCTTGTCGACGTTGTGGCAGATCAGGCAGTTCTTCTGCTGGGCGAGCTGCTGGTTCGCCAGCGCGGGGCCCGCGGCGAGCGCACCGAGGGCGGCAGCGAGAGCGAGGGCGTGTTTCATCATGTCCTTTCGGTGAACGTGGGGAATCAGCTACATTCTGCGCGTGCATTCTACGCGCCGGGGCGTGGCCGCAGCCGTGCAGAGGGTGCAGCAAAGTTGCAGGAGAAACGCAGCATGTGGTTCGTCGTGATCGGGGTGTTCCTGATCCTGCTCAAGCTCGCCGAGCTCGGGCCGGTCGGGGAATGGTCTTGGCTCGGGGTGCTCTGGCCGTTCCCGTGCGCGATGGTCTGGTGGTGGTGGGCGGACAAGACCGGCTACACCAAACGCAAGCAGATGGAGAAGATGGAAGAGCGCAAGCAGGAGCGCCGCCGCAAGAACATCGTCGCGCTGGGCCTGCAGGAGCGCAAGCGCCGCTGAGGCCGCGCAGGCTCCGACCATGAAAAAAGGCGGCCGCGCGGGCCGCCTTCTGCATGCCGGGGCGCGCCACCCCGTGCACGTTCACTCGAACTTGTCGAGCACCGCACCGCAGCTCGCGCTGGAGGCGTTCTTCGCGAACTTGGCCAGCACGCCGCGGGTGTAGCGCGGCGCAGGCGGCGTCCAGGCCGCACGGCGGCGGGCGATCTCCTCGTCGCTGACGTTGAGCTGCAGCAGCAGCTGGTGGGCGTCGATGGTGATCGAGTCGCCTTCTTCCACCAGCGCGATCGTGCCACCCTCGGCCGCTTCCGGTGCGACGTGGCCGACCACCATGCCCCAGGTGCCGCCCGAGAAGCGCCCGTCGGTGATCAGGCCCACGCTCTCGCCCAGGCCCGCGCCGATCAGCGCGCCGGTGGGCGCCAGCATCTCCGGCATGCCCGGGCCGCCCTTCGGGCCCAGGTAGCGCAGCACCATCACGTCGCCCGGCTTGATCTTGCCGTCCAGGATGGCCTGCAGCGCCGACTGCTCGTCGTTGAACACGCGCGCCGGGCCGGTGATGACCGGGTTCTTCAGGCCGGTGATCTTCGCGACCGCGCCCTCGGGCGACAGGTTGCCCTTCAGGATCGCCAGGTGGCCTTCCTTGTACAGCGGCTTGTCGATCGGGCGGATCACGTCCTGGTCCACCGGCGGCTGGTCGGGCACGTCGGCCAGCGTCTCGGCGATGGTCTTGCCGGTGATCGTGATGCAGTCACCGTGCAGCAGGCCGGCGTTGAGCAGGATCTTCATGACCTGCGGGATGCCGCCGGCGCGGTGCAGGTCCACGGCCAGGTACTTGCCGCTGGGCTTGAGGTCGCAGATCACCGGCACGCGCTTGCGGATGCGCTCGAAGTCGTCGATGGTCCAGTCCACGCCCGCCGCGTGCGCGATGGCCAGGAAGTGCAGCACCGCGTTGGTCGAGCCGCCGGTGGCCATGATGACGGAGACGGCGTTCTCGATCGCCTTCTTGGTGACGATGTCGCGCGGCTTGAGGTCCTTCTTGATCGCCTCCAGCAGCACCTTGGCCGATTCGCGGGCCGAGTTCTGCTTCTCGTCGTGCGGATTGGCCATCGTCGAGGAATAGGGCAGGCTCATGCCCAGGGCCTCGAAGGCGCTGGACATGGTGTTGGCGGTGTACATGCCGCCGCACGAGCCGGTGCCGGGGATGGCGTGCTGCTCGATCTCCTTGAGTTCCTCGTCGCTGATCTTGCCGGCGGCGTTCTGGCCCACCGCCTCGAAGACGCTGACGATGTTCAGGTCCTGGCCGCGCCACTTGCCCGGCAGGATGGTGCCGCCGTAGACGTAGATGGCCGGCACGTTGGCGCGCAGGATGCCCATCATGCCGCCCGGCATGTTCTTGTCGCAGCCGCCGACCACCAGCACGCCGTCCATCCACTGGCCCTGCACGCAGGTCTCGATGCAGTCGGCGATCACCTCGCGGCTGACCAGCGAGTACTTCATGCCCTCGGTGCCCATCGCCATGCCGTCGGAGATGGTGGGGGTGCCGAACACCTGGGCGTTGCCGCCCGCTTCCTGGATGCCGGCCACCGCCGCGTCGACCAGCTTCTGCAGGCCGGCGTTGCAGGGCGTGATGGTGCTGTGACCGTTGGCCACGCCGACCATCGGCTTGCTGAAGTCGTCTTCCTTGTAGCCCAGCGCGTAGAACATCGAACGGTTGGAAGCGCGCGACTTCCCTTCGGTGATGTTGGCGCTGCGGCGGTTGATCCGGATCGTCTTGGTGTCCATCGTCTGCTCGCTTGCTCTTCGGGAGGTGGAAGATCGTGGGAATGGGCGATTGTCGCGCCGCTCTCTCATTCCTTCCAATGTTATTTCGAGCGCTTGTTGATATGCTGGACGAATGAGTGAGGACAGCATCGACCTGCGCGTCTGGCGCCAGTTCCTGGCCGTGGCCGAGGAGCTGCACTTCGGCCGCGCCGCGCAGCGCCTGGCGATGACCCAGCCGCCGCTGACGCAGGCCATCGCCCGGCTGGAACGCACGCTGGGGGTGCGGCTGTTCGACCGCACGCGCCGCCGCGTCGCGCTCACGCCGGCCGGCGAGGCGCTGGTGCCGGAGGTGCGCGCGCTGCTGGCCCAGGCCCAGGCGCTGCCGGCGCGCGCCCGCGCGGCCGCGGCCGGCGAGGTGGGGCGGGTGCGGCTGGCGTTCGTCTCGACTGCCGGCTTCGAGCAGGTGCCTGCCTGGGTGCGGGCGTTCCGCGCGCACAGCCCGGGCGTGGCGCTGGAGCTGGTGGAAGCCACCGGCGACGTGCAGCTGGGCGCCTTCGCGCGCAGCGAGATCGACGCCGGCCTGATGCTGCACACGCCCGGCTCGGCGCCGGCCGGGCTGGCGCGCCTGCCGGTGGCGACCGAGCCGATGGTGCTGGCACTGCCGGCGCGGCATCCGCTCGCGCAGGCGCCGCGGCCGGCGCTCGCGCAGGTGCTCGCCGAGCCGCTGGTGATCTTCCCGCGCCGCATCGTGCCCTCGCTGTACGACGCGGTGATGGCGCTGTACGCGCAGGCCGGCTGCGCGGCGCAGGTCGCGCAGGAGGCGATCCAGATGCAGACCATCGTCAACCTGGTGGCCGGCGGCATCGGCGTGGCCTGGGTGCCCGAGAGCGTGACCCAGTTCCGCCGCGCCGGGGTGGTGTACCGCTCGGGCCGGGAGCTGCGCGGCGCCGGCCGCCACGGCACGGTGCTGCCGGTGTGCGAGACCAGCCTGGTCTGGCCGGCCGGACCCACCTCGCCGGCGCTGGCGCGCTTCGTCGGCTTCGTGCGCGAGCTGGTGGGCGGCTGAGGGCTCAGCGCCTGCCCTGCCGCGGGCACAATGGGCGCCTATGCTGACCTACCCCCAGATCGATCCCGTGGCCCTGCAGCTGGGCCCGGTGGCCATCCACTGGTACGGCCTGACCTACCTCGTCGCCTTCGGGCTGTTCTACTTCCTCGCCACGCGCCGGCTCCGGCACGAGCCGTACCGCTCGCTCACCGGGGCGGCAGCCTGGTCGCGCAAGGACGTCGAGGACATGCTGTTCATCGGCATCATGGGCGTGATCGTGGGCGGGCGCCTCGGCTACTGCCTGTTCTACAAGCCGGGCTACTACCTGGGCCACCCGCTGGAGATCTTCATGGTCTGGCGCGGCGGCATGAGCTTCCATGGCGGGCTGCTCGGCGTGATCGCCGCGATGGCATGGTTCGCGCGCTCGCGCGGCAAGCCGTTCTGGCAGGTGATGGACTTCGTCGCGCCCTGCGTGCCGACGGGGCTGGCGGCCGGGCGCATCGGCAACTTCATCAACGGCGAGCTGTGGGGGCGCTTCGCCAGTCCCGAACTGCCCTGGGCGATGGTGTTCCCGCACAGCGGCTCGATGCAGCCGCGCCATCCGTCGCAGCTCTACCAGTTCCTGCTCGAGGGGCTGCTGCTGTTCGTGCTGCTGTGGCTGTACGCACGCAGGCCGCGCGCCACGGGCCAGGTCTCGGGGGCCTTCCTGGTCGGCTACGGCGTGTTCCGCTTCATCGCCGAGTACTTCCGCGAGCCCGACAGCTTCCTCGGCCTGCTTGCACTGAACATGAGCATGGGGCAATGGTTGTGCGTGCCCATGATCGTCGCTGGTGCACTGATCTGGAGCCTGGCCACCCGGCGCGCCCGGGCCTGAGGCAAAAAAAGCGGCCTTTGCGCCGTGAAGCGCAAAGGCCCGCGAAGGGGCAGACGCCCTGAGGAGACAAGGAGCAAACCGCCGGGTGGCGTGCGCTGTACCTTACGCAAGCGGCGTGCCAGCCCCGGGGGTTCTCATGCGGCCAGGGCCGCGGCGGCCTGGCCGTGGCGGGTGTAGAGGAAATCCAGCACCTGCTTGCGGCAGGCGATGTAGCGCGGGTCCTCGGCCAGCGCGACGCGGTCGCGCGGGCGCGGCAGGTCCACGCGCAGGATCTCGCCGATCGTGGCCGCCGGGCCGTTGGTCATCATCACGATGCGGTCCGACAGCAGCACCGCCTCGTCCACGTCGTGCGTGACCATCACCACGGTGCTGCGCGTCGCGGCGACGATCTTCAGCAGCTCGTCCTGCAGGTGGGCGCGCGTCAGCGCATCGAGCGCGCCGAAGGGTTCGTCCATCAGCAGCACCTTGGGTTCCATCGCAAGCGCGCGGGCAATGCCCACGCGCTGCTTCATGCCCCCCGAGACCTCGTGCGGCCGCTTGGCCATCGCGTGCCCCATGCCGACCAGCTGCAGCGCCGCCTCGGTGCGCGCGCGCAGCTGGGCGCGGGTCTCGCGACGCCCGAACACGCGCTCGACCGCGAGGTACACGTTCTCGTAGCAGGTCAGCCACGGCAGCAGCGAGTGGTTCTGGAACACCACCGCGCGTTCCGGCCCGGGGGCGTCGATCTCGCGGTTGTCGCACAGCAGCACGCCCGAGGTGGGCTTCAGCAGCCCGGCGATCAGGTTGAGCAGCGTGGACTTGCCGCAGCCCGAGTGGCCGATCAGCGCGACGAACTCGCCCTGCTCGATGCCGAGGTGGATGTCGCGCAGCGCGTGGAAGCGTCCCTTGCGCGTGTGGAACACCATCCCGGCGTCCTGCACGTCGATGAAATGCCGGCTCATGTCGTTGCTCCCTCAGTCCTCGAAGCTGAAGCGTCGCGCCACCAGCACCAGGGCCTGTTCGAGCAGCAGGCCGACGATGCCGATCACGAAGATCGCGATCAGGATGTGGTGCACGTTGAGGTTGTTCCACTCGTCCCACACCCAGAAGCCGATGCCGATGCCGCCGGTCAGCATCTCGGCGGCGACGATCACGAGCCAGGCCGTGCCCACCGACAGGCGCACCCCGGTCAGCATGTAGGGCAGCACCGCGGGGAACAGGATGCGCGTGATGACCTTCCATTCGCTGAGGTTCAGCACCCTGGCGACGTTGAGGTAGTCCTGCGGCACGCGCTGCACGCCCACCGCGGTGTTGATGATCATCGGCCAGATCGAGCAGATGAAGATGGTCCAGATGGCCGCCGGGTTGGCGGACTGGAACACCAGCAGGCCGATCGGCAGCCAGGCCAGCGGCGAGACCGGCCGCAGCAGGCTGATCAGAGGCGTGAGCATGCGGTTGAGCACCGCGAAGCGCCCGATCATGAAGCCCAGCGGAATCCCCGCCAGCGCCGCGAGGCCGAAGCCCAGCGCCACGCGCTGCAGGGAGTTCAGTACGTTCCAGCCGATGCCCTGGTCGTTCGGGCCGTTGCGATAGAACGGATCGCTGAACACCTCGACGGCGGAATCGAAGGTCGCGGCCGGCGTCGGAAAGCTGCTGCTGCCGGCGGTGGCCACGGCCCAGATCGCGACCAGCAGCGCGATGCCGAACAGCGGCGGCAGCACCTTCAGCGCCAGCCCGCGCCAGTCCGGCATCGCGGCCGGACGGGGCGGGGCAGCGACGGCCGCCGCAGGGGCGGCGGTCGCCGCGGCCGGGGTGGCGGCAGGGGCCTGGGCGCGGTGCTCCGCGACCGACGGATGGAAGACGGCGCTCACCATGGTGGGTCCTTTCAGTGGGGCAACGGGATCAGCCGACCTTGACCTTGAAGCCGTCGGCGTACTTCGCGGGGTCCTTGCCGTCCCAGACCACGCCGTCGATCAGCTTGCTGCTGCGCATCACCTGCGTCGGGACGCTGACCTTGGCGGCTGCGGCGGCCTCCTTGTAGAGGTCGATCTGGTTGACCTGCCTGGCCACGGCCAGGTAGTCCGGGTGCTCCTTGATCAGGCCCCAGCGCTTGTGCTGCGTGAGGAACCACATGCCGTCGCTCAGGTAAGGGAAGTTGACCGCCCCGTCGTTGAAGAACTTCATGTGGTTGGGATCGTCCCAGGTCTTGCCCAGGCCGTTCTGGTAGCGGCCCAGGATGCGCTGGTTGATCGCATCGACGCTGGTGTTGATGTAGGACTTGGCCGCCACCGTCTCGGCCATCTTCAGCTTGTTCTGCAGGCCGGCGTCGATCCACTTGCTCGCCTCGAGCACCGCGGCGATGACGGCGCGGCAGGTGTTGGGGTACTTCCTGACGAAGTCCGCCGTCGTGCCGAGCTTCTTCTCGGGATGGTCCTTCCACACTTCCTGCGACGTCACGGCGGTGATGCCGATGCCGTCCATGATGGCGCGGTGGTTCCACGGCTCGCCCACGCAGAAGCCGTCCATGTTGCCCACGCGCATGTTGGCGACCATCTGCGGCGGCGGCACGGTGATGACCTTGGCGTCCTTGAACGGGTTGATCCCTGCCGAGGCCAACCAGTAGTACAGCCACATCGCGTGCGTGCCGGTGGGGAAGGTCTGCGCGAAGGTGTAGTCGCGCCGGTCGGCGGCCATCACCTTGGCCAGCGAGGCACCGTCGACCGCACCCTTGTCGGCCAGCTTCTTCGACAGCGTGATGGCCTGGCCGTTGTTGTTCAGGCTCATCAGCACCGCCATGTCCTTCTTCGGCCCGCTGACGCCGAGGTGCACGCCGTAGATCAGGCCGTACAGCACGTGCGCCATGTCCAGCTCGCCGTTGACCAGCTTGTCGCGCACGCCGGCCCAGGAGGCCTCCTTGGTCGGCACGATCTTCACGCCGTACTTCCTGTCAAAGCCCAGCACCGAGGCCATCACCACCGAGGCGCAGTCGGTCAGCGGGATGAAGCCGATGCGCACTTCTTCCTTCTCGGGCTTGTCCGAGCCCTGGGCCCAGACGGCGCTTTGCAGGCCCGGGACCATGCCGCCGGCGCCGGCGGCCGCGGCAGCGGTGGCTTTCAGCACGGTGCGCCGGCTCAGCGCGGCTTTCAGCGAGGAGTTGTCGTTCATCTCGACCCTTGTGTTCATCGCAAAAAACAGAAAAGGCGTCCACACGCGGACCGCTCGCAAGGGCGGTACGGTGAGGACGCCTTCGTCCCGGCGCAGATGCAGCGATCGGTGCGGCACCTGCAGTTCCTGCGGGAATCGCCATTGATACCCGCGCTGACTCTTGCAACCCCTGTGCCAGCGCCAACGGGGCGCCGGTGCCGTTTTCGGCCCGCAATCGGTGCGCTGCGGCACCATGCGGGTGCGGCATTCAGCCGATCACGTCGGCGACGTCGATCAGCCGCTGGGCCACCTCGGCGATGCGCAGGCCCTTGTCCATCGCGGCCTTGCGCAGCCGTTCGTAGGCCTGCTGCTCGTCGCAGCCGTAGCGCTTCATCAGGATGCCCTTGGCGCGCTCGACGAGCTTGCGGTCCTGCAGCTGGGTGCGCGTCTTGGCCAGTTCGCGGCGCAGTGCTTCCTCGTGCTGGAAACGCGCCAGCGCGACGTCGAGCACCGGCTTGATGCGCTCGGGCGCGAGGCCCGCCACGACGTAGACCGTCACGCCCGCGGCGATCGCGTCCTTGACATGCGAGGTGTCGTCGTCGTCGGTGAACAGCACGATGGGGCGCCGCGCGTCGCGGTGGCCACCACCACGTGTTCCAGCGTGTCGCGCGCCTGGCTTTCGGCGTCGACGATGATCATGTCCGGCTGGATCTGCGCCAGGCGGTCGGGCAGGAAGACGTCGGCCGGCAGCACCGCGACGACGTCGTAGCCGCCTTGCAGCAGGCCGATGCGCAGGCTGCGCGAGCGCTCGGCCTCCCATCCGGCTTCGACATCCGACGGGTCCGGATTGAGGGTCTCGGGCGCGACGATGACGATGCGCAAAGATGATGCAGGAGTCGGGGCCATGCCGGTGGGGGCAGCAACATCCAGGCCAGCGCGGCCAACGAAAACGCCGGCCTCGAGGGCCGGCGTCGTGCAGGGGGCAGGAGCGCGGTCAGGCCTGGCGGCGCGGGCCGGTGCCGCCCAGCGTGCGGCGGATCCAGTCCATCACCAGCAGGGTGCGCGGCGTCTGGGCGTGCTCGCGCTCGACCAGCACGCCGCTGGCCTGCAGGTAGGCGAGGAAACGTCGGACCGCGTCGCGGCCCAGCCCGCTGACACGCAGCAGCTGGCCGAGGGGAACAAAGCCTTGCGACATCTGGTGCAGCATCCGCTGGTAGGCGGTGCGCTGGTAGCTTGCCGGCAGCTCGGGCCAGCCAGAGAGCTTGTATTCCTTCATGGCTCCAACGACTCCGGGTGTTCGTGCACCTCGTGTAGTTATTCCATTCATGGGGACCCGCAGCCTACCGGGGGGCGGATCGCCTGCAAAGGGGAAACGGGCGTACTTTGGTACAAACCCTGGATTCGAGATGTGACAAAACGCTAGCTGCTGTCACATTAGGATGCAAATTCGCCCGGACTCTGAGCTGGCGCAGGAGAACGCGGTGCGGGTCCGCAGATCGCACCGGCGACCGTGCGTCCCGTCCGGGCACAGGGCGGGCGATACACTGCCGGGATGTTCGTCCTCGGTATCGAATCCTCCTGCGATGAAACCGGCGTTGCGCTCGTCAAGACGCAGGAGGCCGGCGTGCCGCGCCTGCTGGCACACGCGCTGCACAGCCAGATCGACATGCACCAGGCCTACGGCGGCGTGGTGCCGGAGCTCGCCTCGCGCGACCACATCCGCCGCGTGCTGCCGCTGACGCGCCAGGTGCTGGAACAGGCCGGCCATGCGCTGGCCGACATCGACGTCATCGCCTACACCCGAGGGCCGGGGCTGGGCGGGGCGCTGCTGGTCGGCGCCGGCGCGGCCTGTGCGCTGGCCGCCGCGCTGGGCAAGCCTGTGCTGGGCGTGCACCACCTGGAAGGGCACCTGCTGTCGCCCTTCCTGTCGGCCGATCCGCCCGAGTTCCCGTTCGTCGCGCTGCTGGTCTCGGGCGGCCACACCCAGCTGATGCGGGTCGACGGCGTGGCCGCGTACGAGCTGCTGGGCGAGACGGTCGACGACGCGGCCGGCGAGGCCTTCGACAAGTCGGCCAAGCTGCTCGGCCTGGGCTACCCGGGCGGCCCGCAGCTGTCGCGCCTGGCCGAGTTCGGCGACCCGACCGCATTCGACCTGCCGCGGCCGCTGCTGCACAGCGGCAACCTCGACTTCTCCTTCGCCGGGTTGAAGACCGCGGTGCTGACCCAGGTGCGCAAGCTCGGCACCAACGTCTGCGAGCAGGACCGCGCCAACCTGGCGGCAGCCACCCAGGCGGCCATCGTCGAGGTGCTGGTGAAGAAGTCGCTGGCGGCACTGAAGCGGACCGGGCTCAGGCGGCTGGTGGTCGCCGGCGGCGTCGGCGCCAACCGGCTGCTGCGCGAGCAGCTCGACCGTGCCTGCACACGCCGCGGCGTGCGCGTGCACTACCCGGAACTGGCGCTGTGCACCGACAACGGCGCTATGATCGCGCTGGCGGCCGCGATGCGGCTGCAGGCCGGCTGCAGCCAGGCGGTGCACGATTACGCCTTCGACGTGAAGCCGCGCTGGGACCTGGCCAGCGTGTCGGCCGCCGCCTCGGCCTGACCCCGTGATCGCGCGCATCGACCGGCCGGGCCGCTGGCGCAGGGGCATGGCGCGCCCCAGGCGCGACCCGGTCCTGGCCTGGCGCGTTGCCTCATCCAACATGACACCCTCCATGAGCTTCGTTCGTCACCTGTTCGTCCTGTGCGTCGGTCTGCTGCTGGCCTGCGCGGCCGGTGCGCAGCAACCCATTCGCCTCGCCCTGATCGAGGGGCTGTCGGGCAGCTTCGCCAACGCCGGCGAGGCAGTGCACCGCAACCTGGTGTGGGCCGCCGAGCGCGTCAACGCCCGCGGCGGCGTGAACCTGCCTGGCGGGCGCCGGCCGCTGGAGATCGTGCGTTTCGACAGCAAGGGCACGACCGAGGAGGCGCTGGCGATGTTCAAGTCGGCGATGGACCAGGGCATCGGTTTCGTGCTGCAGGGCAACAGCTCGGCCGTCGCTGCCGCGCTGATCGATGCGCTCAACAAGCACAACCAGCGCTCGCCGCAGCGCCGCGCGCTGTTCCTGAACTACTCGGCGGTGGAGCCGAGCCTGACCAACGAGCGCTGCAGCTTCTGGCACTTTCGCTTCGACGCCCATGCCGACATGCGCCTGGCCGCGCTGATGGACGTGCTGGCCGCCGACCGGACGGTCAGCAAGGTCTACCTGATCGGGCAGGACTACAGCTTCGGCCAGCATGTGGTGCGCAAGGCGCGCGAGATGCTGGCGCAGCGGCGCCCGGACCTGCAGGTGGTCGGCGAGGAACTGCACCCGATCGGCCGCATCAAGGACTTCCTGCCGTACGTGGCCAAGATCAAGGCCGCCGGCGCGCAGGCGGTGGTCACGGGCAACTGGGGCAACGACCTGACGCTGATGATCAAGGCCGCGCGCGAGGCCGGGCTGGACGCGAAGTTCTACACCTTTTACGGCAACGCGCTGGGCGCGCCGGCGGCGATCGGCGAGGCCGGGGTGGGGCGGGTGCTGGCGGTGGCCGAATGGCACCCGAACGTCGGCACGCCGGCCTCGGACGCGTTCTACGCGGCGTTCCGCCAGCGTTTCCCGCGGCCCGAGGACGACTACGTCCACGCCCGCATGCAGGCGATGATCGAGATGCTGGTCGCGGCCATCGAGCGCGCCGGCAGCACCGACGCGGTCGCGGTGGCGCGGGCGCTGGAAGGCGCGCGCTTCGACGGCGGCACGCTCGGCGGCCTGCACGAAGGGGTGATGCGCGCGGCGGACCACCAGTTCATCCAGCCGCTGTACGTCAGCGAGATGCGGCGCGCGGGCGAGGCCGGCACCCGCTTCGACAACGAGGGTTCGGGCTTCGGCTTCCGCACGGTGCGCCACGTCCCGGCGGCGCAGACCGAGCTGCCCCACGCCTGCCGGATGGAGCGGCCCTGAACGGGCGGGCTGGAACTCCCGTATAATCAACCAGTTTTGCCGCCCGGAAAGGGCTGGAACGGCGTTTCCCGTGCGGCAAGACAAGGCACGGCGCGGGTCGGTTTCACCTGCGACCGCAAGTGGCAACGAGACCGTCTCCCGCATGCGGAACGATTCCCGCGGGGCGGTTTCACTTCCCAGGAAATCCGAAAGATGTCCATCGCTGATATCAACACCGCCGAAATCATCAAGGCGAACGCGCGCGGCCCGGCCGACACCGGTTCGCCCGAAGTGCAGGTGGCCCTGCTGACTGCCCGCATCAACGAGCTGACCCCGCACTTCCAGCAGCACAAGAAGGACCACCACGGTCGTCGCGGCCTGCTGCGCATGGTCAACCGTCGCAAGCGCCTGCTGGCCTACCTGAAGAACAAGGACGCCGACCGCTACACCGCGCTGATCCAGAAGCTGGGTCTGCGCAAGTAAGCCAAGTTGGCAACCGCTCCCGCAAGCCTCGCCCAGGGCGTGGCAGGGTTCCCGCAAGGGGTTGCGGCACTGCGGTGCCGGGCCCCGATGGGGCAGGTCACAGTCCTTTGCGGGATGGCAGGAGCGGCGTCGTGAGAAGAGGAGCCTGTCTGGACCAGCCAGTACAGGCTCTTCGTCCATTTTGGAGTCGAGGCGACTGAATGGGGTTGCTGTGTCATTCCAACAAGGCTTGCATGCGAGCCCTGCTGGAATGGCACTCCGCTCCAGCGTTTTGACTCCGGCAACCGGTGCGCCGCCTCAGTGCGCGCCCCAGACTGGAGACAACCCATGAGCATGTTCAACAAAGTCACCAAGACCTTCCAGTGGGGCCCCCACAAGGTCATCATGGAAACCGGCGAGATCGCCCGCCAGGCCACCGGCGCGGTGCTGGTCAACATCGAGGACACCGTCGTGCTGGCCACGGTGGTGGCCGCCAAGAACCCGAAGCCGGGCCAGGACTTCTTCCCGCTGACGGTCGACTACATCGAGAAGACCTACGCGGCCGGCAAGATCCCGGGCAGCTTCTTCAAGCGTGAAGGCCGCCCGAGCGAGCACGAGACGCTGACCTCGCGCCTGATCGACCGCCCGATCCGCCCGCTGTTCCCGGACGGCTTCTTCAACGAGGTGCAGGTGGTCGTCCACGTGCTGTCGCTGAACCCCGAGGTCGAAGCGGACATCGCCGCGATGATCGCCTCGAGCGCGGCGCTGGCCGTCTCGGGCATCCCGTTCAACGGCCCGATCGGTGCGGCGCGCGTCGGCTACATCAACGGCGAGTACGTGTTGAACCCGGGCAAGAGCCAGTTGGCGCAGTCGCGCCTGGACCTGGTGGTCGCCGGCACCGAAGCGGCCGTGCTGATGGTCGAGTCCGAGGCCGACCAGCTGCCCGAGGACGTGATGCTGGGCGCCGTGGTGTTCGGCCACGAGCAGGGCAAGGTCGCGATCGCCGCCATCAACGAGCTGGTGCGCGAGGCCGGCAAGCCGGAATGGGACTGGCAGCCCCCGCCCAAGGACGAGGCCTTCATCGCCAAGGTCAACGCGCTGGCCGAGGACAAGCTGCGCGCGGCCTACCAGATCCGCTCCAAGCAGTCGCGTACCCAGGCGCTGCGCCAGGCCTACGCGGAGGTCAAGGAGGCCCTGGCCGCCGAAGGCGTGGAGTTCGACGAGGTCAAGGTCGACGGCCTGCTGTTCGACATCGAGGCGCGCATCGTGCGCAGCCAGATCCTGGCGGGCGAGCCGCGCATCGACGGCCGCGACACCCGCACCGTGCGCCCGATCGAGATCCGTACCGGCGTGCTGCCGCGCACCCACGGTTCGGCGCTGTTCACCCGCGGCGAGACCCAGGCCCTGGTCGTCGCGACGCTGGGCACCGAGCGTGACGCGCAGATCATCGACGCGCTGTCGGGCGAGTTCACCGACCGCTTCATGCTGCACTACAACATGCCGCCGTTCGCCACCGGCGAAACCGGCCGCGTCGGCAGCCCGAAGCGCCGCGAGATCGGCCACGGTCGCCTGGCCAAGCGCGCGCTGATCCCGGTGCTGCCGCCCAAGGACGAGTTCGCCTACGCGATCCGCGTGGTGTCGGAAATCACCGAGTCCAACGGTTCGTCGTCGATGGCTTCCGTCTGCGGCGGCTGCCTGGCGCTGCTGGATGCCGGCGTGCCGCTGAAGGCGCACGTCGCCGGCATCGCGATGGGCCTGATCAAGGAAGGCAACCGCTTCGCGGTGCTGACCGACATCCTGGGTGACGAGGATCACCTCGGCGACATGGACTTCAAGGTGGCCGGCACCACCACCGGCGTGACCGCCCTGCAGATGGACATCAAGATCCAGGGCATCACCAAGGAGATCATGCAGGTCGCCCTGGCCCAGGCCAAGGAAGCGCGCATGCACATCCTCGGCAAGATGGTCGAGGCCATGGGCGGTGCCCGCGCCGAGCTGTCGCAGTTTGCGCCGCGCCTGTACACGATGAAGATCAATCCGGAGAAGATCCGCGACGTGATCGGCAAGGGCGGTGCCACCATCCGCGCGCTGACCGAGGAAACCGGCACCCAGATCGACATCGCCGAGGACGGCACCATCACCATCGCCTCCACCGACGGCGAGCGGGCCGAGCTGGCCAGGAAGCGCATCGAGGAGATCACCGCCGAGGTCGAGGTGGGCAAGGTCTACGAAGGCCCGGTCACCAAGATCCTGGAGTTCGGTGCGCTGGTGAACCTGCTGCCGGGCAAGGACGGCCTGCTGCACATCAGCCAGATCGCCCACGAGCGCGTGGCCAAGGTCACCGACTACCTGCAGGAAGGCCAGGTCGTGCGCGTCAAGGTGCTCGAGACCGACGAGAAGGGCCGCGTCAAGCTGTCGATGAAGGCGCTGCAGGACCGCAACGGCAACGGCGGGGCGGCGTCGGCCGACCAGCAGGCGCAGCAGCAACAGCAACAACAGCAGTGATCCGCACGGGCCGGCGCCCCGCGTGCAGCGGGGGCCGGCCCGTCTGCATCCGACCTCACATCCATCCGCCATGCACGCGATCGAAATCACCCAGTATGGCCCGCCCGAGGTGCTGCGTCCGTGCGAGCGGCCCGACCCGGTGCCCGGCGCCGGCGAGGTGCTGATCCGGGTGCGCGCTTCGGGGGTGAACCGCCCCGACGTGCTGCAGCGCAAGGGGCTGTACCCGGTGCCGCCGGGGGCCTCGGACCTGCCCGGGCTGGAAGTGGCCGGCGAGATCGTCGGCGGCGATGCCGCCGCGATGGCCGACGCCGGCTTCAAGGCGGGCGACCGGGTCTGCGCCCTGGTCCAGGGCGGCGGTTACGCCGAGCTGTGCGTCGCGCCGGTGGCCCAGTGCCTGCCGGTGCCGGACGGCTGGAGCGACGCCGAGGCCGCCGGCCTGCCGGAGACCTTCTTCACCGTCTGGTCGAACGTGTTCGACCGCGGGCGGCTGGCCGCCGGCGAGACCCTGCTGGTGCAGGGCGGCAGCAGCGGCATCGGCGTGACCGCGATCCAGCTGGGCAAGGCGTTCGGCGCGACCGTGCTGGCCACGGCGGGCAGCGACGAGAAGTGTGCGGCCTGCGTGCAGCTCGGCGCGGACCACGCCATCAACTACCGCACCCAGGACTTCGCCGCCGAGGCCAAGCGGCTGACGGGCGGGCGCGGCGTGGACGTGATCCTGGACATGGTGTGCGGCAGCTACGTGCCGCGCGAGCTGGACTGCCTGGCCGAGGACGGCCGGCTGGTGATCATCGCGCAGCTGGGCGGCAGCCGGGCCGAGGTCGATTTCGGCGCGCTGATGCGGCGCCGGCTGACCATCACCGGCTCGACCCTGCGGCCGCGCCCGGTCGCCTTCAAGGCGGCGATCGCGCGCCAGCTGCGGGAGAAGGTCTGGCCGCTGCTGGCCGAGCGGCGGATCCGGCCGGTGCTGTTCCGCACCTTCGCCGCCCGCGAGGCGGCGCAGGCGCACGCGCTGATGGAGACCAGCCAGCACATCGGCAAGATCGTGCTGCAGTGGTGAGCGGCTCGCTTGCTCTTAGAATTTGCAGCTTTTTGAGCAGGAACGGAGACTTACGAGATGCGTCGCAAACTGGTCGTCGGCAACTGGAAGATGCATGGCAGCCTGGCGACCAACGCCGAACTGCTGGCCGGCATCCGGGCGGCGGAGCCCTTCGTTTGCGAGGCCGCCGTGTGCGTGCCTTTCCCCTATCTCTCCACCTGCCTGCTGGCCTTGCAGGGCAGCCACATCGGGCTGGGTGCGCAGGACTGCTCGGCGCATGAGCAGGGCGCCTACACCGGCGAGGTGTCGGCCGCGATGCTGGCCGACGTCGGGTGCCGCTACGTGATCGTGGGCCACTCCGAGCGCCGCGCCTACCATGGCGAGAGCGACCAGCTGGTGGCCGACAAGGCGAAGATGGTGATCGGCAAGGGGCTGGTGCCCATCGTCTGCGTCGGCGAGACGCTGGCCGAGCGTGAAGCCGGCCAGACCGAGGCGGTGGTCAAGCGCCAGCTGTCGGCGGTGATCCACACCCTGGGCCAGTGCATCCCGCAGGCCGTGGTGGCCTACGAGCCGGTCTGGGCCATCGGCACCGGCAAGACGGCCACGCCCGAGCAGGCACAGGAGGTGCACGCCGTGCTGCGCAAGCAGCTGGCCGCGGCGACCGAGCATGCCGGCGCGATGCGCATCCTGTACGGCGGCAGCGTCAAGCCCGACAACGCGGCGGCGCTGTTCGCGCAACCCGACATCGACGGAGGCCTGATCGGCGGGGCCTCCCTGAAGGCGGCGGATTTCGTCGCCATCTGCCGCGCGGCCCTGTAAGGCGCGCCGCACCGAAACCCTGGAGAACTTCTATGCAGTTGATGACCACCTTGATCCTCGTCGTGCAGTTGCTGGCGGCGCTGGTCATGATCGGGCTCGTGCTGATCCAGCACGGCAAGGGCGCGGACATGGGGGCCTCGTTCGGCAGCGGCGCCTCCGGCAGCCTGTTCGGCGCGACCGGCAGTGCCAACTTCCTGTCGCGCACCACCGCGGTGTGCGCCACCATCTTCTTCGCCTGCACGCTGGCGCTGGCCTACCTGTCCAACGCCCGTCCGGTCGAGGCGGATGACGGCAGCGTGCTCGAGCGCGCCGCGCCGGTCACCGCCCCGTCCTCCGGGCAGCCGGCCGGCGGTGCCGACCAGATCCCGGGCCTCGAGCCCGCGCCGGCCCCGGCGCCCGAGGCGTCCGGCGCCGCGCAGATCCCGGCGCAGTGATTCATTCTCGAACGCTGCGCCTCCATTGAGAGGGGCACGCTTTCGGGATAGAATACAAGGCTGTCGGTTGCAACGAGGTGCTGAACAGCCACTTTGCAATCGGCGCAAAGCCCTGGGCCTGGGCAGAGGCCTTCAGCAGAGGCTGCTGGCTGGGCCAACCGGGACACGCAAGTGATCTTCGGCCGACGTGGTGAAATTGGTAGACACGCTATCTTGAGGGGGTAGTGGCGAAAGCTGTGCGAGTTCGAGTCTCGCCGTCGGCACCAAGAATTCAATCGATGCGGTGGTCATCCGGTGCCGCATCGGGCGCCCTGAGAGTGTGGTCTGTAGGGGCAACCGCAGAGGAAAGTGGGCGTGCTGATCACAGCGCGCCTTATTTTTGCCTCTGGTGGGTTGAGCCGGATCTCTGAAATCTTTCGCGCAGCCAACCTCGAGCAGCGAGCCACGCGTACAAGAGCCATGATGAGCCTCGACCAGTACCTCCCCGTCATCCTCTTCATCCTGGTCGGCGTCGCAGTCGGCATCGCACCCCAGGCGCTGGGCTACCTGCTGGGCCCCCGCAAGCCCGACCCCGAGAAGAACTCCCCCTACGAATGCGGCTTCGAGGCCTTTGAAGACGCGCGCATGAAGTTCGACGTGCGCTACTACCTCGTGGCCATCCTGTTCATCCTGTTCGATCTCGAAATCGCCTTCCTCTTCCCATGGGCGATCGCCTTGCGGGAGATCGGTCCGGTCGGCTTCTGGGCCATGATGATTTTCCTGGGCATCCTGGTCGTGGGCTTCGTCTACGAGTGGAAGAAGGGTGCCCTGGACTGGGAATGATCCGAGGAGTTCCGCTATGAGTATCGAAGGCGTCCTCAAGGAAGGCTTCATCACCACCACGGCCGACAAGCTGATCAACTGGTCGAAGACCGGCTCGCTGTGGCCGATGACCTTCGGCCTGGCCTGCTGCGCCGTGGAGATGATGCACGCCGGCGCGGCCCGCTACGACATCGACCGCTTCGGCATGCTGTTCCGGCCGAGCCCGCGCCAGTCCGACCTGATGATCGTGGCCGGCACGCTGTGCAACAAGATGGCGCCGGCGCTGCGCAAGGTGTACGACCAGATGCCCGAGCCGCGCTGGGTGCTGTCGATGGGCTCGTGCGCCAACGGCGGCGGCTACTACCACTACAGCTACTCGGTGGTGCGCGGCTGCGACCGCATCGTGCCGGTCGACGTCTACGTCCCCGGCTGCCCGCCGACCGCCGAGGCTCTGCTGTACGGCATCCTGCAGCTGCAGAGCAAGATCCGGCGCGAGAACACCATCGCCCGCTGACGCATGGCCCGCCTCATGAGCAAGATCCAAACCCTCCAGAACGCGCTTGAGACGGTGCTGGGCGCCAAGGTCAAGCGCCTTGTCGCCGACCGCGGCGAGCTGACCCTCACGGTCGGCGCGGCCGATTACCTCGAGGTCGTCCGCACGCTGCGCGATGCGCCCGAGCTGCGCTTCGAGCAGCTGATCGACCTGTGCGGCGTGGACTACTCCACCTATGGCGACGGCCGCTACGAAGGGCCGCGTTTCTGCGTCGTCGTGCACCTGCTGTCGATCACCCACAACTGGCGCCTGCGCCTGAAGGTGTTCTGCCCGGACGACGACCTGCCCATGGTGCCGTCGGTCCACGAGATCTGGAACTCGGCCAACTGGTTCGAGCGCGAGGCCTTCGACCTGTTCGGCATCGTCTTCGAAGGCCACCTGGACCTGCGCCGCATCCTGACCGACTACGGCTTCATCGGTCACCCGTTCCGCAAGGATTTCCCGCTCAGCGGCCACGTGGAAATGCGCTACGACGCGGAGCAACGGCGCGTGATCTACCAGCCGGTCACGATCGAGCCGCGCGAGATCACGCCGCGCATCATCCGCGAAGAAAACTACGGCGGCCTGCACTGATGATGGACCGGTCCCTGCGCGCTGCGGCGTGTTCCTCGAAGCGGCATCCGTCACCCGGTCGTGACGGCCGGGCCGCTGTCGGCGAGGCGGGCGCGGCGCGGGCGGCCGGGCCGAGTGCCATGGAAGAGTGAAATGGCGGAAATCAAGAACTACACCCTGAACTTCGGCCCGCAGCACCCGGCTGCGCACGGCGTGCTGCGCCTCGTGCTCGAGCTCGACGGCGAAGTCATCCAGCGTGCCGACCCCCACATCGGCCTGCTGCACCGCGCCACCGAGAAGCTGGCCGAGTCCAAGACCTTCATCCAGTCGCTGCCGTACATGGACCGTCTCGACTACGTGTCCATGATGTGCAACGAGCACGCCTACTGCCTGGCGATCGAGAAGCTGCTGGGCATCGAGGTGCCGATCCGCGCGCAGTACATCCGCGTGATGTTCGCCGAGATCACCCGCCTGCTGAACCACCTGCTGTGGCTGGGCGCGCACGGTCTGGACTGCGGCGCGATGAACATGCTCATCTACTGCTTCCGCGAGCGCGAGGACCTGTTCGACATGTACGAAGCGGTCTCCGGCGCGCGCATGCACGCGGCGTACTTCCGTCCGGGCGGCGTGTACCGCGACCTGCCGGACAGCATGCCGCAGTACAAGCCCTCGAAGGTGCGCAGCCCGAAGGTGGTGGCCAAGCTCAACGAGAACCGCCAGGGCTCGCTGCTCGACTTCATCGAGGACTTCACCAACCGTTTCCCCAAGCACGTCGACGAGTACGAGACGCTGCTGACCGACAACCGCATCTGGAAGCAGCGCACGGTGGGCATCGGCGTGGTGTCGCCCGAGCGTGCCCTCAACCTCGGCTTCACCGGCCCGATGCTGCGCGGCTCGGGCATCGCCTGGGACCTGCGCAAGAAGCAGCCGTACGACGTCTACGACCGCGTCGAGTTCGACGTGCCGGTCGGCACCAACGGCGACTGCTATGACCGCTACCTGGTGCGCGTCGAGGAGATGCGCCAGTCCAACCGCATCATCAAGCAGTGCGTCGACTGGCTGCGCAAGAACCCCGGCCCGGTCATCACCGACAACCACAAGGTGGCGCCGCCGTCGCGACTGGAGATGAAGTCCAGCATGGAAGAGCTGATCCACCACTTCAAGCTCTTCACCGAGGGCTTCCACGTGCCCGAAGGTGAGGCCTACGCAGCCGTCGAGCACCCGAAGGGCGAGTTCGGCATCTACCTGGTCAGCGACGGCGCGAACAAGCCGTACCGCCTGAAGATCCGCGCCCCGGGCTTTGCCCACCTTGCCGCGATGGACGAGATGTCGCGCGGCCACATGATCGCCGATGCCGTGGCCGTGATCGGCACCATGGATATCGTGTTCGGAGAGATTGACCGATGATCTCTGAAGCCACCAAGCAGCGCTTCGCCCGCGAGGTCGCCAAGTACCCGCCCGACCAGAAGCAGTCGGCCGTGATGGCCTGCCTGTCCATCGTGCAGCAGGAGCAGGGCTGGGTCTCTCCGGAGGCCGAGAAGGAGGTCGCCGACTACCTCGGCATGCCGCCGATCGCGGTGCACGAGGTCGTGACGTTCTACAACATGTACAACCAGCAGCCGGTCGGCAAGTTCAAGCTGAACGTCTGCACCAACCTGCCGTGCCAGCTGCGCGACGGCAAGAAGGCGGCCGAGTACCTGGCGCAGAAGCTGGGCGTCGAGCTGGGCGGCACCACGCCGGACGGCCTGTTCACGGTGGCCGAGTGCGAATGCCTGGGCGCCTGCGCCGACGCGCCGGTGATGCTGGTCAACGACCGCCAGATGTGCAGCTTCATGAGCAACGAGCGCCTCGACGAACTGGTCGAGACGCTGCGTGCCGCTGCCAAGCAAGGGGTGAAGTGATGCTGGATCTCTCCAGATTCCAGGCCACCGGTGCCGAGACCTGCTTCCACGGGCGCCACATCGAGCCGCAGATCTATGCCGGCCTCGACGGCAGCAACTGGCGCCTGAAGGACTACGAGGCCCGCGGCGGCTACCAGGCGCTGCGCAAGATCCTCGGCAAGGACGGCGGCCAGGGCATGACGCCCGACCAGGTCATCGTCGAGGTCAAGGCCTCCGCGTTGCGCGGCCGTGGCGGTGCAGGCTTCCCGACCGGGCTGAAGTGGAGCTTCATGCCGCGCCAGTTCCCCGGGCAGAAGTACCTGGTCTGCAACTCCGACGAGGGCGAGCCGGGAACCTGCAAGGACCGCGACATCCTGCGCTACAACCCGCACATCGTCATCGAGGGCATGATCATCGCGGCCTACGCGATGGGCATCACCGTGGGCTACAACTACATCCACGGCGAGATCTTCGAGGTCTACGAGCGCTTCGAGGATGCCATCGAGGAAGCGCGCGCAGCGGGCTACCTCGGCAACAACATCCTGGGCAGCGACTTCAGCTTCCAGCTGCACGCGCACCACGGCTTCGGGGCCTACATCTGCGGCGAGGAAACCGCGCTGCTCGAATCGCTGGAAGGCAAGAAGGGGCAGCCTCGCTTCAAGCCGCCGTTCCCGGCCAGCTTCGGCCTGTACGGCAAGCCGACCACCATCAACAACACCGAGACCTTCGCCGCGGTGCCCTGGATCATCCGCAACGGCGGCGAGGCGTATCTCGCCATCGGCAAGCCCAACGCCGGCGGCACCAAGATCTTCTCGGTGGTCGGCGACGTCGAGCGTCCCGGCAACTACGAGATCCCGCTGGGCACGCCGTTCTCCAAGCTGCTGGAACTGGCCGGCGGGGTGCGCAAGGGGCGCCAGCTCAAGGCCGTGATCCCGGGCGGTTCGTCGGCGCCGGTGCTGCCGGCCGACATCATGATGGACCTGACGATGGACTACGACGCCATCGCCAAGGCGGGCTCGATGCTCGGCTCGGGCGCGGTCATCGTGATGGACGACACCCGCTGCATGGTCAAGTCGCTGCTGCGCCTGTCCTACTTCTACATGCACGAGTCCTGCGGCCAGTGCACCCCGTGCCGCGAAGGCACCGGCTGGCTGTGGCGCATGGTCGAGCGCATCGAGAACGGCCGTGGCCGTCCCGAGGACCTGGATCTGCTCAACTCCGTGGCCGACAACATCCAGGGGCGCACCATCTGCGCGCTGGGTGACGCGGCGGCGATGCCGGTGCGGGCGATGCTCAAGCATTTCCGCCACGAGTTCGAGCACCACGTCGAACACAAGTCCTGCATGGTTCCGGCCTACGTCTGACGGCCGGCGAAAGAGACACCATGGTTGAAATCGAACTGGACGGTCAGAAGGTCGAAGTGCCGGAAGGCAGCATGGTGATGCATGCCGCCGAGAAGGCCGGCACCTTCATCCCGCACTTCTGCTACCACAAGAAGCTCTCCATCGCGGCCAACTGCCGCATGTGCCTGGTCGACGTCGAGAAGGCGCCCAAGCCCATGCCCGCCTGCGCCACGCCGGTGACGCAAGGCATGGTCGTGCGCACCCGCAGCGACAAGGCGGTCAAGGCACAGCAGGCGGTGATGGAGTTCCTGCTGATCAACCACCCGCTGGACTGCCCGATCTGCGACCAGGGCGGCGAATGCCAGCTGCAGGACCTGGCCGTCGGCTATGGTGGCTCGTCCTCGCGCTACACCGAGGAAAAGCGCGTCGTGATGCCCAAGGAGGTCAGCCCGCTGGTCTCGATGGCCGAGATGACGCGCTGCATCCACTGCACGCGCTGCGTGCGCTTCGGGCAGGAGATCGCCGGCCAGATGGAGCTGGGCATGATCAACCGGGGCGAGCACTCCGAGATCACGACCTTCCTGAACGAGACCATCGACTCCGAGCTGTCGGGCAACATGATCGACCTGTGCCCGGTCGGCGCCCTGACGAGCAAGCCGTTCCGCTATTCGGCCCGGACCTGGGAGCTGTCGCGCCGCAAGTCGGTCAGCCCGCACGACTCCACCGGTGCCAACCTGATCGTGCAGGTCAAGGGCAACAAGGTGATGCGCGTGCTGCCGTACGAGAACGAGGAGGTCAACGAGTGCTGGCTGGCCGACCGTGACCGCTTCTCGTACGAGGCGCTCAACAGCGACGAGCGCCTGACCGCCCCGATGATCAAGCAGGGCGGCCAGTGGAAGGTCGTCGACTGGCAGACCGCGCTCGAATACGTGGCCAACGGCCTGAAGCAGATCCAGTCCGAGCATGGGGCCCAGGCCATCGGTGCTCTGGGCTCGGCCCACAGCACCGCCGAGGAGCTGTACCTGCTCGCGCAGCTGGTGCGCGGGCTCGGCAGCGACAACGTCGACCACCGCCTGCGCCACGCCGACTTCACGACGGGCGAGGGTGCCCGCTGGCTGGGCATGCCCATCGCCGGCCTGTCGACGCTGCAGGGCGCGCTGGTGGTCGGCTCCTTCCTGCGCAAGGACCACCCGCTGTTCGCCGCGCGCCTGCGCCAGGCGGCGCGCCACGGCGCCCGCATCCACGCGCTGCATGCGGTCGAGGACGACTGGCTGATGCCGATCGCCTCGCGCATCACGGTCGCCCCGAGCGGCTGGCTGCAGGCGCTGGCCGACATTGCCGCTGCGGTTGCGGCCGAGAAGGGCGTGACCGCCCCGGTGGCCGGCCAAGCCACGGAGGCCGCCGTGGCGGTGGCCCGCTCGCTGCTGTCGGGCGAGCGCAAGGCCGTGCTGCTGGGCAACGCCGCCGCGCAACATCCGCAGGCGAGCGCGCTGCTCGCGGTGGCGGGCTGGATCGCCGAACAGACCGGCGCCTCGGTCGGCTACCTGGGCGAGGCCGCGAACTCGGTCGGCGCCCAGCTGGTCGGTGCGCTGCCGCAGCAGGGCGGGCTGAACGCCGCCCAGATGCTGAGCCAGTCGCTCAAGGCCTACCTGCTGCTCAACGTCGAGCCCGAGCTGGACGCGGCCGACCCGAACGCGGCGCTGGCCGCCCTGCAGGGGGCCGAGATGGTGGTCGCGCTGAGCACGTTCCGCACCCGCGCCGTCGAGTACGCCGACGTGCTGCTGCCGATCGCGCCGTTCTCCGAAACCTCCGGGACGTTCGTCAACGCCGAAGGCCGCGCGCAGAGCTTCTACGGCGTGGTCAAGCCGCTGGGCGAGGCGCGTCCGGCCTGGAAGGTGCTGCGCGTGCTGGGCAGCATGCTGGGCCTGCACGGCTTCGACTTCGAGACCTCCGAAGAGGTCAAGGCGCGTGCACTGGGCGACCTGGCCCAGCTGCCGGCGCGCCTGAGCAACCGTTGCGACGTGGCGGTGCAGCCGGCGGCCGCGCCGGGCGGCATCGAGCGCATCGCCGAAGTGCCGATCTACTCGACCGACCCGATCGTGCGTCGGGCGCGTTCGCTGCAGCTCACGCGCGACGCGCGCCCGCCGGTCGCCGGGCTGCCGGCCGCGCTGTGGGAGCAGCTGGGCCTGAAGGACGGCGAACCGGTGCGCCTGGTGCAGGGCAAGGCGGTCGCGTTGCTGCCCGCGCGCCTGGAGCCGGGGCTGCCTGCCAACTGCGTGCGGGTGCCGGCCGGCCATCCCGCGACCAGCGGGCTGGGCGCCATGTTCGGCGCGATCGAAGTGACCAAGGCCTGACGAAGGACGCGCAAGCATGCTCGAGACCCTGAACACCTTCGGCGAATCGACCCTGGGCGGCTTCTGGCCGGTCGTCTGGACGCTGATCAAGATCGTTGCGCTGGTGTTGCCGCTGATGATCTGCGTGGCCTACCTGACGCTGTGGGAGCGCAAGGCCATCGGCTGGACCCAGGTGCGCCCCGGCCCCAACCGCGTCGGCCCGGCCGGCCTGCTGCAGCCGATCGCGGACGCGGTGAAGCTGATCTTCAAGGAGATCATCGCCCCGACCGCGGCCAACAAGGGCCTGTTCTACCTGGCGCCGATCATGACCATCATGCCGGCGCTGGTGGCCTGGGTCGTGATCCCGTTCGGCCCCGAGGTCGCGCTGTCCAACATCAACGCCGGCCTGCTGTTCCTGATGGCGATCACCTCGCTGGAGGTGTACGGCATCATCATCGCCGGCTGGTCGTCGAACTCCAAGTACGCCTTCCTCGGCGCGCTGCGCGCCTCGGCGCAGATGGTGTCGTACGAGATCGCGATGGGCTTCGCCTTCGTGGTCGTGCTGATGGTTTCGGGCAGCCTGAACATCACCGAGATCGTGATGGGGCAGGCCGCCGGCCGCTTCGCCGAAATGGGCCTGAACTTCCTGTCCTGGAACTGGCTGCCGCTGCTGCCCATCTTCGTGGTCTACGTCATCTCGGGCATCGCCGAGACCAACCGCCACCCGTTCGACGTGGTCGAAGGCGAGTCCGAGATCGTGGCCGGCCACATGATCGAGTACTCGGGCATGTCGTTCGCGATGTTCTTCCTGGCCGAGTACGCCAACATGATCCTGGTGTCGGCGATCGCCTCGCTGATGTTCCTGGGCGGCTGGCTGCCTCCGTTTGCCTTCCTGGACTTCATCCCCGGCTGGATCTGGCTGGGCATCAAGACCTTCGTCGTCGTCACGCTGTTCCTGTGGGTGCGCTCGACCTTCCCGCGCTTCCGCTACGACCAGATCATGCGCCTGGGCTGGAAGATCTTCATCCCGGTGGCGCTGGTGTGGCTGGTGCTGGTCGGCCTGTGGATCCAGTCGCCCTGGAACATCTGGAACTGAGCCCGGACACCGAGAGGTAAATGACCATGTCCGCTGTCGCTTCCATCAAGGACTTCCTCAACAGCTTCATGCTCACGGAGCTGTTCAAGGGTCTGGCCCTGACCGGGCGCCACTTCCTGTCGCCGCACATCACCGTGCAGTACCCGGAAGAGAAGACCCCGCTGTCGCCGCGCTTCCGCGGCCTGCACGCGCTGCGCCGCTACGAGAACGGCGAGGAGCGCTGCATCGCCTGCAAGCTGTGCGAGGCGGTGTGCCCGGCCATGGCGATCACGATCGAGTCGCAGGTGCGCGAGGACGGCAGCCGTCGTACCACGCGCTACGACATCGACCTGACCAAGTGCATCTTCTGCGGCTTCTGCGAGGAAAGCTGCCCGGTCGACTCCATCGTCGAAACCAACATCTTCGAGTACCACGGCGAGAAGCGCGGCGATCTCTACTTCACCAAGGAGATGCTGCTGGCCATCGGCGACCGATACGAGAAGGAGATTGCGGCCAGCAAGGAGGCGGACGCCAAGTACCGGTAAGGCGCCTGCTCCCACGCGACGGGGCTGCTTCCCGGAAGCGGCCTGCAACCCGAGAAAGACATGGAAACCACGACCGCGCTCTTTTACGTGTTCTCCGCGATCCTGCTGTTCGCAGCGTTTCGCGTGATCACCGCCCGCAGCACCGTGCATGCGGCGCTCTTCCTGGTGCTGGCCTTCTTCAACGCCGCCTGCGTGTGGATGCTGCTGAAGGCCGAGTTCCTCGCCATCTCCCTGGTGCTCGTCTACGTCGGCGCCGTGATGGTGCTGTTCCTGTTCGTCGTGATGATGCTGGACTTCAACACCGACGCGCTGCGGCAAGGCTTCTGGAAGCACTTCCCGCTGGCCGGCATCATCGGCCTGGTGATCGCGGTCGAGATGGCGGTCGTGCTGCTGGGTGGCTTCGATGTCGCCGAGGCGCCGGCGCCCACCTCCGAGCAGGTCGAGCTGGGCAACAGCAAGCTGCTGGGCATCGAGATGTACACGAACTACCTGTACCCGCTGCAGATCGCGGCGGTGATCCTGCTGGTGGGCATCGTCTCGGCCATCGCGCTGACGATGCGCAAGCGCAAGGACTCGCGCTACGTCGACCCGTCCCGGCAGGTCAAGGTCAAGAAGGCGGATCGACTGCGCATCGTCTCGATGCAGCCTGAAGTGCAGCGCGCGGTCGCGCCGGCAGACAACCAGACCCCCACGGGAGGCCAGGCATGACCCTCACCCTCGGACACTACCTGTCGCTGGGCGCGGTCCTGTTCGCGATGTCGGTGATCGGCATCTTCATGAACCGCAAGAACCTGATCGTGCTGCTGATGTGCATCGAGCTGATGCTGCTGGCGGTCAACCTGAACTTCGTGGCCTTCTCCCATTACCTGGGTGACATGGCCGGCCAGGTGTTCGTGTTCTTCATCCTGACGGTGGCCGCCGCCGAGTCGGCCATCGGTCTGGCGATCCTCGTCGCGCTGTTCCGCAGCCGCTCCTCCATCGATGTGGTCGAGCTCGACACCCTCAAAGGCTAACCCGTCAGAACAATGAGTCAGCTCTCACAGAACATGCTGGTCGCGGTGCCGGTGGCGCCGCTGGTGGGCGCCATCGTGGCGGGCCTGTTCGGCAAGTACGTCGGACGCCGCGGCGCGCATGCGATCACCATCCTCGGGGTCTTCGTCGCCTTCGTGCTGTCGGCCATGGTGCTGAAGGCGGTGGCCGTCGACGGGGCGCGCTTCAACGAGACCGTCTACGAATGGATGGTCGTCGGCGACCTGAAGATGGAAGTCGGCTTCATGATCGACGGCCTGTCGGCCATGATGATGTGCGTGGTGACCTTCGTGTCGCTGATGGTGCACATCTATACCATCGGCTACATGGAGGACGACCCGGGCTACCAGCGCTTCTTCTCCTACATCTCGCTGTTCACCTTCTCGATGTTGATGCTCGTGATGAGCAACAACTTCCTGCAGTTGTTCTTCGGCTGGGAGGCGGTGGGCCTGGTGTCGTACCTGCTGATCGGCTTCTGGTTCAAGAAGCCCTCGGCGATCTTCGCGAACCTCAAGGCCTTCCTGGTCAACCGGGTGGGTGACTTCGGCTTCATCCTCGGCATCGGCCTGATCGTCGCCTACGCCGGCACGCTGAACTACACCGAAACCTTCGCCAAGGCCGGCGAGCTGGCCGCGCTGACCTTCCCGGGCACCGACTGGATGCTGGTCACGGTGACCTGCATCTGCCTGTTCATCGGCGCGATGGGCAAGTCGGCCCAGTTTCCGCTGCACGTGTGGCTGCCTGACTCGATGGAGGGCCCGACCCCGATCTCGGCGCTGATCCACGCGGCGACCATGGTGACCGCGGGCATCTTCATGGTCGCGCGCATGTCGCCGCTGTTCGAGCTGTCGGACACCGCACTGAACTTCGTGCTGGTGATCGGCGCGATCACGGCGCTGTTCATGGGCTTCCTCGGCATCATCCAGAACGACATCAAGCGCGTCGTCGCGTACTCGACGCTGTCGCAGCTGGGCTACATGACGGTGGCGCTGGGCGTGTCGGCCTACTCGGTGGCGGTGTTCCACCTGATGACGCACGCGTTCTTCAAGGCGCTGCTGTTCCTGGCCGCGGGCTCGGTGATCATCGGCATGCACCACGACCAGGACATCCGCAACATGGGCGGGCTGCGCAAGTACATGCCGCTGACCTGGATCACCTCGCTGATCGGCTCGCTGGCGCTGATCGGCACGCCGTTCTTCTCGGGCTTCTACTCGAAGGACTCGATCATCGAGGCGGTCCATGCGAGCCAGCTCCCGGGCGCGGGCTTCGCCAACTTCGCGGTGGTGGTCGGCGTGTTCGTGACGGCGTTCTACTCGTTCCGCATGTACTTTCTGGTCTTCCACGGCGAGGAGCGCTTCCGCCACAAGCCGTTCCCGCCCGAGGACGACCATGCGCACGGCCACGATGACGAACACCACGAGCCCCACGAGTCGCCGTGGGTCGTCACCGCGCCGCTGCTGCTGCTGGCGGTGCCGTCCGTGGTGATCGGCTTCCTGACCATCCAGCCGATGCTGTACGGCGACTTCCTGAAGGACGCCATCTTCGTCGACACCGCCAGGCACCCGGCGGTGGCCGAGCTGGCCGAGCACTTCCATGGTGCGGTGGCGATGGCGCTGCACGGGCTGACGCTGCCGCCGTTCTGGCTGGCGCTGGCCGGCGTGGTGGTCGCGTACGTGTTCTACATGGTCAAGCCGGGCATCCCGGCGATGCTGCGCCAGCGCCTGGGCTTCCTGGTGCGCATCATGGAGAACAAGTACTACATGGACTGGATCAACGAGAACGTCATCGCCGCTGGCGCGCGCCTGATCGGGCGGGGGCTGTGGAAGGGCGGCGATGCCGGCCTGATCGACGGCATCGTGATCAACGGCTCCGCCAAGCTGGTCGGCTGGGGCGCCTCGGTGGTGCGCCTGTTCCAGTCGGGTTACATCTATCACTATGCCCTCGTGATGATCATCGGCATCTTCGTGTTGATGACGTGGCAACTGTGGCCGTACCTGCAGGGCTTCCTGCGTGGCATCACCGGCGCCTGAAGCGAGGTAACGACACATGAGTCTCCTGAGCCTCGCGATCTGGACCCCCGTCTTTTTCGGGGTCGTGCTCCTGGCCCTGGGCCGCGATCAACATGCCAACGCGGTGCGCTGGCTGGCCCTGATCGGCTCGCTGCTGGGCCTGTTCGTCACGCTGCCGCTGATCAGCGACTTCAATGCCGCCACCTCGGCGATGCAGTTCGTCGAGGATGCGGTGTGGATCGAGCGCTTCAACGTCCACTACAAGCTGGGCGTGGACGGCATCTCGGTTTGGTTCGTGCTGCTGACCGCCTTCATCACGGTGATCGTCGTGATCGCCGGCTGGGAGGTGATCACCGAGCGCGTCAACCAGTACATGGGCGCGTTCCTGCTCCTTTCGGGCCTGATGATCGGCGTGTTCTCCGCGCTGGACGGCCTGCTGTTCTACGTCTTCTTCGAGGCCACGCTGATCCCGATGTACATCATCATCGGCATCTGGGGCGGCCCGCGCCGGGTCTACGCGGCGTTCAAGTTCTTCCTGTACACGCTGCTTGGCTCGCTGCTGATGCTGGTGGCGTTGGCCTACCTGTATTACCAGTCCGGCAGCTTCGACATCCTCGAATGGCACCAGTTGCCGCTGCCGATGACGGCGCAGACGCTGGTGTTCCTGGCGTTCTTCCTGGCCTTCGCGGTCAAGGTGCCGATGTGGCCGGTGCACACCTGGCTGCCGGATGCCCACGTCGAGGCGCCGACCGGCGGCTCGGTGGTGCTGGCTGCCATCATGCTGAAGCTGGGTGCCTACGGCTTCCTGCGCTTCTCGCTGCCCATCGTGCCTGACGCCGCGCGCGAGCTGACTTGGCTGATGGTCGCGCTGTCGCTGGTCGCCGTGGTCTACATCGGCCTGGTCGCGCTGGTGCAGCAGGACATGAAGAAGCTGGTGGCCTACTCGTCGGTCGCGCACATGGGCTTCGTGACCCTGGGCTTCTTCATGTTCAACGAGCTGGCCGTCTCCGGCGCCATCGTGCAGATGATCGCCCACGGCTTCGTCTCGGGCGCGATGTTCCTGTGCATCGGCGTGCTGTACGACCGCGTGCACTCGCGCGAGATCGCCGCTTATGGCGGGGTGGTCAACACCATGCCGAAGTTCGCGGCCTTCGCCGTGCTGTTCGCGATGGCCAACTGCGGCCTGCCGGGCACGGCCGGCTTCGTCGGCGAGTGGATGGTGATCCTCGGCACCGTGAAGGTGAACTTCTGGCTCGGCGCGCTGGCCGCGACGACCCTGATCTTCGGTGCGGCCTACACGCTGTGGATGGTCAAGCGCGTCTACTTCGGCCCGGTGGCCAACGACAACGTGCGCGAGCTCGCCGACCTGAACAAGCGCGAGTTCTTCATGCTCGCGGTGCTGGCGATCGCAGTGCTCTGGATGGGCCTGTATCCCAAACCCTTCACCGACGTGATGCACCACTCGGTGGTCGACCTGCTGCAGCACGTGGCCCAGACCAAGCTTCCCTGACGACGAGGCCACCGCAATGAACGACATGAACTGGCTCGCCATCTATCCCGAGATCCTGCTGCTGGTGCTGACCTGCGTGGTCGCGCTGGTGGACCTCTTCGTCACCGATCCCCGCCGCACCCCGACCTACGTGCTGACGCTGCTGTCGCTCGTGGTCCTGGGGGCACTGCAGCTGTCCTACGTGACCGACGGCGTCACCGTCTACGGCATGCAGGGCATGGTGGTCAGCGACCCGATGGGCAACATGCTGGAGCTGTGCGCCACCATCGCGACCTTGGTGTCGCTGGTCTACGCCCGCCCGTACGCGGCCGACCGCGGCATGCTCAAGGGGGAGCTGTTCACGCTCAGCCTGTTCTCGCTGCTGGGCATCATGGTGCTGATCTCGGCGAACAACTTCCTGACCATCTACCTCGGCCTGGAACTGATGTCGCTGTCGCTGTATGCCCTGGTGGCGCTGCGCCGCGACGACATCCCGGCCACCGAGGCGGCGATGAAGTACTTCGTGCTCGGCGCGCTGGCCAGCGGCTTCCTGCTGTACGGCCTGTCGATGATGTACGGCGCCACCGGCTCGCTGGAGCTGGGCACGGTGCTGCAGGCCATCGGCGCGGGCGGCATGAAGAACGAGGTGTTGGTCTTCGGCGTGGTGTTCGTCGTGGCCGGCCTCGCGTTCAAGCTCGCCGCGGTGCCGTTCCACATGTGGGTGCCCGACGTCTACCAGGGCGCGCCGACCGCCGTGACGCTGCTGATCTCCGGCGCACCGCAGCTGGCCGGCTTCGCGATGGCGTTCCGCCTGCTGGTCGAGGGCATGGCGGCGCTGGCGGTCGACTGGCAGCAGATGCTGATCGTGCTGGCCGTGGCCTCGCTGGTGATCGGCAACCTGGTCGCGATCGCGCAGACCAACCTGAAGCGCATGCTGGCCTACTCGACCATCGGCCAGATGGGCTTCGTGCTGCTGGGCCTGGCCTGCGGGGTGATGCCGGACGACCCCGACGCCGCGACCAACGCCTACAGCTCGGCGCTGTTCTACACCGTCACCTACGTGCTGACCACGCTGGGCACCTTCGGCCTGGTGGCGCTGCTGGCACGCGAGGGCTTCGAGTCCGACGAGATCGCCGACCTGAAGGGCCTGAACCAGCGCAGCCCCTGGTATGCCGCGGTGATGGCGATCTTCATGTTCTCGCTGGCCGGCGTGCCGCCGGCGGTCGGCTTCTACGCCAAGCTGGCCGTGTTGCAGGCGCTGGTGGCCACCGCCCAGCCGCTGTACATCGGGCTGGCGATCGCGGCGGTGCTGCTGTCGCTGATCGGTGCCTTCTACTACCTGCGCGTCGTCAAGGTGATGTACTTCGACGCGCCGGCTGACGCGGCCGCCCCGATCACGGCCAGCGGCGACGCCCGCGCGATGATGTCGCTCAACGGCCTGGCCGTGCTGGTGCTGGGCCTGCTGCCGGGTGGCCTGATGGCGTGGTGCACGCAGGCCATCAGCCAGGCGCTGGCGGGGTGATGGCCGCGTGAGCGCCTCGGCCTCGGTCTGGCTGGTGCTGCTGGCCGCCGCGGTGGGTGCCAACCTGCCGTTCGTCAACGACCGGCTGTTCCTCGTCGGCCCGCGCCGTGCGCCCAAGTCCCTGGCCTGGCGCCTGCTGGAGCTGGCGGTGTGGTTCGGCCTCGTGCTGGCCCTGGGCTTCGGACTGGAGGCCCGGCAGGGGCAGCGTCACGCGCAGGGCTGGGAGTTCTACGCGGTGGCGGTCTGCCTGTTCCTGACGCTGGCTTTCCCCGGCTTCGTCTGGCGCTACCTGCGGCGCCATCGCCCGTGACGCCATGAGCGACAGGACTGCGCCCGACACCCCCTGGCAACGCGACGACCGCCACCTCGAGGAGCGGCGGCTCGAGTCGCGCCAGGTGTTCCGCGGCCGCCTGCTGGACGTGCGCGTGGACCGCATCCAGCTGCCCGACGGGCAGGAGGACGTGCGCGAGTACGTCGCCCACCCGGGGGCGGTGATGATCGTGCCGCTGCTGGACGACGGTCGCGTGGTGCTGGAACGGCAGTACCGTTACCCGCTGCAGCGCGTGATGGTCGAGTTCCCCGCCGGCAAGCTCGGTCCCGGCGAGCCGGGGCGCGCCTGCGCCGAGCGCGAGCTGTTCGAGGAAACCGGCTACCGGGCGCGCGAATGGGCCTGCGCCGGCCGGCTCAACAACGCCATCGCCTATTCGGACGAGACCATCCAGGTCTGGTTCGCGCGCGGGCTCTCGGCCGGGGACCGGCACCTGGACCCCGGGGAGTTCCTGGACGTGTTCACCGCGACGGTCGACGAGCTGGCCGCCTGGGTGCGCGACGGCCGGGTGACCGATGCCAAGACGATGATCGGGCTGCTGTGGCTGCAGCAGTGGCGTGCCGGGCACTGGCCGCTGCACTGGGAGTCCTGAAGGCGCGCGGCCGGGGTTTTGCCGATAATCGCGTCATATGAAGGTGCTCAACCTCCAGTGCCGACACGGCCATGTCTTCGAAGGCTGGTTTTCGTCCGAGGATGACTACCGCGACCAGCAGGAACGCGGGCTGGTCAGCTGTCCGCTGTGCTCGGACACCGAAGTGAGCAAGCTGCCGACCGCGCCGCGCCTGAACCTGCGCGCCGGCAAGGGCGGCGAGAAGGCGGGCGACGACAGCCGCCACGTGGCCACCGGGCCGTCGGCGGCCGAGATGCAGGCCCTGTGGCTGCGGGCGCTGCGGCACGTGGTCGAGAACACCGAGGACGTGGGCGAGCGCTTCGTCGAGGAGGCGCGCCGCATCCACTACGGCGAGGCCGAGGCCCGCAACATCCGCGGCCAGGCCACGCGCGAGGAGACCGAGGCCCTGCTCGAGGAAGGCATCGAGGTGATGCCGCTGCCCCTGCCGCCGGCCCTCAAGGAGCCGACGCACTGAGCCGGCCCCTCAGGGGGCGATGACCCGTCCCGGATTCATCCGGTTGGCCGGATCCAGCGCGCGCTTGATCGCGCGCATCAGCTGCAGCGCCACCGGCGACTTGCGGCGCGGCAGCTCGTCGCGCTTGAGCGCGCCGATGCCGTGCTCGGCCGAGATCGAGCCGCCGTGGGCCAGCACCGCGTCGTACACCAGCGCATTGACGGCGGCCTCGTGCTCGCGCAGGAACGCCGCCGCGCCCACGCCTTCCGGGGCCTGCACGTTGTAGTGCAGGTTGCCGTCGCCCAGGTGCCCGAAGTTCACCAGCCGCGCGCCGGGGAAGCGCTGCGCGATCTGCGCGTCGGTGCTCGCGACGAAGGCGGGGATGCGCGAGACCGGCACCGAGATGTCGTGCTTGATGTTCAGGCCTTCCTCGGCCTGCGCGAGCGGGATCGATTCGCGCAGGTGCCAGAGGCTGCGCGACTGCTCGAGGCTTTCGGCCACCACCGCGTCGGTGATCAGCCCGCGTTCCAGCGCGGCCTCGAGCATCGCGTCGAACAGGCCGCGCGCATGCTCGGCCGATTCGGTGTCCGACTGCTCGAGCAGCACGGTCCAGGGGGAGGGCGGCAGCGGCTGGCGCAGCTGCGGAAAGTGCTTCGCGACCAGCTCGAGCGCGAACGCCCCCATCACCTCGAAGCCGGTCAGGCCCGCCCCCAGCTTCGCCTGCGCGAGCTGCAGCAGGCCGACCGCCTGCTCCAGCGTCGGCACCGCCGCCAGCGCCGTGACCTGGGCCGCCGGCTGGGGATGCAGCTTGAGCACCGCGGCGGTGATGATGCCGAGCGTGCCCTCGCTGCCGATGTACAGGTCACGCAGGTCGTAGCCGGTGTTGTCCTTGCGCAGGCCGCTCAGGCCGTCCCACACCTCGCCGTCGGGCGTCACGACCTCCAGCCCCAGGCACAGCTCGCGCGCGTTGCCGTAGCGCAGCACCTGGGTGCCACCGGCGTTGGTGGCCAGGTTGCCGCCGATCGTGCAGCTGCCCTCGGCGGCGAGGCTCAGCGGGAACAGCAGCCCCTGCGCCGCGGCGGCTTCCTGCACGCCCTGCAGGACGCAGCCGGCTTCCACCGTCATCGTCAGGTTGGCCGCGTCGATCTCGCGGATGCGATTCAGCCGCTGCAGGCTCAGCACCACCTGGGTGCCGCTCGCATCGGGCACCGCGCCGCCGACCAGCCCCGTGTTGCCGCCCTGCGGCACGATGGAGGCACCATGCGCGGCGCAGGCCCGCACCACCGCGGCGACCTCCGCGGTGCTGGCGGGCCGCACGACGGCCAGCGCCTTGCCGCGGTAGCGCTTGCGCCAGTCCACCTCCCAGGCGGACAGGTCGCCGTCGGTCAGGACCTGGGGCGCGCCGACGATGGCGCGCAGGGCATCGAGCAGGGCAGCGGTCATGGCGCGGTCGGGGCAGGGCGGGCGTTCTTGAGCCGCACGCGCACGTGCAGCGCGCAGGCGACGAACAGCAGCAGGCACAGCACCACCTCCAGGGCGGCCAGCGCGGCGCTCAGGCCACGGTCGCTGGTGGCGCGCACGATGCCTTCGGCGAAATACAGCCACACCAGCAGGCTGACCCAGCGGTAGGTGTACATGCGGCGCTTGAGCAGGCCGGCCAGCGGCAGGGTCAGCGGCAGTACCTTGAGTGCCAGCCACGAGCCGCCGGGGCGCAGCGGGGCAAGCCACAGTTCCCAGGCCAGGCCGAGCACGATCAGTGCGAGCAGGCTGCCGACGGCCAGCGCGCGGGTGCGGTCCACGAGGGGGGAGTGATTCATCGATGGCATGATAGCGGCCATGAGTTTTCCTCAGGGACTGCGACACTCCTGGCGTGAGCAGGTGGCCTGGCTGGTGCAGACGCTGCACGACTGGCCGTGGATGGACACGCTGAAGACGCTGTGGCAGCGCTTCCGCGAGGACCGGCTGGCGCTGACCGCCAGCAGCCTGACCTTCACCACCATCATCTCGCTGGTGCCGCTGTTCACGGTGACGCTGGCGGTGTTCACGGCGTTTCCGATGTTCGCGCGCTTCCAGGCGGCGCTGGAGCGCTACTTCATCCAGAGCCTGGTGCCGGACGCGATCGCCAAGCCGGTGCTCAAGGCGCTCACGCAGTTCGCGTTGAACGCCAACCGGCTCGGCACGGCGGGCCTGGTGTTCCTGATGTTCACGGCGCTGGCGCTGATGCTGACCATCGACCGCACGCTCAACGCGATCTGGCGGGTGCGCAAGCCGCGTCCGATCGCGCACCGCGTGATGGTGTACTGGGCCGCGGCCACGCTGGGGCCGCTGCTGCTCGGGGTGAGCCTGTCGGTGACCTCGTACGCGCTGACGCGCTCGCGCGGCATGGTCGGCGGCGACTATTCCGCCGTGCTGAACTGGGTGCTCAATGTCGTCGAGTTCGGCCTGTTCGTCGGGGCGATCGCGGCGCTGTTCCGCTACGTCCCCAACGTCTACGTGCGCTGGTCCCATGCACTGGCCGGCGCGCTGTTCGTCGCGACCAGCTTCGAGCTGGCCAAGGCGCTGCTCGCCTGGTACCTGCGCCAGGTGCCGACCTACTCGGCGGTGTACGGCACCTTCGCGACGGTGCCGATCTTCCTGATCTGGATCTACCTCGGATGGCTGATCGTGCTGCTCGGCGCGGTGATCGCGGCCTACGCCCCAAGCTTGCAGATGCGCGTGGTGCGGCGCCCCGACACGCCGGGGCAGCGCTTCCAGCTTGCGGTCACGGTGTTGCGCGAGCTGCAGGCCGCGCGCGGGCAGAGCGTCCACGGCATCGCGGCGCAGACCCTGGCCGAGCGGCTGCGCACCGACCCGCTGCAGATCGAGCCGGTGCTGGAGACGCTGGTCGCGCTGGACTGGGTCGGCCGGCTCGACGAGGAGGGCGCGGCGCGCTACGTGCTGCTGGTCGACCCGGAGCGCACGCCGGCCCAGCCGCTCATCGCCCAGCTGCTGGTCGAGCCCAGCGCCGACCTGCGCCGCTTCTGGGAGCGCACCGGCTTCGCCTCGCTGACGCTGGCCGACGTGCTGCGGCCCTGAGCCGGTGACGCGGGGTCAGAACGGGATGCGGCCCGTCCAGATGTCCTTGTACATGACCCAGTCGCCCATGAAGCTGTACAGCGGGCGCTTGAACGAGGCGGGCTTGTTCTTCTCGAAGCCGAAGTGCCCGATCCAGGCAAAGCCGTAGCCGCACACCAGGCCGGCCAGGAACCACCACGGGTTGCCGCTGGCGACCAGGGCCGCCAGGCACACCAGCGCGAGCGTCGAGCCGACGAAATGCAGCCGGCGGCAGGTGCGGTTGCTGTGCTCCGAGAGGTAGAACGGGTAGAACTCCGCGAAGCTCTTGAAGGCCTTGGGATCGACGGTGGCGACGGTGGTCGTGCTCATGCGACAGGCTCCTTCAGGGTGGACGACAGGAAGTCCTTCATCGCATTCAACACCCCGTCCGGGGCTTCCGCCATCAGGTTGTGCCCTGCCTCGACCCGGCGTACCTCGGCGCGCAGCCAGCGCACCAGGTCCGCGGTGGCCTTGGGCGAGGTCATCTGGTCACGGCGGCCCAGCAGCAGCTGCACCGGGCAGCGCACCCGCGCGGCGGCCTGCTCGGCGCCGGCATAGCGGTCGCAGACGCCGAAGTCGTGCACGAACAGGTTGGCCCCGTCATGCTGTGCCGCATAGCGCTCCAGCATGCGGCGCATCAGCGCGCGGCTGCCGCCGTGCAGCCAGCTGCCCGGCCCGGGGGCGGACGGCTTGGGCGCGAGCGTGGAATGCGAGTACGCGGTCACCCGGTCGATCGCCACCAGCGGCGTGTCGCGCGCCGCATCGAGCAGCGCGGGCGAGACCTTCATCGGGTAGGCGGTGCCGACCATGATCAGGTGGGTGGCGCGCTCGCCCAGGGCAGCGGCGGCCTCCAGCGCGACCAGCGAGCCCATGCTGTGCCCGACCAGCGCGGCGCGCCCGACGCCGGCGGCGGCCAGCAGGTCGACGAGCCAGGCGCCCAGCGTCTCCACGTCCGGCAGGGCCGGGCCGGCGCTGCGCCCGTGCCCGGGCAGGTCCACCGCCAGCACGCTCCAGCCGTGGTGGGCGAGGTAGCGGCTCTGCAGGCCCCAGACGCTGTGGTCGTTGAGCGCGCCGTGGATCATCACGACGCAGGGCCGTTGCCCGTCGAAGGGCTTGCCGCCGGTGTAGGCGTAGGCCTCGCGTTGCTGCACGACGAGCTTCATGCGGCACCTCCTGCCTTCTGCGCGGCCTTCAGCGCGCGTCCCAGGTCGTCGATCAGGTCGTCGGCGCTCTCCAGCCCGATGGACAGCCGGATCGTGCCCTGGGTGATGCCGGCGCGCGCCAGCGCCGCGTCGTCCATGCGGAAGTGCGTGGTCGAGGCCGGGTGGATCACCAGCGAGCGGCAGTCGCCGACGTTGGCCAGGTGCGAGAACACCTGCAGCGTCTCGATGAACCTGCGGCCCTGGGCCCGGTCGCCCTTGAGGTCGAAGCTGAACACCGAACCGCAGCCGCGCGGCAGCAGGCGCTTGGCCAGCTCGTGGCTGGGATGGCCGGGAAGCTCGGGGTAGGCGATGCGCTCGACCATCGGGTGCCGGCTGAGGAACTCGACCACCTTGCGGGTGTTCTCGACGTGGCGTTCCATGCGCATCGACAGCGTCTCCACGCCCTGCAGGATCAGCCACGCGCTGTGCGGGCTCATGCAGGCGCCGAAGTCGCGCAGGCCCTCGCGGCGCGCGCGCAGCAGGAAGGCGCCGACGGTGCTTTCCTCGCTGAACACCATGTCGTGGAAGCCGGCGTAGGGCTCGGTCAGCTCGGGGAAGCGCCCACTGGCCTCCCAGTCGAAGCGGCCGCTGTCGACCAGCACGCCGCCGATCACCGTGCCGTGGCCGGAGAGGAACTTGGTGGCCGAGTGGTAGACCAGGTCCGCACCGTGCTCGAAGGGCCTCAGCAGGTAGGGCGTGGTGAAGGTCGAGTCGACCAGCAGCGGGATGCCGTGCTCGTGCGCGATCGCGCTGACGGTGGGGATGTCGAGCACGTCCAGCCCCGGGTTGCCCAGCGTCTCGCCGAAGAACAGGCGCGTGTTGGGGCGGATCGCGGCGCGCCAGGCGTCGATGTCGCCGGGCTGCACAAAGGTGGTCTCGATGCCGAAGCGCGCCAGCGTGTAGTGGAGCAGGTTGTGCGAGCCGCCGTACAGCGCGCTGCTGGCGACGATGTGCGAGCCGGCACCCATCAGCGTGGCGATCGCCAGGTGCAGCGCGGCCTGGCCGCTGGCGGTGGCGATCGCGCCGACCCCGCCCTCCAGCGCCGCGATGCGCTCCTCCAGGACCGCGGTGGTGGGGTTGGAGATGCGCGAGTAGACATGGCCCGAGCGCTCCATGTTGAACAGCGCCGCGGCATGGTCGCTGTCCTCGAACACGAAGGAGGTGCTCAGGTAGATCGGCACGGCGCGGGCCCCGGTGGCGGGGTCGGGCGCGCTGCCGGCGTGCAGGGCCAGCGTGTCGAAACCTGGGTCGGCATATCCGGGCATGACGGTCTCCAGTCAGGCGCAAGGCGCCGGTGATCGACGCGGCGGTGACCGCACCGACACGAGCAGCTTCCGGTCACCTCTTGCATTGTGGGCTATATTGGTTCACTCATTGGCCGCCGGCAGGCGTGGCCGCAACAGGAGGCAATGATGAAAGTCAGCGATATTCTTCGCGTCAAGGGCGGAGCGCTATTCACGGTTTCACCAGACCAGCCGCTCGGCGAGGCGCTCAAGACCATGGCCGAGCACGACATCGGCTCGCTGGTCGTGATGGAGCACGGCGACCTGGTCGGGATGCTCACCTTCCGCGAGGTGATCCAGGCCATCGTCAACAACGGCGGCACCGTCGGCAAGACCATCGTGCGCACGGTGATGGACAACGCGCCGCTGACCTGCACGCTGGAGACCGAGATCGACGAGGTGCGCCGCATGATGCTGGGCCGCCATGCCCGCTACATGCCGGTGATGAACCAACGCACCCTGATGGGCGTGATCTCGTTCTACGACGTGGCCAAGGCGGTGGTCGACAGCCAGGACTTCGAGAACCGCATGCTCAAGGCCTACATCCGCGACTGGCCGGGCGCCGACGGCGGCGAGCCGGTGCAGACGCTCTGAGGCGCGCTTGCGCGCGCCCGCAGCCGCTGCCCTGGCGCGGGTCCGTCGAGCCGGCGGGACGGACCGTGCCGGGTGCAGCCAGCGACCCTGCGCCGCGGTGCGGCCGGCGCGCGCGGGGTGGCGGGCGGCGACTTAAAATCCCGTCTTCCTGCATGGTGGCCCGCGCCACCGCTCCATGACCCGCGGGCTTGCAGCCTGCAGCTCCTTTCCTTTCCATGTCCGGCAGCACCTTCGGCACCCTGTTTCGCGTTACCAATTTCGGCGAGTCGCATGGCCCGGCCATCGGCTGCGTGATCGACGGCTGCCCCCCGGGCCTGGAGCTGTCCGAGGCCGACATCCAGCCCGACCTGGACCGCCGCCGTCCCGGCACCTCGCGCCACGTCACGCAGCGCAACGAGCCGGACGCGGTGGAGATCCTGTCCGGCGTCTACGAGGGCCGCACCACCGGCACGCCGATCTGCCTGCTGATCCGCAACACCGACCAGCGCAGCAAGGACTACGGCAACATCCTGCAGACGTTCCGGCCGGGGCACGCCGACTACACCTACTGGCACAAGTACGGCATCCGCGACCCGCGCGGCGGCGGCCGGTCGTCGGCGCGCCTGACCGCACCGATGGTCGGGGCCGGCGCGGTCGCCAAGAAGTGGCTGCGCCAGCAGTACGGCACGACCTTCCGCGGCTGCATGACGCAGCTGGGCGAGATCGAGATCCCGTTCGAGTCCTGGGACCACGTGCCGCACAACCCCTTCTTCGCGCCCAATGCGGGCATCGTCCCGCAGCTCGAGTCCTACATGGACGCGCTGCGCAAGGCCGGCGACTCGGTCGGCGCGCGCATCCACGTCGAGGCCTGCAACGTCCCCGTGGGGCTGGGCGCGCCGCTGTTCGACAAGCTCGACGCAGACATCGCCTACGCGATGATGGGCATCAACGCGGTCAAGGGCGTGGAGATCGGCGCCGGCTTCGCGTCGGTGGCGCAGAAGGGCACCGAGCACGGCGACGAGCTGACGCCGCAAGGCTTCCGCAGCAACCATGCGGGCGGCGTGCTGGGCGGCATCAGCACCGGCCAGGACATCACCGTCTCGATCGCGATCAAGCCCACCAGCTCGATCCGCACCCCGCGCGCCTCGATCGACCTGGCGGGCCAGCCCGTCACGGTGGAGACCCACGGCCGCCACGATCCCTGCGTGGGCATCCGCGCCACGCCCATCGCCGAGGCCATGCTGGCCCTGGTGCTGATGGACCACGCGCTGCGCCACCGTGCGCAGTGCGGGGACGTGCGGGTCGACACCCCGCGCATTCCCGGCCGCGCGCCGGACTGAGCGCGCCCATGCCCACGGGGCCGGCCGCGACCGCGCCGCGGGGCGACCTGTGGCGGTTCGCGGCCCTGTCGGGGGTCTACTTCGCCTTCATCGGCTACTTCAATCCCTACCTGCCGCTGTGGCTCAGCGAGCTGGGCTTCGGCGCGTTCACGATCGGGGCGCTGGTGGCGGTGCAGAGCGCCACGCGGGTGGTGGCGCCCTATGCCTGGGCCTGGGTCGCCGACCACACCGGCCGGCGCATCCGGCTGCTGCGCATCGCTTCCACCGCGGCCTGCCTGTGCGGGGCCGGGCTGCTGCCGACGCCCGGCTGGATCGCACCGCACGCGGGCTACGTCGGGCTGGTGCTGTTCCTGATGTTCATGAACACCAGCGCGATGATGCCGATGGCGGAGGCGGCGCTGGCGCAGCGCGTCAGCACCGAGCGGGGGCTGGACGTGGGTCGCTACGGGCGCATCCGGGTGTGGGGCTCGATCGGCTTCATCGTCACCGTCGTCGCCTTCGGCTTCTGGTTCGACCGCATGGGCCTGCGCTGGTTTGCGCCGGGCGTGGTGCTGATCCTGTCCGCGCTGGTGCTCGCATGCCGGCAGCTGCCCGCCGACGAGGCGGCCGACGAGGGCGCGCCGGCCGCGCCGCCGCTGCGGCCGGTGCTCGCGCAGCGCCCGGTGCGGTGGTTCTTTGCCTCGGCCTTCTTCATGGTGCTCTCGCACATGAGCCTGTACGCGTTCTTCTCGCTGCACCTGGACGCGCTGGGCTACGGGCGCGACGCGGTGGGCCTGCTGTGGGCGGTGTCGGTGGTCGCCGAGATCGGCTGGTTCCTGGTGCAGGGCCGCTGGATCGGGCACGGCACGCTGGAGCGCTGGCTGGCCTTCGCCTGCGCTTCGCCGCCACCGCCGCCTTCGGCGCCAGCCTGACCGTGATGCTGCTGGCGCAGGCGGCGCACGCAATCACCTTCGCGGCGCACCACTCGGTCTGCATGGCCTGGATCACCCGGCACTTCCCGGGCCGGCTGCGGGCGCGCGGGCAGGCGCTGTACACCGTGCTCGGCTACGGGCTGCCGGGCGTGCTGGGTGGCGTGGCCGGCGGTGCGCTGAGCGAGGCGGCCGGCTATGCGGCGGTGTTCTGGGCCGCGGCGGCGGCCGGGGCGCTGGCCGCGCTGGCGGCGTGGCGCGCCGGCCAGGCTGCGCACAAGGCCCTTTCGGCGACGGAGTCTTGACAAGAACCGCGGGCAACTTGCATCTTTATGTTGCAAAACCTTACGTCGTGACGTGATACGCTGCGCGCCGCACCCCCGCTCAGGATCATGTCTTGGCGGGGGCCGGTGTTCCACCATTCACCAGAAGACAGGGGTGTCACAGTGAAATTCCGTCGTGTTTCTCTTGCCACTGCGCTCGTGGCCGCCGCATGGCTGGCCGGTTGTGCTTCCACCAGGGTCGGCGAGCCCGCTGCCGGCAGCGCGACCGCCGGCACGGCAAGCAGCCAGCAATCGGCGCAGTCCCAGGTGACCACGGTCGACGCCGGTTCACCCAATGCGTCCAACCTGGCCGCTGCCGAGCAAGGACTCGCGCCGGTCATCTATTTCGACTTCGACAGCTCGTTGATCCGGCCGGAGTACCACGGCACGATCGACGGCTACGCCAAGCTGCTGCGCAATGACCGGCAGCGCCGCCTGACGATCGAGGGCCACGCCGACGAGCGCGGCAGCCACGAGTACAACCTGGCGCTGGGCCAGCGCCGCGCCGAGGCCGTGCGCAAGGCGCTGCAGCTGCTGGCGGTCAACGACGACCAGCTCGAGGCGATCAGCTACGGCGAGGAGCGCCCCGCGGTGCAGGGCACCGGCGAGGAGATCTGGTCCAAGAACCGTCGCGCCGAGTTCCGCCTGCAGTAAGGCGCTGCGCGTGCACCACGAGGCCGGCCGGTGCCGGCCTTTTTTTGTCGGCCCGATCAGCACTCGACGATGTTGACGGCCAGGCCGCCGCGTGCGGTTTCCTTGTACTTGGTCATCATGTCGGCACCGGTCTCGCGCATGGTCTTGATGACCTTGTCCAGCGAGACGTGGTGGCTGCCGTCGCCGCGCAACGCCATGCGCGCCGCGTTGACCGCCTTCACCGCGGCGATCGCGTTGCGCTCGATGCAGGGGATCTGCACCAGGCCACCGACCGGGTCGCAGGTCAGGCCCAGGTGGTGCTCCATGCCGATCTCGGCCGCGTTCTCCACCTGCGCCGGGGTACCGCCCAGCACCGCGCACAGCGCGCCGGCGGCCATCGAGCAGGCCACGCCGACCTCACCCTGGCAGCCGACCTCGGCGCCGGAGATCGAGGCGTTCTCCTTGTAGAGGATGCCGATCGCGCCGGCGGTGAGCAGGAAGTCGACCACCCCCGCATCGTTTGCCCCGGGGACGAAGCGGGTGTAGTAGTGCAGCACTGCCGGGATGATGCCGGCCGCACCGTTGGTCGGCGCGGTCACGACCCGGCCGCCGGCGGCGTTCTCCTCGTTGACCGCGAGCGCGTAGAGGTTCACCCAGTCCAGCACCTGCAGCGGGTCCTTGAGGGCCGCCTCGGGGTGGGCGGTCAGCTGCCGGTACAGGGCCGCTGCGCGCCGGCGCACCTTGAAGCCGCCGGGCAGCACGCCTTCGCTGCGGCAGCCGCGCGAGACGCAGTCCTGCATCACCTGCCAGATCGCCAGCAGCCCGGCGTCGATCTCCGCGTCGCTGCGCCAGTGGCGCTCGTTGCGGCGCATCACCTCGGCGATCGAGCAGCCCTCGCGCGCGGTGATCGCCAGCAGCTCGGCGCCGGTGTGGAAGGGCAGGGGCAGCACCGTCGTGTCCGGCGCGATGCGCTTCTGGCGCGAGCCGTCGGCGGCGACGTCCTCGCTGACGACGAAGCCGCCGCCCACCGAGTAGTAGATGCGCGAGGCCAGCTCCTGCCCCTGCGCGTCGTACGCGGCGAAGCGCATGCCGTTGGCGTGGAAGGGCAGCGACTCGTGGCGCAGGAACTGCAGGTCGCTCGCCTCGTCGAAGGCGATCTCGTGCTGGCCGAGCAGCGGCAGCCGGCGCGGGCCGCGGATGGCCTCCAGCAGCGCGGGGATCGCATCGACGTCGACGGTGTCGGGCTCGTGGCCGGCCAGGCCGAGCAGCACGGCCTTGTCGCTGCCGTGGCCCTTGCCGGTGGCGCCGAGCGAGCCGTACAGCTCGCAGCGCACCCGGGCCGTGGCCGCGAGCCGGCCTTCATGCTGCAGGCGCAGCGCGAACAGGCGCGCCGCGCGCATCGGGCCCACCGTGTGCGAGCTCGACGGGCCGATGCCGATCTTGAACAGGTCGAAAACGGAAACGGCCATGGCGTGCTCCTTCGCGTCAGCCGGCCGCCTCGGCCAGGTCGGCGGCGAACGCGTCGACCGCCTCGGGGGTCGTGTCCCACGCGCACATCAGCCGGCAGCCGCCGCCGGCGATGAACTGGTAGAACTTCCAGCCGCGTGCATAGAGCTGCCCGATCACCGGGGCGGGCAGCTGCACGAACACCGAGTTCGCCTGCGGCGGGTGCAGCACCTGCACGCCGGGCAGGTCGCGGATCGCGGCGTACAGCCGCTGCGCCATCGCGTTGGCGTGGCGGGCGTTGCGCAGCCACGTGTCGTTTTCCAGCATGCCGACCCAGGGCGCCGAGATGAAGCGCATCTTGGAGGCAAGCTGCCCGGCCTGCTTGACGCGCCAGGCGAAGTCCTCCGACAGCGCACGGTCGAAGAACACCACCGCCTCGCCGACCGGCAGGCCGTTCTTGGTGCCGCCGAAGCACAGCACGTCCACCCCGGCGCGCCAGGTGATGTCACTCGGGTGGCAGCCGAGCGCGGCCACCGCGTTGGCGAAGCGCGCGCCGTCCATGTGCACCTTGAGGTGGCGGCGCTTGGCGATCGCCGCGATCGCGCGCACTTCCTCCACGGTGTAGAGCGTGCCCAGCTCGGTGGCCTGCGTGAGGCTGACCACCTTGGGCTTGGGGTAGTGGATGTCGCTGCGCCTGGTCACGAGTGCCTCGACCGCGTCGGGCGTGAGCTTGCCCAGCTTCGCGGCCGGGCTCTCGCCTTCGGCGACCAGCAGCTTGGAGCCGTTGGAAAAGAACTCCGGCCCGCCGCACTCGTCGGTCTCGACGTGCGCGTACGGCGTGCAGATCACCGAGTGGTAGCTCTGGCACATCGCCGCCAGCGCCAGCGAGTTCGCCGCCGTGCCGTTGAAGACGAAGTAGACGTCGCAGTCGGTCTGGAACAGCTCGCGGATCATGTCCGTCGAGCGCTGCGTCCAGACGTCCTCGCCGTAGCCGGGCTGGTGGCCGCTCTGGTTGGCCTGCAGGAACCAGTGCAGGGCCTCCGGGCACACGCCCGCGTAGTTGTCGCTGGCGAACTGCTGATGCAAGGAAGTGCGCTCCGAAGGCATGGGCGTCTCCGTTGTTACTTGTACTCGGACACCGGCACGCAGCTGCAGAACAGGTTGCGGTCGCCGTAGACGTTGTCGATGCGGCCGACCGGCGCCCAGTACTTGCGGCGGCGCAGCGCCGGCACCGGGTAGGCGGCTTCCTCGCGGGTGTAGGCGTGGCTCCACTCGGCCGCCACCAGCGCCTCGGCCGTGTGCGGCGCGTGCTTGAGCGGGTTGTCGTCGCGCGGCCACTGGCCCTGCTCGATGCGGCGGATCTCCTCGCGGATCGCGATCATCGCGTCGCAGAAGCGGTCCAGCTCGGCCAGCGACTCGCTTTCGGTCGGTTCGACCATCAGCGTGCCGGCCACCGGGAAGCTCAGTGTCGGCGCGTGGAAGCCGTAGTCGATCAGGCGCTTGGCCACGTCCTCGGCGGTGACGCCGGCCGACTCCTTCAGCGGGCGCAGGTCCAGGATGCACTCGTGCGCGACGCCGCCGCCCTTGAGCGCGGTGCCGCCGTGGTAGAGGATGGGGTAGTGGTCCTGCAGGCGCGCGGCGATGTAGTTGGCGTTCAGGATCGCGGCCTCGGTGGCGGCGCGCAGCCCCTGCGCACCCATCATGCGCAGGTACATCCAGGAGATGGGCAGCACCGAGGCGTTGCCCAGCGGCGCGGCGCTGACCGCGCCGACCTGGGTGCCGGCGCCCAGGCCGGCCGTGCGGTGACCGGGCAGGAAGGGCACCAGGTCCTCGACCACGCACACCGGGCCGACGCCCGGGCCACCACCGCCGTGCGGGATGCAGAAGGTCTTGTGCAGGTTCAGGTGCGAGACGTCGCCGCCGAACTCGCCCGGCGCGGCGATGCCGACCAGCGCGTTCATGTTCGCGCCGTCCACGTAGACGCGCCCGCCATGGGCGTGCACGATCTCGCACAGCTCCTTGACGCGCGCCTCGAACACGCCGTGCGTGGACGGGTAGGTGATCATCACCGCCGCCAGCTCGCGGGCGTGCTGCCCGCACTTCGCGCGCAGGTCGTCGAGGTCGACGTTGCCGTCGCGGTCGCAGCGCACCACCACCACCTTCATGCCGGCCATCTGGGCGCTGGCCGGGTTGGTGCCGTGCGCCGATTCAGGGATCAGGCAGACGTTGCGGTGCGCCTCGCCGCGCGCCTCGTGGTAGGCCTTGATGACCAGCAGCCCGGCGTACTCGCCCTGCGAGCCGGCGTTCGGCTGCAGCGACACGCCGGCATAGCCGGTGGCCTGGCACAGCCACTGCTGCAGCTGCTGGTCCAGCAGCTCGTAGCCGGCCAGCTGGTCGCGCGGCGCGAACGGGTGCACGTCGGCGAACTCCGGCCAGGTGATGGGGATCATCTCGCTGGTCGCGTTGAGCTTCATGGTGCACGAGCCGAGCGGGATCATCGTGCGGTCCAGCGCCAGGTCCTTGTCCGCCAGCGCGCGCAGGTAGCGCAGCATCTCGGTCTCGGAGTGGTAGCTGTTGAAGACCGGGTGCGTCAGGTACGGGCTGCTGCGCAGCAGCGCGGGTGGCAGCAGCGTCGCCACGCCCTGTTCGAACTGCCCGAACGAGGGCAGCGCCTGGCCCTGGGCCTTCACCTCGGCGAACACCTCCCACAGCGCGACGATGTCCTCGCGCGTGGTGGTCTCGTCCAGCGAGATGCCCACCGCGTCGGGCGCCGCACGGCGCAGGTTCATGCCGCGGCCGGTCGCGTCGACCAGGATGGTGTCGGTCTTGCCGTCGGTCTGCACCGTGACGGTGTCGAACGCGGTGTCGTGGCGCAGCGTCCAGCCCAGCTGGCGCAGCCCCTGGGCCAGGATGGCGGTGTAGCTGGCCACGCGTTGCGCGATGCGCTTCAGGCCCTGCGGGCCGTGGTAGACCGCGTACATGCTGGCGATCACCGCCGGCAGCACCTGCGCGGTGCAGATGTTGGAGGTGGCCTTCTCGCGGCGGATGTGCTGCTCGCGCGTCTGCAGCGCGAGGCGATAGGCGGTGTGGCCGTGCGCGTCGATGCTCACGCCCACCAGCCGGCCGGGCATCGAGCGCTTGAATTCGTCCTTGCACGCGAGGTAGGCGGCGTGCGGGCCGCCATTGCCCATCGGCATGCCGAAGCGCTGCGTGGTGCCCAGCGCGATGTCGGCGCCCAGCTCTCCCGGCGGCACCAGCAGCGTCAGCGCCAGCAGGTCGGCCGCCATCAGCACCAGGCCGCCGCGTGCGTGGTAGGCGGCGATCCATTCGCGCCAGTCGCGCACCGCGCCGTCGACGCCCGGGTACTGCAGCAGCACCGCGAAGCTGTCGTCCTGCAGCGGCTCGTCACCCCCGAACACGCGCACCTCGATGCCCAGCGGGCGCGCGCGGGTGCGCACCACCTCCAGCGTCTGCGGCAGCACGTCGGCGGCGACGTAGAACACGTTCGACTTCGATTTGCCCGCGCGCGCGGCCAGCGTCATCGCCTCGGCCGCGGCGGTGGCCTCGTCCAGCATCGAGGCGTTGGCGATCGCCAGCCCGGTGAGGTCGCTGACCATGGTCTGGAAGTTGATCAGCGCTTCCATGCGGCCCTGCGAGATCTCGGCCTGGTAGGGCGTGTAGGCGGTGTACCAGGCGGGGTTCTCGAGCACGTTGCGCAGGATGACGCCCGGCAGGTGCGTGCCGTGGTAGCCCTGGCCGATGAAGCTCTTGAGCACGCGGTTGCGGCTGGCGATGGCCTTGAGCTCGCGCAGCGCCTCGGCCTCGGAGGCCGGCGGCGGCAGGTTCATCGCGGAGCTGCGGCGGATCGAGGCGGGCACCACGGTGTCGATCAGCGCGGCCCGCGAGGCGGCGCCGATCACCGACAGCATGTGGGCTTCGTCGGCGGGCGTGACGCCGATGTGGCGTTCGACGAAATCGTCGTGGGCTTCGAGGTCGCTCAGGGGCACGGAGGCGGACGTCAGCATGGAGGTCTTTCGGGGCGCAAGGCAGGGGCCGCAGCGTGCGGGGCGCTGCGGCGGGCAGGAGGCAGGATCAGCCGTTCTTCACCAGGTCGTCGTAGGCGGTCTGGTCGAGCAGTGCGTCCAGCTCGGCGGGGTCGGCGACGCGCATCTTGAAGAACCAGCCCTTGCCGAGCGGGTCGCTGTTGGCCAGCGACGGGTCGGCGCGCAGCTCCTCGTTGACCTCGACGACTTCGCCGCTGACCGGGGCGTACAGATCGGCGGCCGCCTTGACCGACTCCACGACGCCGGCGACGTCCTTCTGCTTCAGCTGGGTGCCGACGGCCGGCAGGTCGACGAACACGACGTCGCCGAGCGCGTCCTGGGCATGGTGGGTGATGCCGACCATGGCGATGCCGTCGGCACCGGCGATCTGGATCCATTCGTGGTCGGGGGTGTATTTCACGGTCATGGCTGCTCCTGCAAGCGGGTCAAGGTTGGAATGAAACGGGGAGGAGGCCGGGGCGGCGACAGGGTCGGCCCGGCCGGTCATCGGGTCTCAGCCGCGGTGGTAGCGGTGCGGCACGAACGGCATGGCCGTCACGCGCATCGGCAGCTGCTTCTCGCGCACCAGGGCGTAGACGATGGAGCCGGGGGCGGCGTGGTTGACCGCCAGGTAGGCCATCGCGATCGGCTGGTTGAGCGACGGCCCGGTGGTGCCGCTGGTCACGCGTCCCAGCGTGTGGCCCTGGCCGTCGACCAGCTTGGTGCCTTCGCGTACCGGTGCGCGCTCCAAGCCGACCAGGCCGACGCGCTTGTTCATCGTGCCGTTGGCCAGCTGCGTGTCGATCACCGTGGCGCCGGGGTAGCCGCCGGCCCGGGCGCCGCCGGCGCGGCGCACCTTCTGGATCGCCCAGGTCAGGCCGGCCTCGACGGGCGTCGTGTTGGCGTCGATGTCATGGCCGTACAGGCACAGCCCGGCTTCCAGCCGCAGCGTGTCGCGCGCGCCGAGGCCGGCGGCCTTGACTTCGGGTTGTGCCAGCAGTGCGCGCGCCAGCGCCTCGGCCTGGGTGGCCGGCACGGAGATCTCGAAGCCGTCCTCGCCCGTGTAGCCCGAGCGGGTCACGAAGCATTCGGCGCCGGCCAGCTCGAAGAAGCCGCCGCTCATGAAGGTCAGGCGCGCCACCGAGGGCTCCAGACGCGACAGCGCGGTCACCGCCTGCGGGCCCTGCAGCGCGAGCAGGGCCTGGTCGGGCAGCGGCTGGATGCTGCAGCGGTGGCCGATGTGGGTGGTCAGGTGCGACAGGTCGGCCGCCTTGCAGGCCGCATTGACGACCAGGAACAGGTCGTTCTCGCGGCGCGTGACCATCAGGTCGTCCAGGATGCCGCCGTTGGCATTGGTGAAGAAGGCGTAGCGCTGCTTGCCGACGGGCAGGTCGACCACGTCGACCGGCACCAGCGATTCCAGCACCGTGGCGGCGTCCGGGCCGACCAGGCGCAGCTGGCCCATGTGCGAGACGTCGAACAGGGCGGCGGCTTCCCGGCAGTGGCGGTGTTCGGCCAGGATGCCGGTGTAGTGCAGCGGCATCTCGTAGCCGGCAAACGGCACCATGCGGGCACCCAGTTCGAGGTGCAGCGCGTGCAGCGGGGTCTTGAGGGTCTGGTCGGTGGCGGACATGGCTGGCTTCTTCCCGAGGGCTCTCTTTGCGACCACCGCCTGCGCGGTGGAGCTCTGCCCTCGCTGTCCGCTTTACCTGAGAGATTGGCCGCTGCACCCTGCGGGTGCGCCGCGACTTGCCCCTTCGGTGGGCAGGCAAGCAGCCCGCCTCTCTCCAGTGAGGTGACGCCTTCATCCGAAGGCGTTTGCCAGTCCTTTTGCCTGAGCGTTCGGAAGCAGCTGCCCCTGCGCCTTCGGCGGTTCCCCCGCAGGGAACTCTCTCCTGACGAAAAATCAGTATATCCGGCCGCCGCGCTGCCACCAAGACGTGCGCGGCGGGGCCGCCGGGCATGCCGGCTGCCGCGTTGTTACATGCCCGAGTAGTTCGGGCCGCCGCCGCCTTCCGGCGTGACCCAGACGATGTTCTGGGTCGGGTCCTTGATGTCGCAGGTCTTGCAGTGCACGCAGTTCTGCGCGTTGATCTGCAGGCGCTCGCCGCCGCCTTCGGCCGGCACGAACTCGTACACCCCGGCCGGGCAGTAGCGGCTTTCCGGGCCGGCGTACTTCGCCAGGTTGACCTGCACCGGCACCGAGGCGTCCTTCAGCGTCAGGTGCGCCGGCTGGTTTTCCTCGTGGTTGGTGTTGCTGATGAACACCGAGGACAGCCGGTCGAAGGTCAGCTTGCCGTCGGGCTTCGGGTAGGTGATCGGCTGGCACTCGGAGGCCGGTTTCAGGTAGACATGGTCCGGCTTGTCGCGGTGCAGCGTCCACGGCGGGCTGCTGATGCCGATCTTGGGCAGCAGCCACTGCTCGACGCCGGTCATCAGCTTGCCCAGCGTCGGCGACTTCTTGAACCAGTTCTTGAAGTTGCGGCTCTGGTGCAGCTCCTCGTACAGCCAGCTCTTCTCGAAGGCTTCCGGGTAGGCGGTCAGTTCGTCCTGGGCCCGGCCGGCCTGCAGGGCGTCGGCGATCGCCTCGGCACACAGCATGCCGCTCTTGATCGCCGCATGGCTGCCCTTGATGCGGGCGGCGTTCAGGTAGCCGGCGTCGCAGCCGACCAGGGCGCCGCCCGGGAAGATGGTCTTGGGCAGCGCCTGCGGCGTGCCGTTGTTGATCGCGCGCGCGCCGTAGCCGATGCGCTTGCCCCCTTCGATGTGCGCGCGGATGGCCGGGTGGGTCTTCCAGCGCTGCATTTCCTCGAACGGGCTGAGGTAGGGGTTCTGGTAGTCCAGGCCGACCACGAAGCCCAGCGTGACCTTGTTGTCCTCCAGGTGGTAGAGGAAGCCGCCGCCGAAGGTGGTGTCGTCCATCGGCCAGCCGGCGGTGTGCACCACCAGGCCGGGCTTGGCCTTGGCCGGGTCGATCTCCCACAGCTCCTTGATGCCGATGGCAAAGCTCTGCGGGTCCTTGTCGGCATCCAGCCGGTACTTGGCGATCAGCTGCTTGCCCAGGTGGCCGCGCGCGCCCTCGGCGAACACCGTGTACTTGCCCAGCAGCTCCATGCCGAGCTGGAAGTTCGGGCCGGGCTCGCCGTTCTTCTCGATGCCCAGGTTGCCGGTGGCCACCCCGCGCACGCGCCCTTGCTCGTCATACAGCACCTCGGCGGCCGGGAAGCCGGGGAAGATCTCCACGCCCAGTGCCTCGGCCTGCTGCGCCATCCAGCGCACCACGTTGCCCAGCGAGACGACGTAGCAGCCGTCGTTGTGGAAGTTGCGCGGCATCAGCCAGACGGGCAGGCGGCTCGCGCCGGTTTCGGTCAGCGTCAGCACCTCGTCGCCGGTGACCGGCTGGTTCAGCGGCGCGCCCAGTTCCTTCCAGTTCGGGAACAGCTCGTTCATCGCGCGCGGGTCCATCACCGCGCCGGAGAGGATGTGCGCGCCGGGCTCGGAACCCTTCTCGAGCACGCACACGGAGATCTCCTGACCCCGTTCGGCGGCGACCTGCTTCAGCCGGATGGCGGTCGCGAGCCCGGCCGGGCCGGCGCCCACGATCACGACGTCGTACTCCATCGACTCGCGCGGACCGTACTGTTCCAGGATCTGCTGTGGGGTCATGGTCTGATTCCTCTGATGTCTTTCGATGCGGCTGCCCCCGGCGAGCCAGGCGGCGATCGCGCGATTCTATCGGCCTGCCATGGCGAAACGCACGACCGTTCGCTCGGGGCGGGCAGGCAGTGTGCCGGGACGCTTGCCGGGCCGGTGGCACCAGGGTGACAGCGCGGGCGCGGCGGCTGCCGTTATCCTTGCCGCTGGCACGGATGTCGGCGCCGCACGGGCGGCGCGAGGAAGAGAGGATCCCATGGCCTACAGCATCGACCTGTCCGGGCGCGTCGCGCTCGTCACCGGCGCCTCCAGCGGGCTGGGCAAGCAGTTCGCGAAGACACTCGCAGGGGCCGGCGCCGCCGTGGTGCTGGCCAGCCGGCGCGTCGAGCGCCTGCAGGGGCTGCGCGCCGAGATCGAGGCCGCCGGCGGCGACGCGCACGTGGTCGCGATGGACGTCACCGACGTCGACAGCATCCGCGCCGCCGTCGCCCACGCCGAGACCGAGGTGGGGCCGATCGACATCCTGATCAACAACTCGGGCGTGGGCTCGACCCAGAAGCTGGTCGACGTGACGCCGGAGGATTTCGACTTCGTCTTCGACACCAACACCCGCGGCGCCTTCTTCGTCGCGCAGGAGGTCGGCAAGCGCATGCTGGCGCGCGCCCGCGGCGCCGCGCCGGGCACCTACACCGGCGGGCGCATCGTCAACGTGGCCTCGATGGCCGGGCTGCGGCCGCTGGGACAGATCGGCGTCTACGCGATGAGCAAGGCGGCCGTGGTGCACATGACCCGCGCCATGGCGCTGGAATGGGGCCGCTACGGCATCAACGTCAACGCCATCTGCCCCGGCTACATCGACACCGAGATCAACCACCACCTCTGGGAAACCGAGCAGGGGCAGAAGCTGATCCAGATGCTGCCGCGCAAGCGCGTCGGCCAGCCGCAGGACCTGGACGCGCTGATCGTGATGCTCTGCGCGGCAGAGAGCCATTTCATCAACGGGGCCGTGATCGCCGCCGACGACGGGTTCGGTGTCTGATGGCCGGCAGCCCCCTGCGACCGCTGTCCGTCGCCGAGTGCCGCGTGCTCGGCGTGCTGGTCGAGAAGCAGCTGACCGTGCCGGACACCTACCCGCTGTCGCTCAACGCGCTGACGGCCGGCTGCAACCAGAAGACCGCCCGGGCGCCGGTGCTGGAGCTCTCCGAAGCCGAGGTGCAGGAGGCGGTCGACGCGCTGCGCGGGCTGAGCCTGGTCCTGCAGTCCTCGGGCAGCCGGGTCAGCCGCTACGAACACAACGTCCAGCGCGTGCTGGGCATCCCGAGCCAGAGCGTGGTGCTATTGGCGCTGCTGATGCTGCGCGGCTCGCAGACCGCTGCCGAGCTGCGCATCCACGCCGAGCGCCTGCACCGCTTCGCGGACACCTCCTCGGTCGAGGCCTTCCTCGAGGAACTCGCTGTGCGCGACCCGCCGCTGGTCACCAAGCTGCCGCGCGCGCCGGGCACCCGCGAACCCCGCTGGGCGCACCTGCTGGGCGGGCCGGTGGACGCGGCAGCCGCCGTGCCGCCTGCCGCTGCCGGCGCACCGGCCGCGCCGGACGAGGTCGCCGCGCTGCGCGCCGAGGTGGACAGGCTGCGTGCGCTGGTCGAACATCTCTACGCCGAACTCCGCATCCACAAGCCCGACACGCCATGAAGATCGAGATCCCCGAGCAGAAGAAGCTGGTCCACGAGATGCAGATCCCCATCCGCTGGGGGGACATGGACGCGATGGGCCACGTGAACAACGCTGTTTACTTCCGCTACCTCGAGACCATCCGCATCGACTGGCTGCACAAGCTGGGCGGCCCGCCCGACCCGCAGGGCACCGGGCCGGTGATCGTCAACGCGTTCTGCAACTTCTACCGGCAGCTGGAGTTTCCCGGCACGGTGCTGGCGAAGCACTACGTCGCCAACCCCGGGCGCAGCAGCTTCGACACCTTCATCACGCTGGAGCGCACCGACGAGCCCGGGGTGATCTACGCGGCGGGCGGCGCCACCACGGTGTGGATCGACTTCCCGCAGAAGAAATCCGTGCCCCTGCCGGACTGGCTGCGCGCCGCGATCGAGTGAGGCCCGTGCCTCAGCCGGTGCCGCCCAGCAGGCGCTGCACCAGCTCCGGCGTGGTCGAGGCGCGGAACTTGCGCATCAGCCGCGCGCGGTAGACGTCCACCGTGCGGTGACTGATCCCGAGCGCCTTGCCGATGTGCTTGCTGGTCTGGCCCTCGATCAGCAGGGCGGCGACCTCGCGCTCGCGCCCGGTCAGCTCGGCCTGGACCGGCCGGCGCGAGGACAGGTCCTCGAACGACCAGATCCCTGCCGCATGCGGCGAACTGCGCTCCATCGCGCGGCCCGTGACGTGACACCAGAACAGTTCCCCGTCGGCGCGCTTCATGATGCGGTCGTCCGCATAGCGCCCGCGCGCGTTGAGCACCGGGGCGATGCGTTCGCCGGTGCGCTCGAACTCCTCGACGCTGGGGTAGAGCACCAGGAAGGACTGCCCGATCAGCAGCTCGCGCGAGGTGCGGAACATCTCCGCCAGCGCCTCGTTGCAGTCCACGATCACGCGGTGGCGTGACACCACCAGCCCGACCGGGGCGAACTGGAACGCGGTGCGGTAATCGATGTCCTGGCTCATGCGGCGCGCGGCGTGGTCGCGGGGCATCAAGGGCTTCCCTTAGGCGATTCTACGTACGCGGATACGTAGTACGCTGTGCGCCGTTTTCCACCATTTCAGTTGCACGAGGAGACGTGTATGAACAAGGTGTACCCGAGCGCCGCCGAGGCCCTCAAGGACATCGTCAAGGACGGCCAGATGCTGGCCGTCGGCGGCTTTGGGCTGTGCGGCATCCCGGAGGCATTGATCGACGCCTTGCAGGCCTCGGGCGTGCGCAACCTCACGGTGATCTCGAACAACGCCGGGGTTGACGGCTTCGGCCTGGGCAAGCTGCTCGCCACGCGCCAGATCCGCAAGATGATCTCCAGCTACGTCGGCGAGAACAAGGAATTCGAGCGCCAGTACCTGGCCGGCGAGCTGGAGCTGGAGTTCACCCCGCAGGGCACGCTGGCCGAGAAGCTGCGCGCCGGCGGTGCCGGCATCCCGGCCTTCTTCACCCGCACCGGCGTCGGCACCATCGTCGCCGAAGGCAAGGAGGTGCGCGAGTTCGACGGCGTGCCCTACATCATGGAGCGCGCGCTGGTGCCCGACGTCTCGCTGGTCAAGGCCCACATCGCGGACAAGGCCGGCAACCTGGTGTTCCGCCGCACCGCGCGCAACTTCAACCCCAACGTCGCGATGGCCGGCAAGATCACCGTCGTCGAGGTCGAGCAGCTGGTCGAGACCGGCGAACTCGACCCGGACCAGATCCACCTGCCCGGCATCTACGTGCACCGCATCGTCGTCAACCCCCACCCCGAGAAGCGCATCGAGCAACGCACCGTGCGCCCCAAGGCCTGAACCCGCGTAGCCTGAAGGAGACACACCATGGCATGGACCCGTGACGAAATGGCGGCCCGCGCGGCCAAGGAACTGCAGGACGGCTACTACGTCAACCTGGGCATCGGCCTGCCCACCCTGGTGGCCAACCACGTGCCGCAGGGGATGGAGGTCTGGCTGCAGAGCGAGAACGGGCTGCTTGGCATCGGCCCGTTCCCGACCGAGGACGAGGTCGACCCCGACCTGATCAACGCCGGCAAGCAGACCGTGACCACGCTGCCCGGCTCGTCGATCTTCTCGTCGGCCGACTCGTTCGCGATGATCCGCGGCGGCAAGATCAACCTCGCCATCCTGGGCGCGATGCAGGTCAGCGAGAAGGGCGACCTGGCCAACTGGATGATCCCCGGCAAGATGGTCAAGGGCATGGGCGGGGCGATGGACCTGGTGGCCGGCGTCGGCCGTGTCGTCGTGCTGATGGAGCACACCGCCAAGAACGGCGAGCACAAGCTGCTGCAGAAGTGCACGCTGCCGCTGACCGGCGTCGGCGTGGTCGACCGCATCATCACCGACCTGTGCGTGATCGACGTCACCCCCCAGGGGTTCAAGTGCGTCGAGCTGGCTCCCGGCGTCACCGCCGAGGAAGTGCAGGCCAAGACCGGCGCGCCGGTGCAGATGGCGCTGCAGCCGGCCTGAGCGGTCTTCCGGGCGGCGGGCGGCCGGGACTCAGTCCGGCCCCGCCTGCCACCGGCCGTCGATCAGCAGCTCGTGCGGCCGGAACTGCGCCTTGTAGGTCATCTTGCGACTGGCCTCGATCCAGTACCCCAGGTAGACGTGGGGCAGCTTGAGCTGGCGTGTCTGCTCGATCTGCCACAGCACGTTGTAGGTGCCGTAGCTGGCGCCCGGCTCGGGCTCGTAGAAGGTGTAGACCGCCGACAGCCCGTCGTTGAGCACGTCCAGGATGGACACCATCTTCAGCGTGCCCAGCTCGCCGGGCGGCGCCGGTTCGCGGAACTCCACCAGCCGGGAATTCACCCGGCTTTGCAGCAGGAACTGGGTGTACTGGTCCACGCTGTCGTGGTCCATCCCGCCGCCCGGGTGGCGTCCCGACTGGTAGCGCAGGTACAGCTGGTAGTGCTCCGGCACGAAGCACAGGCGCAACACCCGCGCCTGCAGGTGCTGGTGGGCCTTGAACGCCCGGCGCTGGCTGCGGTTGGGGCGGAACCGGTCCACCGGGATGCGCAGCGGCACGCAGGCCTTGCAGTCGTCGCAGTAGGGACGGTAGGTGAACATCCCGCTGCGCCGGAAACCCTTGCTGACCAGGTCCGAATAGAGGTCGGCCTGGATCAGGTGGCTCGGCGTGGCGACCTGCGAACGCGCCTGCCGGCCCGGCAGGTAGCTGCAGGGGTAGGGCGCCGTGGCATAGAACTGCAGCGACGCGAGCGGCAGTTCCTTGGGATGCGTCATGGACGGGGCTTCCTCAAACGAGCGAGGGGTGGGGCGGGCTCGGCACCAGGCCGAGTTCGGTCCACATCGAGCGATGATAGGTCCAGTCCTCGACCGGTGGCAGCCCTGTCGCTTCGTGCAGGTGCCGGGTGAACAGCCGCCGCGGGATCTCGCGCGCCCCCAGCGAGGCCAGGTGGGCGGTGCGCTGCTGGCAGTCGATCATGTCGATGCCATGGTGACGGCAGAACGCCACCAGCGCCGCGAGCGCGATTTTCGAGGCGTCGGTTTGGCGCGAGAACATCGACTCGCCGAAGAACATGCGGCCGATCGCCACGCCGTACAGCCCGCCGCACAGCTGCCCGTCGATCCAGGTCTCGAACGAGTGCACCTCGCCCAGGCGGTGCCAGGCACGGTAGGCCTGCATCATCTCCGGCACGATCCACGTGCCTTCCTGCCCGTGGCGAGGGGTCGTCGCGCAGGCCACGATCACCTGGTCGAAGGCGGTGTCGACGCGCACCGTGCAGTCCGGCCGGGCAATGAAGCGTTGCAGGGTCTTGCGAAGCGAGCGCGAGATCCTGAACTCGGCAGGGTAGAGCACCATCCGGGGGTCCGGGCTCCACCACAGGATGGGCTGGCCCAGGCTGTACCAGGGAAAGATGCCGTGCGCGTAGGCGCGCCGCAGGCGCGAGGGGCGCAGGTCGCCGCCCGCGGCCAGCAGGCCGGGGGCCTCGGAACGCCTGTCCAGCGCGGACTCCACCGGCGGGAAATCATCTTCCCGATCTTCGAGCCAGGCGATCGACAACGCGCTCATCGGGTCGTATGCATGGAAGTGGATGCCAGGCAGAGTGCACGTGAGCAGCGCATGTGCCTGCGTTGCGGGCGAGCATACTGCCAGTTGGTGCGCCTGTCTGTCCCCTCGTGCAGGCCCTGGACGGAGTCCGGAAGCGACGAGCGAAGGAGGGCTTGCACGCCTTTTTGAAAAGGTGCTATAGTCACGTTCTTCGCTGATTGCTGCAGCGCTTGAGCCGGAAGGGCTTGCGACGCAGGGGGCGGCGAAGAAAAAAGGGAGCCGAGTGCTTGACAAGGTTTTAAAAAACGCGTCATAATCTCGCTTCTCTGCTGATGACAAGTCAGCGACGAACGAAGCAGCGAAGGCTGGTGAGTTCGGCGAGTGTTCTTTAACAAGTAACAGCCGATAAGCGTGGGCGTTTGAAGGCGAATGCCAAGATTGGGAGCTTCGCAAGGAGTTTCCACAAACGCTCACGGAAGCAGAAGTGAAGTTCACTTCGATTCCGAGAGTTTCAAGTGATTGAACTGAAGAGTTTGATCCTGGCTCAGATTGAACGCTGGCGGCATGCTTTACACATGCAAGT
>Ga0207874_1000307_pt1 | contig 72405 bp, 61 predicted proteins | sample HigsolmetaAR201D_FD_184833 | JGI IMG/M metagenome (GOLD analysis project Ga0207874, IMG submission 184833) | Ionic liquid and high solid enriched microbial communities from the Joint BioEnergy Institute, USA - AR20-1-D (SPAdes) (version 2) ...
TCCTGGACGGCCGGCCGTCGACCACGCGCGGATGCGCCGACGAGACGACGAAGCCGGTGGTCGGATGGCGGGCGAACTCGGCCAGCCGCTGCTGCATCGGCGTCGTGAAGCGGTCGAACTCGACGACGTGATCGACGAGCCGGCGGGCATCGTCGGGCGTGAGCGGCTCGTAGTTCGAGAAGAACGTGCCGCCGCGCGCGATGTCCGCCTCGGCCACCGGATCGAAGCCGCGATGGATGCCGTCGTCGGGACGCTGGAAGAGCTGCTGTTCGCAGTTGACGACCAGCTTGACGCTCGGACGCGTATCGGCCGGATCGAGCCCGCTCAGCCGGTCGCGCGGCAGAACGACCGACGCCGTGATGTCGTCCTCCATCTGGACCTTGTCGGCCGGATTGAAGTCGGGACGCAGCTTGTAGATGCGCCACGAGCCGTCGGGGTCGAATCCGACGCGCATGTAGTTGCCGACGAGCCGGATGTCCCGGTACTTGAGCTCGTGGCCGAGCGAGCCGTTGATGCGATCGACGCTGAAGTACTCGCGCCAGTTCTCGCCCCAGTCGGGCCGGTAGTAGCGCTTGACGGTCACCAGCAGCTGCCGCACGCTGCGCGGCAGCTGCCGCACCCATTCATTGTGCTCGTCGGTGTAGTCCTCCGACGGCGTCAGCAGCTTGATGACCGAGCCGAGCGATCGCTCCGGGCTGAGAATCGGCCGTCGGGCGCGGGCCGGATCGATCGGCTTGCGGTAGATGTTCGAGAAATCACGGCGCAGGATCTCGTCGACCTGCTCCATGTCGCGGTGGAAGTCGGCGACGAATACCGGCCCCTTCAGCAGCAGGCCGCCGAGCTCCTTCGAAATCTCCGACTTGCCGCCGCCCGACACCGTGCACGGCTTGTGGCAGAGCACGCCGTCGGCCCGCACGGCCACGAGGCGCCAGACCAGGCCGCCCGGCTGCTTCTCGAGCCGGATCTTCGTCCCCCACGGCAGCACGTACGTCTCGCCCGGCCGCAGCACGAGCGAGTGCTCGCTGTCGCCCACCATCCAGCGCACGCGCCCCTCGCGCACGAGGAAGTCCGCGTTCTCCGGGACGTAGATGATGTCGGGATACGTGCGGTCGATGGCGTAGCGGCCGGGCCTGATCTCCACGCGATCGCCAAGGCGGCTCATGGCGTCCTCGAACGTGACCGGCTCGGTCAGGACCGTCCGACCCGCATGGAACTGCTGACCGATGACGTACGCGGGAAACGCCAGGGCCCCGCCGGCGTGCTCCTCTTCGCACAGGCCGAAGAGATTCGCCGCGTAGCTGATCTGCGTCTTGACCTCTTTCTTGCAGTAGCCGTAGTAGTTGTCGGCGATGATCGTGACGATCACCCCGCGCGCGTCGCGGCTCGTGATCTTGAAGGGACGGCCGTCGTTGTAGAGCTCGTCCGGGCTCCGCCAGCACATACCGTCGCGGCGCTGCCGCCCGGTGGCGTCCTCCCAGGACGGCAGGCCCAGCGCCTGCTTCGGCAGCCCCACGATGTGCGGCGCGAGGATCACGCAGCCGGTGTGCCCCGTCCAGTGCTCGACGTCGCGTGCCGCGTCGTTCTCGGGCAGGTACGGATCGCCGGCGTTGCCGAAGATGCTCTCGACGAAATCGAGGTTGCTCACCAGACTCGCCGGCGCGAAGAACCGCGTCTCCATCGTCCTGACCGGATCGGTGGCCGTCGCCGGACAGACGATCGGCCGCAGCAGCAGCGACACCCACAGGTGCACCGGCTCCGGCTGTCCCGCGGCGAACGGCAGCGCGAGAACTTCCGGCGGCGGCTCGAGCGCAGCCGCCAGCAGCCGCCCGAACGTGTGCCGCGGCACGGCCTTCTTGTCGGCCGGAATCGGCAGGCCGCCCTCGACGATGTGGAAGATGCCCTCGGTGGTCCGTCGATCCGACGCCGGGTTGTGGAGCACGCCCTGCGCCACCCGGTACGACTGGAGGTAGGGCGACGAGTAGTGATCGCCCTGGGCCGGCAGCGACATGGCGCGCGCCAGGCCGGGTCGATCGAGCACGAACGTGTGCGCCGGAAGGCGCGGCCGCTTCGGCAGCTCGACGTCGCGGAGCACGTCGTCGAGGTAAGCCTGGATGCGCGCGTCGACGGCGCACAGCCGGTCGCCCAGCAGCCGATCCTTCTCGTAGTGATTGCGCAGGAGCGGTCCCGCCACCTCGAGCAGGTACGGATCGCTGCCGCTGACGTTCGACGGCTTGCCGAGCGCCGCAAGCTTCAGGTCGATGTAGCGGTAAAGCTCGTCCTGATTCCCGGCGGCGCGGACGCGGTGCACCTCAGAACTCCCTTCCGGCGCTCGATCGGACGCCTCGATCTTCAAGCCTAGCGCGGTTGGCGCTCGAGCGTGAACGCCTCCACCTCCGTCGCCAGGTGCGACGTGTCGTTGAGCCGCGTCACGCGCCAGACGACCGTGCCGTCCGACCGCTCCACGCGCAGGTCGACGATCGCGCAGTTGTCGATCGGCGACAGATCGGGCGGCATTTCACCTTCGCCCAGCGGGACGTCGCCTTCGGCCAGCAGGCGCAGCACCGTGTTGATCGCGGCACCGTGCGAAACGACGGCCACGGCCTTCCGTCCCTGAAAGCGCTCGACGACGTCGAGCAGCGCCGAGCGGATGCGGGCACGGAACGCCTCGGTGGGTTCGGCGCCCGGCAGATCCCACGAGCCGGTAGCCTCACGCCAGAGGTAGGCCTCGCCAATGGCGCGTCCTTCGAACGGCCCGAACGCGCGCTCGCGCCAGACCTCGGTCGTTTCGACGGGCAGATTCAGCGCACGCGCGATGATTTCGGCGGTCTCGGCCGCACGCGGCAGATCGGACGAGACGAGTGCCTCGACGGGCGGACTGTAGCTCGCCAGGCGCGCCGCGAGCGCCTCCGCCTGGCGGCGGCCGAGCGCGTTCAGCCGGGTCGGCGTGTGCCCCTGCAGGACGCCGCGCGCGTTGTCGTCGGTCTGCCCGTGGCGGAGAAGCAGTACGTGCATCCCGAACAGCTTAGCGTTTCCGTGCGGAAACCCCGATCATCGGCCGCCGCCGGGGCGGATCAGCGCAGAGTGCTCACCGACATCTGCAAAACCGGGCACTGGTATCACTGTGATATCATTACGCTATCCCCAGGAGGGACCATGAATCACGAAAAGGCTCGCCGCACCATCTCCGGATGGCTGATGCTCCCGCTGCTCATCGTCGTCGAGGTCCTGCTCGTCTACGCGATCTACTCCACGATCGCGACGGATGGCCCGGCGTGGCGCATTGTCGCTGGCGCAATTCTCCTGGCCGTGACCGGCCTGCTCTTCGTCGGTCTGTTCACCGTCAATCCGAACGACGCCAAGGCGCTGCTGCTTTTGGGCAGGTACGTCGGTACGGTGAAGGAGGCCGGATTCCACTGGGCCAATCCCCTGCTCACGAAGAAGCGCGTGTCGCTGCGCGTCCGCAACTTCGAGAGCTCGCGCCTGAAGGTCAACGACCACGACGGCAATCCGATCGAGATCGCGTCGGTCGTTGTCTGGAGGGTCGTCGACACGTTCGACGCGCTGTTCGAGGTCGACGACTACGCTCACTACGTGCAGGTGCAGAGCGAAGGCGCGCTCCGCACGCTCGCGGCGCAGTATCCGTTCGACGCGCACATCGAAGGCGAGGTCTCGCTGCGCGGCGACACGCTCGCGATCGCGGATCGGCTGAAGGGAGAACTGCAGGAACGGCTGGCGCACGCCGGCGTCGAGGTGCTCGAGGCGCGCATCAATCACCTGGCCTACGCCCCGGAAATCGCCGCCGCCATGCTGCAGCGTCAGCAGGCCGGCGCCATCATTGCCGCCCGGCAGCGTATCGTCGAGGGCGCAGTAGGTATGGTCGAAACGGCGCTCGAGATGCTCGCGAGCCGGAACGTCATCGAGCTCGACGACGAGCGCAAGGCGGCGATGGTCAGCAACCTGCTGGTCGTGCTGTGCGGCGACCGATCGCCGCAGCCCATCGTCAACACCGGGACGATCTACCACTAGGGCGATGCGGGCGGGCTGTCAGCCGTCCGGCGCCGTGACGAACGATGGCTGAACGAAAGGCGTTTCTCCTGCGTGTCGATCGCACGCTGCTCGAAGATCTGCAGCGCTGGGCGGACGACGACCTGCGCAGCCTCAACGGGCAGATCGAGTTCCTGCTCCGGCGGGCGCTGCGGGAAGCCGGACGTGCGAGCAGCGACGACGGCGGGACGCGAACGTCGCGGCGGCCGAAGGAGGGCATCTGACTTCTGACTTCCGGCTTCCGCGGTTCCCGTCAACAGGAAGACAGAAAGAAAACGGCCGGCTGCACCCGAAAGCGCGCAGCCGGCCGCTCCAGCAGACGACAGGTTACGGCACTTCGTAGAGCCGCACGTTGGTCACCTGCAGCGGTGTCGTCAACGTGCCGGGGCTCGTCTGCGTGACCCGCACGAACCGGGCCTGCTGCGGCGGGAAGCCTGCCGCCACGTGCAGCCCGATCTCGCCGCGGGCGACCGGCTCGCTCCAGGTCTGGCCGTCCATCGACAGCTGCACCTGGAACTGGCGCGGCTGCTGCGGCGCGGCCGCCCCCGGGCCTCCGCGACCGAAGCCGGCGCGGCCCATGCCGGGCGTGTTGAACTCGATCTCCGCGAGGTTTCTCGCCTCGGGCAGCTCGACCTGGAACCAGACGCCCGCCTGATCGGCGGCGCCGGCCGACGACCAGCCGATGGTCGTGAGCGCCTGGTGGGCACGGTCGGCGTTGACGCTCGCCGTCAGGCGCCAGTCGGGCTGCGGCTCGATGACGCGCGGCAGCACCGCCTCGATCTCTTCGACCGTCCAGCTGCGGTCGCGCGTCTCGGTGGCGCGCCGCACGCGCGCGACGTCGTCGGGCGTAACGAACGAGCCGCTGTTGCCGAAGTCGTTGCGGATGTAGGACGCGACGGACGCAATCCACTCGTCGGTCTGCGTGCCCATCGGCAGCATGACGTTCGTGTAGGTGCGGCCGCCGAGCGGGCCGGTCAGCCCGTGCAGCAGGACCTTGATCACGTAGTCACGGTGCCCCTGCACGCGCGGCGAACCGCCAAGCGGCGGCGCCATCATCGTGCCTTCCGGCGCGCCGGCCATCGGCACGCCGGCGCCGTCCTCGGCGTGGCAGGCCGCACACGTCTCGGCGTACGACCGCATGCCGGCCTCGTAGCGCTCCTGCTCGGTCGGCGTGATGCCGGGCATGCCGCGCCCGCGCGCGGCGTTGGCCAGCATCATCCGGCCGATCTCCTGGATGCCGCGTGCCGGGTTGGTCGCCATCGTGTCCTTGATGATCTGCTGCGCGTCGCTCACCCGCAGGACGTTGAGCGTCAGCAGCGCCTGCAGCGCAACATCGACGTCCTCGTCCTTCGCCGCCGCGCGGTAATCGTCGGCAAACGACCGGTCGCCCGCCTTGTAAAGCGTCTCGCTCGCGCGAATCGCCTGGATGCGCATGCGCGGCTCCGGATCCTTCATCTGCTCACGCACGAGCTCCGCCTCGAGCGCACCGAGCCCCTCGAGCGTCCAGAGCGCGTGGAAGCGCGCGAGCAGGTTGCTGCGGTCGCGCACGATCCGCACGAGTTCGGGCACCACCGACGTGTCCTGCTTGAGCACCAGCAGCCGCTGGGCGTTGTCGCGCCACCAGCCGTTCGGATGCGACAGGTGACGGACGAGCTGCGCGGGCGTTTCCTCGAGCATGCGCGGCTTGGTCGCGAAGTCGGGCTCGATCGCGGGCAGTTCGGGCTGTCCCGGAATCTCGACGGCGGCCGGGCCGGCCGGCGTCGAGGGGAAGGCCGGCGTGCCGTCGAACCGCAGGCGCCAGATGCGGCCGTGATGGACGATCCTGTCGAGCTGGTACTGCAGGATCTTGTGCCGCAGGTACGAACCCGGCCCGGTCCAGTTCCCTTCCTGGATGATGCCGCGGTACATGTCGGCGATGTAGACGAGGCCGTCGGGCGCCGTCCTGATGTTCACCGGCCGGAACAGCGGATCGGCACTGAGGATGAACTCGGACTTCGGATAGACGTTGGTCAGCTGCGTCAGCCCCGTCTTGATGCGGCGGCCGTCGGGCAGTTCCTGTTCCGTCTTCACGATGCGCGCGCGGCGGATCAGGCGGCCGACCGGCTCGGTGAAGAGCAGGTCGCCGTACAGGTCTTCCGGCAGCCGGTGCGCACGGACGATGTCGGGACCGCCGGTGGCGGTCATGTGGTTGACGTGGCCGGTCGGGACACGGACGCGCGCCATGCCGCCCTGCACGTCACCGAGCCCGACGATCGGGTACGGGATGATGAAGTCCTCGTCGTACTCATCGTCGATGCGGTAGGCGCCGTACTGGATCGGCACCTGGAAGTTCAGCGGCCCGCGCTCGCAGCCTCCGCAGACGAACCACATCTTGCCGTCGTCGTCCATGCTGAGGCCCCACTGGCCGCCGTTGGCGCCGGTGTTCTCGCGGATGATGCCGGTGGGCGTCCAGCGGATGCGGAACGAGTTGTAGGTGCTGTAGATCCAGTTGTCGAGGCCCCACACGAAGCCCGACTGCTCGTGCTCGAGGTTGCCGTCGCGACCGACACCGACGCCGGTGTACCAGACCTCGCGGCGATCGGCGATGCCGTCGTTGTTGGTGTCGGTCCACTTGACGAGGTCGTTCGAGGCCGTCTCGTTGACGAGGATGCTGTTGTCGTCGAGCGGCAGGATGTTGCGCGGCAGGACGAGGTTGTCGACGAAGATCGTCCGCGTCTCGTACGTGCCGTCGCCGTCGCGGTCCTCCCAGCGCGAGATGCGGCTGAGCGGCTCGTGCTGCCCCGTACCGTCGACGTCGTTCATGTAGGTGACGAACTCGGCGATATACATGCGGCCGTTGCCGTCGAATTCGATGACGGCCGGCGTGTCGACGTCGGGCTCGGCGAGGACGAGCTCCATGCGGTAGCCCGGGGGCAGGACGAAGAGCTTCTCCTGCTCCTCCGGGGTGCGGGGGAGCACCGGATCCTTCGGCGCGTAGTCGGCGCGCGTATGGGGGCCTGCTTCAGGCAGGCGGGCCTGACCGAACACGGTCAGGCCGGCAGCCGCCGCAAGCGCGACCACCAGGGCAGAGCGAACGAAACGATGGGAACCGACAGGAGCTGATCGGGACATATCTGTACTTCAGTGGCGCGGATGCACGCCGCACCGTGTGGCATGTGGAAGCGATTCCGCCGCTTATATCACGCTGAAAAATCGAAGATCAACGACCGACCGATTGGTCGTGCTCCCACAGCAGGCCCCGCCCGCTCACTTCGCGCGCCGGCCGCCCGCCCGTTCGTTGCCCCGTCTACCCCACCGGCGTGAGGTACAGCGCCAGCGCCAGACTGATCGCCGACAACAACGTGCTGAGGGCGATCGATCCCGACGCCAGCGCCTCGTCACCCCCCATCTGCCGCGCCATGACATACGCGGCCGCCGCTGTCGAGGTCGAGGCAAAAACCAGCGCAATCCGCAACTCGATCGGTCCCAGCCCCGCCAGCCGGACGAGCAGCCCGGCGACCAGCGGTGAAACGGCCACCTTGAAGAGCGCCGCCCACACGATCCACGACCGCGTCCCCGCAAACCGCGTCGTCGTCAGCGAGCCGCCGATACAGAGCAGCGCGATCGGCACGGCCGCGTCGCCAAGCACTTCCAGCGTCCGATCAAGGGGACGCGGCAGTCCGATGCCGAGGATCGACAGGCCCAGCCCCGTCAGTCCCGAAATCAGCAGCGGATTGGTCAGGATCGGACGCAGCAGGACGCCTGCCCCGGGCGCGCCGCGCGATCGACTGGCCTGCAGCACGACCACCGCCAGCACGTTGTAGTACGCCATCGTCAGCGTCATCACGATGACCGCCGACCCCAGCAGGTGAGACGCGAGCGGAGCGGGCAGATCGGTGGCGCTTGCGGCAACGACCGGCACGCCGATGAAGCCCAGGTTGCCGCGGAAGGCCGACTGCACGAACGTTCCCTGCGCGGCGACGGGCACGCCGAGCGCGCGGCTCCACCCCCACGAGGCGAGTGCGACGATGGTGGTCGTCGCGAGCATCACGCCGAGCAGCACCCAGGTCGACGCCCTCGCCTCCGACGCCCCCGCCGACGAGCGCAGCAGCAGCGCCGGCAGTGCCACCCAGAACGCAAGCTTGTTGAGGTCGGCGGCGAACTGCGCCCCGAGCACGCGCAATCGGGCGAGCAGGACGCCGAGGGCGATCAGCAGGACGAGGGGCAGCAGCGTGTTGACGAGCAGGGCCATCGGCGCGCCGGACAGTATCGCAGGGCTCGCGCCATGCGTTCGCCCGAGGACCGCCGCCCGACCATCTGACATGTCAGATTCGAAAGCACCACGACGTCAGACTCACACATCGCTGAATCCAGTTGACATGTTTCTCCGCTTCTGGGAGACTCCGGCCGTGCCAACTGGAATTCCAGACTCAGCCAATCGACCGAAACTGTCCGATCCCGCGCTCTTCCGCGAGGCCGGGTACATCGATGGCGCCTGGGTCGGCGCCGAAGACGGCCGCACGCTGGCCGTCATCAACCCGGCCACGGGCGAAACGCTGGGCCACGTTCCGTCGATGACGAAGGGCGACGTCCAGCGCGCGATCGAAGCGGCCGACCGCGCCCTGCCCGCCTGGCGCGCGGCGACCGCCCGCGAACGATCGACACTGCTGCGCCGATGGTTCGACCTGTGCATCCAGCACCAGGACGACCTCGCCACCATTCTCACGAGCGAACAGGGCAAGCCGCTCGCCGAGGCGCGCGGCGAAATCCTGTACGGGTCAGCGTTCATCGAGTGGTTTGCGGAGGAAGCGCGGCGCATCTACGGCGACGTCATTCCGCCGAACACCGCCGGCCGCCGCATCGTGGTCATCAAGCAGCCGGTGGGTGTCGTCGCGGCGATCACGCCGTGGAACTTCCCCAACGCGATGATCACGCGCAAGGTCGGTGCGGCGCTGGCGGCCGGGTGCACGGTGGTGGCCAAGCCGGCCAGCAGCACGCCCTACTCGGCGCTGGCGCTGGCCGAACTGGCCGAACGTGCCGGCGTTCCGAAGGGCGTCTTCAACGTGGTCACCGGCTCGGCCTCGACGATCGGCGCCGAGCTGACCTCGAGCCCGATCGTGCGCAAGGTCTCGTTCACCGGATCGACCGAGGTCGGCCGCCGGCTGCTCGAGCAGTGCGCGCCCACGATCAAGAAGGTGTCGATGGAGCTCGGCGGCAACGCGCCGTTCATCATTTTCGACGACGCGGATCTGGACCGGGCGGTGGCGGGCGTGATGGCGTCGAAGTTCCGCAATGCGGGCCAGACATGCGTCTGCGCCAACCGCATCTTCGTGCAGTCCGGCATCTACGACCGCTTTGCGGAGCGGCTTGCCGAGGCGGTCGGACAGCTGAAAGTCGGCAACGGACTGGAGCCGGGCGTGACGATCGGACCGCTCATCGACGACGCGGCGGTCGAAAAGGTCGAGGAGCACATCAGCGATGCGCTCGAGCGCGGCGCGTCGGTGCTCGTCGGCGGCAAGCGCCACGCGCTCGGCGGCACGTTCTTCGAGCCGACGATCCTCACGAACGTCCCGAGCGGGACGAAGCTCATGTCAGAAGAGACGTTCGGCCCGGTTGCCCCGCTCACCCGCTTCGAGACCGAGGAGGAAGCCATCGCTCTGGCGAACGATACCGAGTTCGGCCTGGCGAGCTACTTCTACACGCGCGACCTCGCTCGAAGCTGGCGTGTCGCCGAAGCGCTCGAATACGGCATCGTCGGGATCAACGAAGGCCTGATTTCGACCGAGGTGGCGCCGTTCGGCGGCATCAAGCAGTCGGGCCTCGGGCGCGAGGGGTCGAAGTACGGCATCGACGATTACCTCGAGATCAAGTACATGCACATCGGCGGCATCTGAGCCGCAGGACCGATCCGGCCGGCCGGAGTCGCGCCTGATGCGCGCGTCGCGCTCCGGCGGCCGGCTCGCCCGCTTCACCGCAATGCCCGGATCCCTGACCCGCCAGGCCTACGATCGCATCCTCGACGCCATCGTCTACGGCCCGCTCGATCTCGGCGAGCCGCTCTCCGAGAACGCACTGGCCCGGGCGCTCGGCATGAGCAAGGCCCCGGTGCGGGCGGCGATCCACGAGCTCCGCGTCAAGGGACTCGTCCGCATCGTCCCGAACTCCGGCACCTACGTGTTCAGTCCGACGCGGGAAGAGATCGAGCAGCTGTGCGACTTCCGCACGCTGCTCGAGTCGCAGGCCCTGCGCCTCTCGATGGAGCGCGCGCCCGACCCGCTCGTCGCCGATCTGCGGCAGATCGTGGCGGCGATGCACGAAACGCGCGACGCCGAGCGGCAAGGCGGCCGCCGCCTCGACAGCGCCTTTCATCAGCTCTTCATCACGCACTGCGGCAACGCCTACCTGGCCGATGCCTACGGCACGATCAGCCTGCGCGTCGAAGCGCTGCGCTACCGTTTCATGGAAACAACGGCCTTCCGCCAGAAGGCCTTCGAGGAGCACGTCGAGATTGCGGCCCTGCTCGGCGACGGCCGCGTTGCGCGTGCCGTGGCCGTGCTCGAAGAGCACATCGCCCGCACACGTCAGTTCCAGGCGTCGACGACGTGGTCGATCGGCCGGCCGCGGCGGCGCGACTATCGATTCCGCGAGCACGCCGCGCTGTTCGCGTGAGCGTGACGCGCGCGGTCAGCGGTCGGCCCGGATGCGCGTCGGCGCCCGGAGCGTGGTGTCGCGGCGGCCGTTGAGCCGCACATCGAGCCGATCGGACGGCTTGGTCCCCTCTGGAAGGACGTACGTAATCCGGTACTGATTCACCAGGTCGTTGGCGATCGACAGCATCGCCCGCGGCACGGCCGTCAGCGCGGTCACCGGCCACTGGCGCCCCCCCGACTGCCGCGGTCCGTCGCCCAGCACCTGCGCGCGTCCCGCCGTGTCCATGAGCCCGCCCGCTCCGGCCACATCGTCGGCCCGCTGCGGGGCGTCGATCGACACCACGTGAAGCTGCGCGCCGCTGTCGCGGAGCTGGTTGAGCACGTGCTGCGGCTGCATCGCGCTTGCCTGCAGCGAATCGAGGGCAACGACGACCATGACCGGGCGCTCGTGGCGCTCGCCCTGGAACTCGGTGGCCATCTGTCCGATGCCCTCCGGCACATGAGCCGTCCCGGGCGGCTGGCTGAGCGGCAGCTCGTTGATGCCGGCCACGATGGCGTTCAGATCGGTCGTGAACGGCACGGCCGTGCGGTTGCTCTGTCCGACGACGATCAGCGAAATTTCGGCGCTGCCGATCAGCGCCTTCGCCAGCTCGAACAGTCCCTGCCGCACGCCGCCGGCGGGCGTGAGCAGTTCCTCGACCATGAGCGCGATCCGCATCGGCGCCGTCGCCGGCTCGACGCTGACGATCCCGCGATCGCGCCCACCTTCCCGCAGCCGGAAGTCCTTCGGCCCCAGGTCAGCCACCGGTGATCCGTCGTTGCCGACGACCGTCACGTACACGTGACGGGTGGTCTGCGCGACGCCGGCCGCCGGCACCGCCAGCATCAGGGACGCCACGATCACGAACGCCGAACGAAGAAGGACCGAGCGCTGGGCAGAGGGCATGAGTGCTCCTGTCGAGCCGGGCTCGAGCGATGCGCGCACTTTCGGGAAGGCGCGCGGTGGAGTCGACGCGGACGGAGCCGCCATCCTAGCAACGACTGTGGCACTGACACAAGCTCGCCCCCCGACGCGCCCCCCGAACGGTTGACGAGGCCGGGCAAAGAACGGATCATCAGCCGCAATGTCGACTCAGTCCACGTCCAGACACGCGGGCCCCGATGCACCACGCCGACGGCTTGGCGAAATCCTCGTCGCCGGCGGGGCCATCACCGACGAACAGCTCGCCCGTGCGCTCGAGGAGCAGGCCGTCCGCAAGCTGCCGCTCGGACAGACGCTCATCGCGCTGGGCTACACGACCGACGAAGTGATGCGGCAGGCGCTCAGCTCGCAGCTCGGCGTGCCGTACATCGACCTGCGCCACGTCATCATCGACCGCACGCTGGCGCCGCTCATCGATCCGGCGTTCGCCCGGCAGCACGCGCTGTTCCCCATCACGCGTATCGGCCGGACCCTGACCGTCGCCATGGACGACCCGACCGCCGTCAGCGTCGTCGAAGAGCTCGCCCGGCAGACCGGGCACGAAATCACCATCGTCACCTCGTCGCACGACGCGATTCATCGGGCGCTGAACCGGCTCTACGAGACCACGCCGGGTGACGCCCAGGCGACCGAACCTGCCGCGCCCGCCGCGACCGCACCGGTCACGACCGCCGACGGGCCGCACGGCTATGTCTCGCTGCTCGGCCTGACGAGCGTCGAGCTGCCGGAGCTGCTCCGTGCAGTCGACGCCGGTCTGCCGGTGCGGGTGTTCGATACGTTCGTCGAACGGACGGGACTGCCGGAATCCCGCGTCTGCGAGCTTGCCGACCTGTCGCCGGCCGTGCTGGCGGGCCGCCGTGCCCAGGGGCTGTTCACGCGCGACGAATCGGATCGGCTCGTCAGGGCGGCGCGCGTCGTCGCGGCGGTGCTGTCGGTGTTCAAGGGCGATCGCCGGATGGCGGCCGCGTGGCTGACGAGTGCCCAGCCGGCACTCGGTGGCGGCGTGCCCATCGAGATGGCACGCACCGAGCTCGGCGCGCGCGAGGTCGAGCGGCACCTCGCACAGCTCGGCTGACCCGCGGCCCGTCGCACCGCGGCGGGCTTCAGTCGACGCCTTCCGACGTGACCCGCTCGCGCAGGCTGCGCTCGAGCTCGCGCGCCGACGGGTTGCGCACCACAATCGACACACGGCGGTTGCGCGGATCGAACGGATCGTCAGGGACGCGGAGATCGGTGTCGGCAAACCCCCGGACGGCACTGATCTGGTCGGGCCGCAGCCCGGCGGCCAGCATGACCCGCCGCGCAGCATTGGCGCGGTCGGTCGACAGCTCCCAGTTCGTGTACATCTGGCTGTTCCCCGCGTACGGGCGACTGTCGGTGTGGCCCTCGATGACCACGTCGTTCTGGAAGGCCGAAATCTCGCGCCCGATGATCGACAGGATGCGCTCGCTTTCACCCCGCAGCACGCTGCTGCCGCTGTCGAAGAAGCTCGATCCGTTGTGGTCGACCAGCTCGATCCGGAGCCCCTCGGTCGTCACCGCGAACTCCACCTGATTGCGCAGCTGCGCGAAGCCGGGCAGCCGAGACAGACCTTCGTGAATCCGCGTCGCGGCCCGGACGAGCGCCTCGCGCTCGGCCTCGAGCTGTCCATTGAACCGGCGATTGACGATCGGCGTTCCCGCGCTGTCGATGCCGCCGTTGCCGGAAGCAATGATGCTGTTCGACCGCTGGAAGGGCAGCAGCCCGGGCTCCTGGAAGTAGCCTGCCACCGCGTCGCGAATCCGGCTGTCCTGCGCGGCCAGCCACATGACGAGGAAGAAGGCCATCATCGCCGTCACGAAGTCGGCGTAGGCCACCTTCCACGCACCGCCGTGATGAGAGCGCTCCTCCCTCCGTCGCCGGACGATGATCGTGGGCTGGTCCCTGGTGCGCATGCCGCGATCAGGCCGCCGCCGCAGACGCCTCGGTACGTGCGCCGCGGCACAGCTTTTCGGTCTCGTCGAACGACGGACGCACGTCCTCGGGAATCACGCGCCGCGCGAACTCCACGGCAATGGCCGGCGCGAAGCCCTTGTGCACCGCGAGGATGCCGGCCTTGATGCAGTGATCGACCTGCAGCTCCTGGTCGACCCGGTGCTCGAGCGCCGTCGCGATCGGCTGGAAGAACCCGTACGCGAGCAGGATGCCGAGGAAGGTCCCGACCAGCGCAGCGCCGACCTTGTGGCCGATCTCGGCGGGTGGGCCGTCAATCGCCTGCATCGTCACGATGACGCCGAGCACGGCCGCGACGATGCCGAGTGCCGGCATCGCGTCGCCGATCTTCGCGATGGTGTGCGCCGGCGCGAGCGCCTCGCGGCGCCGCACTTCCAGGTCCTCGTACATCAGGGTCTCGAAGTCGTGCGGCGAAATGCCGCCGACGATGATCACGCGCGCCGAGTCGGCGAGGAAGGCCAGCGATCCGTGGCGCGCCAGGAATCGCGGGTACTTCGACAGAATGCTGCTCTGCCTCGGGTCGTCGAGGTGCGGCTCGAGCGCCATCACGCCGGTGGCCTGCACCACCCGGAAGAGCTGGTACAGCATGACCAGCAGGTCGGCGTAGTCCTGGCGCCCGGGCGGCGCCGTGAACAGCCGTTTGAGCTGGGCGACCAGCTCCTTCAGGATGGCCACCGGCGTCCCCGCCAGCAGCACGCCGATCGCGGCGCCGACGATGATGAGGTACTCCGAGGGCTGAAGCAGGATGACGAGGTGCCCGCCGTGCCAGACGTACCCGCCGAGCACGCACACCACGACCGCAATCAGCCCGGCAATCAGCAGCATTCCGAACGGTCTCCCGACACCGGTCCCACGAGCCGACGGGTGTCGGATTGACGACACCGGCGCCGTCCCCTGAATCGGCTGTCCCCCCGGGTTCTTGAACTTCCGACCGGCGGGCACGTGCCTTGCTCAATCGGGGCGACAACGACGACCGTCCGGCCGCAAGCATCCGGATTGCACGGTTCGTCACGCGATTGCAGGTCGCTCGGCCGTCACGGTGTCGGCCGACCGGCTGCAGCAGCAGGTTCCGTTCGAGGATGTCTCACGAGCTCGCGTCCACTCTCGAAACAGCCGGGCCACCGGCAACGCAGGCGCCCCGCCAGCCTGCATCGGCAGCGCGTGGCGCCGGACCCGACGTCGAGTGGACGTGGGCAGCAGACCTGCTCCACCCCGCGCGCCTCGATCTCGTCGTCAAGTACCTGTACTTCCAGGCCGTCCGACGCGGACGCGAGCACGTCGAGCCCCACGTCGTCCGGCTCTACGAGCGGCACATCGCACGACGGACGGGCGGCATCGAAGACGCCAAGCGGACCGTCGACGACTACCGTGCTGCCGCCCGCCGGCTGCTCCGATCGATCGAAACCTCCGGCTTCGACGCCGACTGTGCCGTCCCGATTGGGGCAAACGGCCTCCCCTGTGACGGCGCTCACCGCATCGCCGCGTGTCTGGCCACCGGCCGTCGAACTGCTGTCCGGAGGGTGAATGCTCCCGGGCACGCCTGGGACTTCGAATGGTTCCGTACCCGGGAATTCGAAGCCGCCGACCTCGACGTCGTCGTCCGCACGTACGCGCAGCTGTCGGACAGCGTCGTGGCCTTCGTCTTCTGGAGCCCGGTGGCGCACGCCTGGCCGGCCATGCTCGAAGAGATCGCGGGACGCGGGGGCATCGTCGGCTGGCGCGATGTGCGAGTGGAGCCCGACGATCTGCCGTCGCTCGTCCACGACATCTACGCGTGGACACTCGGCCCGAAGACGTCGCCACAGATCGAACAGAAGGCCCTTGCGCTTGCGCGTCAGCCGCAGCACCTGCGGTTCGTGCTGGTCGACCCGGGACGGACGGCCCTCGCACGTGGCCTGGCGTCGTGGGCGGCCGACGTCAAAGCCGACCTCCGCCGTCTCGCCGGCCGTGGCCCCGACGACTTCTTCGACACGGTCCACGCCACCGACTCCGCCGCGGAAGCGCGATACCTGACCACCCTGCTGCTCGACGGCCGCGCCCTCGGCCGGCTGTCATCTGAGCGGCGCCGGACGATCCGGCCGGAGCTGCTCGACTGGCTCGATGCGTACCGCTCCGCCCTGCTCGCCAACGGTGTGCATCCCGATCAGGCCTGCGTGGTCGGCAGCGCCGTCCTCGAGGTGATCGGTCTGCGCGAAGCCACTGACATCGACTGCATCGTCGTCGACGGCATCCGCCGCGCGCGCTTCCACAACGGCATCACGGCCATCGGACCGCACGCCGACGTCGTGACGGCCGGCTATCACCGTCGCATCGACGGCGCGCCGATCGTGCCGGACGACGAGATCATCGCCGACCCGCGCCACCACTTCCTGTTCCGTGGGCTGAAGTTCGCCAGTCCTGAACTCGTCATCGACCGCAAGCGCCAGCAGGATCGCCCGAAGGATCGCGCCGACGTGAAGCTCTGGGAAGCGCGCGCGACCGACAGAGCCCCGGCCGTCGTCCGCGAAGCCACTCGCTGCGTCGTGGCCTGGGATGCCTCACCAATCGATCCCGTGCGTCAGGCCGAGTGGCTGGCGCTGGCCGGCGCCGTCGCGCAGCACGATGCCCGGCTCGTCGTCGCCGGCGCGCCGCGCGTTCCCGCGTGCTTCCCGCTGCCGGGCATTGCGGGACCGCTGCCGACGGACGAACTGCCGTCCGACGTTCCGCCCGACGCCGATCCGCTCGCCACGCTCGCGCAGGCCGGCATCGATGGCGCCGCGCTGCTCGAGCTCGACGCCGTGCACCGCGCCCGCCCGGCACACCCGGGTATGGCCATCGGCCGCCTCGCCATGCTCGCGAGAACCTGCGAGTGGATGCGGGAGTGGCTGGAGGCGCTGGCACCAGCGGCAGTCCTGATCCCCACACCGACGCCGACCGCGGTCGAACACCTGCTCGAATCCGCTGCCCGTGCGTGCGGCATATCCGTCGTGCGCGAGCCGTCCGCGCTCGACGACCTTCTCGCCACCACCCCGGCGCCGACCGCGCGTCGGCGGGTGTCGCTCGATCGCGTCTGCCGCAGGGCGAGCGAATGGACTGTGCTCATCCGACGTGCTGCCGCCGCCGACGCACTCGAGGCTCGAGCACGCATGGCCGAGACGCTGGCCGCCGAGCTGCCGCGACACCGGGCGGCGGTCGCGGTGCTTCGAGCGGCACTCGCCGGCCGCGACATCTGGATCTGGGGCGCCGGTGCGGCTGGCCGGACCACGCTTTCCTGGCTCGCCTCGCTCGGCATCGAACCGCGCGGCGTGGTCGACAGTGATCCGCTGAAACACGGCCGCCGCTTCGGTCCCGCGTCGATCGACCCGCCCGACGTGCTGCACGCGGCCCGGACCAGCGGCCGCCCGCTCGTGGTCGTCGCCTCGATTCACGCCGACGCCATCACCGGCGAGCTGGCCTCACACGGCTGGCCCGACGACGACATCGTGACCGCACCTCTGCACACGTGACGGAAGACGCCATGGCCACCACACTGCAGCTCGACGCTCCAGCCGACGTTTCGACGTACCGCGACCATCTCCTCCCGCTCATCGCGGGATGGCGGAAACGATCGGCGCGGGTTGCCATCTTCGGCACCGGCCCGCACACGGGCGATCTGCTCGACATCGTTCCGGAGCTCGAAGACCTGCCGATCGCCGCCTACGTGGAGAGTTCGGCCGATGGTTCGGCGACCTACCGCGGACGACCGGTCGTTCCGCTCGCGGCAATCGAGGATGTCGCCGACGTCGTCGTCTGTTCCTCGTACTCGCGCGAGGCGGAACAGCTGCGCGCGCTCGACGGATACCGCGTGCAGGTGTATCCCTCGCGGTGCCCTGCCCCGGCGCCGGCCCGCGACGAGCTGCCCGCGTTCCTGCATGTTCCGACCTTCGGCTATCCCGTCATCGTGAAGCCGCCGGCCGGCGCCCGGTTTACGGCCATCGATGCGCTGTTCGAGCGCGATCTCGACCGCTTTCGCGCCGGGCTCGAGACGCTCGCGCCGTTCTTCGGCGAGCTGGCCGACATTCCCGACGAAGCCGTCGACGCGATCACGCCCTACTGGAACAACGGCTACTTCTACGGCGACGACGCCCGCGTGGCCTACGCGATGGTCCGGGCACACCGGCCGGCCCGCATCGTGGAGATCGGCGGCGGCAATTCGACGAAGTTCATGCACCACGCAATCGTCCGCAACGGCGGCGGCACCGACATCATTTCGGTCGACCCGATGCCGCGCGGGCCGATTGACGACCTCTGCGCCGAGGTGATCCGCCAGCCGCTGCAGCGCGTGGATCCCGCCGTCTTCGATCGCCTCGAGCCGGGCGACGTTCTCTTCATGGACGGGACGCACCAGGTGTTCCGTGGCACCGATACGGTCACGTTCTTCCTCGACGTGCTGCCGCGGATCCGCCCGGGCGTCCTCGTACACGTGCACGACATCACGCTGCCGGCCGACTACCACGACGAGTTCGCCGATCGCTACTACGCGGAACAGTACGTGCTCGCCGGCATGCTCCTGGGCGGCGCGCTGTGCCGCACCACGCTTCCGGTTGCCTGGCTGAACGAGCGCGGCCTGCTCACGCGCGGCGGCGGAAGCTTCTGGATGGAGAGGGTGTGAAATGACGATGCAGGCGACGCAGGACGATATTCTCGAAGCGGTCTCGGCGCTGCCGCAGGACTGGCACGGCGTCGGCACGATGCTCCGCTCAGTGCTCGCCGCGATCGCGCGGCATACGGGCGGGCGGCTCGTGCGGTCGGCCGAAACCGGCACCGGCAAGACCACGCTGCTGCTGTCGCACCTGAGCGAGCGGCACACGGTGTTTGCCGTCGACTACGGGCGAAGCCTGAGCGTCACCCGCCAGAGCCCGCTGCTGCGGCGCGAGCGCGTCGAGTTCGTCGAGGGTCCGACGCAGCGGACCCTGTTCCAGTACCGGTTCACCGAGCCGCTCGACTTCGTCCTGATCGACGGCCCCCACGCCTATCCGTTTCCCCAGATGGAATACTGGGCGTTCTATCCGCACATCCGCGAAGGCGGGCTGCTCGCAATCGACGACATCCACATCCCGACCATCCGCCACCTGTTCGATTTCCTCTGCGAGGAGCCGATGTTCGAGCTGGTCGAGGTCGTCGAAGCCACGGGCTTCTTCCGTCGCACGTCCGCGCCGCTCTTCGATCCGTACTCGGACAACTGGCACCGTCAGCCGTTCAATGCCGCACGCTTTCCCGCGAGCACGGCGGCGCCTGCGTCGCGCACCGGACACGACGAGGCCGCCGAGTACCGCGAGCGCCTGCTGCCGCTGATCGCCAGGTGGCGTGCGGCCGGTACGCGCGTGGCCATCTTCGGAACCGGCGAGCACACGACACGGCTGTTCGACATGGTCCCTGAGCTCGAGACGCTGTCAATTGCCGGCTTTCTCGATTCCGATCCCGGCAGGCGGGGCACGACATGGCGGCGGTGGCCCGTCTACACGCCCGACTGGGCCGAGGGGCACTGCGACGTCGTGCTCTGTTCGTCGTTTCACCACGAGCTCGCGCAGATGGCCCTGCTCGATCACGTGAACGTGAAGGTGGTGCCCTCGCACATCCGGAAGGCGGCCTGAACCGTGGCAGCGGCATCGCCAGCCATCCTGGTGGTCTTCCCGTGGTGCCTCGATCGGACGGGGCACGGCAACGTGCAGCGCGTGCTCTCGATGGCCCGGTACGTGTCGGCCCGCGGTGTCGCGGTCGACCTTGTCTATCAGGGCAACCCGCGGGTGCCGAGCCGTGAGCACGAGCTGATCGGTTTCCGCCGCGTCCTGCGGGTCGACGGCTGGCACAGCAGCGACGATGCCCGGCTGTACGCCGAGTGGGAGAGGTTCTACGAAGGACACGAGCAGCCGTCGTGGAACCTCAGTCCCGGCTCGGCGCTGACGGCCGTCGTCAGGAGCCTGCTCGATGCCGTGCCGTACACGGCCGTGATCTCGTCGTACGCCTGGACGGCCCCGATCTTCACGACCGCGCCCGACGACGTCCTGCGAATCGTCGACCTGCACGACGTGCTCTCGCATCACGCCAGCCGATGCCTTGAAACGACGGGCCGCCAGGCCCCGTTCACGCTGCCGTTCGACACCGAACGCATGCTCTGGCGGCATTGGGACGTGCTCCTGGCGATCACGCGCGACGAAGCGGCGCTGATTGAGCCGACGCTCCGTCCGGATCAGCGGCTCCTGACGGTCCCGCATGCGGTGACGAGCTCCGAAGCGGTACCGCCCCGACCGGCTCCAGGCACTGTCGTCTACACGGGAAGCGACAACCACTCGAACCAGGCGGCCATGGCATGGCTGCTGACCGAGGTCTGGCCGAAGGTGCTCGCCGCCCGGCCCGACGCCACGCTGCGCGTCGTCGGGTTGATCTGCGGCCCTCTGCAGCAGACGCCGCTCGGCTCCACACCCGGGGTCGACTGGCGCGGACTCGTCGACGATCCGTCGGTCGAGCTCGCGTCGGCGGCCGTGTGCGTTGCGCCGTACCTGTATGGGTCGGGCCTGAAAATCAAGGTGATCGAGGCAGCCGGCGCCGGCTGCGCCGTCGTCACCACGAGCGCCGGGGCCGAAGGCTCCGGGCTCGTCCATGACACACACGCACTGATCGAAGACGATCCATCGGCCTTCGCCTCGGCCATCGTCCGTCTTCTCGACGACAAAGAGGCACGGGCGAGACTCGGGTCGGCAGCGCTGGCGCACGCGCGCCGGGCGTTTTCCGACGACGCGTGCTACGGACCGCTCGTCGACCTCATCCGCGCGCATGCGACGTCGGCCCGGCAGGCTCCTGCCCTGATTCCATCCGCGGTCGTCGCCCGGGCACGCACGGCATGGAGCGCGCTCGGCCGGCCGGACGTTGTCGTCTGGGGCAACGGATCGCACACGCGCGCCCTCGTCCCGGCGCTGCACGCATTCGGCGCGCACGTGCGGTGCATCGTCGACGGGGGCGCCGACCAGCGGTCGGAGAGTCCGGAAGGGATCGACGTCCTGCCGCGGCGCCTCTATCAGGCCCGCAGGTTCGATCTCGTCGTCCTCTCGTCGCAGGTCTACGAACCCGAAATGTGGAGAGACCTGGCGTTGGAACGCGCCGCCGGCGCGCATGTTCTTGGCCTCTACCGGCGCGAGCTCATGACGCCATCGATCCGGCAGCATCTTGTCGCCGGCGCGCTATCCGTACCGCCTTATCGAGCGCCGTCGTCGCGGGTTCCTTCAGACGCGGCCGCCCGGTAGCCGCTGTCGGCGCCGGTCTCAGGCCGTCGCCGGCAGCACGGGCAGACGTTCGCGTCCCAGCGTCCGGCGGACGAGCGACGCGACGCCGGCCGTACTCCGCTCGATGCAGTAGATGCGCGCGAAGACGTAGAAGAAGCGCGCGATTCGATCTTCGTCGGCGCGTCGACGGTCAGGGTCGAGCGCCGCGGCCAGTGCCGGCCCGACCTGCTCGAGGCTCTGTACGTCGTGCGTGAACCCAAGACCGCCGTAGTAGGCCTCGCCGAGTACCACCGTCTCGCGCCCCAGCAGCAGCGCCTCGAGCCCGGCCTGCGAGCAGACCGTCACGCAGACGTCGCTGCGACGGATCAGATCGCAGGTGTCGTAACGGTTGTCGGCGTCCACGACGCACTGGCCGGACGTGGACAGCAGCTGCCACAGCCCGACATCCTCCTGCAGCGCCGCAATCGTGAGGCCCTCGTATGAATACTCGGCCGGCGGGAACGCCCTGCGCATCACCGGACTGCCGGGACGTTCGCGCGGATGGATCTTCAGCACGAACGTGCACCCGTGCTCGACGGCCCAGCGGGCGACGGCACGGATTGCGTCGACCTGCGAACCGACCCGGCTGTTGAAGAGCACCGACGAGTCGGTCAGCACGTTGGCCAGGTAAAGCACGACCGGGCGGCCCGCCTCCGCCCCGGGCCAGTGCCGATTCGGAGAGCGGTGATCGTCGGTCTTCACCGTCCGGATCGATGCGAGGTACTCGTCGACGTAGCGGCGGGCGTCCCGCGGGTCGACCAGATCGGCCCATCGCCAGTAATAGTTGCGTGCCGGGATGCGGTTGACCGCAATACCTGCCACGTCGTCCCAGACGAGCAGGCGCCGGTCGAGGCTGAACTCGAGCGCAATCACGCGAATTCCCCGCAGGACCGCCAGGTACCGGTAGACGGCACACACCGTCAGGTGTCCCTGCGGAATGACGACCGCGTCGGGCCGGGCCCAGTCGAGCCACCGGCCGATGATCGTCGCCGCCGCTGCCGCGCACCGCATGTGTTCGACGAGCGTGTTCCAGTGGCTTGCGCTGTCCGGGTTGAAACGATCGGGCGTCACGCCCAGGGCGACGCAGACATCAAAGAAGCAGGCATCGAAGAGCGGCACGCCGCTGACACGAAGGGCACGGCAGGTGTCGCGATCGATGTCGAGGTCGAGCCTGGCGAGCTCCGACGGCAGTCGGGCCGGAATCGCGCGGATGCCGGCATGCGCAAGGTGCTCGCGCAGCTGGTCGTAGTCGACGCCGAACCAGTGGTCTTCGAAGACGGCTGCGACCGCGTCGGATGCCGGCAGGTCGGGTGTCGAGGCGCGCAGGATCCCGACAGCTTCGCCGGGGTCAGCGAAGTCGAGCCGCGGAGAAAATCCCCACGTCCCGAGCTGACGGGCAATGTCCTCGTACCACCGGCTCGCAATCACGATGAAGACGCTGCCGAGCGGCTCGTCGGCGAGCAGCGACGGATCGCGGACCGGAAGTCCTTCGAACGTCGAGCCCCACTTCGCGGGATCGTTATCGACGAAAAACGACACGGAAAGATCGGACGGCCAGCGACGCCACGCCTGCCGTGCACCTTCCGACGCGCCGAAGAAGACGATCTTCCGTGTCATCATTGCGGGACGCCGGCAGCGGCCGCCCGCGCGCTATCGGCCACGAGCGCGTATTGATCCCTGATCACCGAAGCGATCCGATCGAGACCGTGCGTGTTGACGAGCCGCTGTCGCGCACGCGCGGCCCGGCGGGCACGCTCGTCCGCCGATGCGCCCGCCACGGCGCGGAGTGCGCCCGCGATAGCCGATGGCGACGAATAGGCGCAGCGCTGCGCCGCAGCGAAGAACGACGGCTCGCTGCAGAACAGCTGCGGGACGAGTTCGTAGTCGATGTCCCAGCCGGCTCCCGTCTCGAAAAGATCGCGATGACCGCCCCACCGGTTGGCCACGACCGGCAGGCCCGCCACGATCGCCTCGGCAACCGGCAGGCCGAGTCCCTCCCCGAGACTGGCTGTAACGTACGCGTCGTGCTCGACATACAGCGCGCGGAGCGTCGCGTCGGACAGACGCTCGCGAACGACGACCACGTCGGCCCGCGGTACCGTCCACGTACACGACGACGAGACCTTGAGCGTCAGCGTTGCTTCGCCGGGGTGCGGAAAGGCGGCGAGGAAGCCCTCGAGCAGCAGGTGGAAGCCCTTCCGGAAATGCGGCTCGCCTATCGACAGGAAGCGGAACGGTCGCTGCGCGTCGGCGCCTGACTTGTGCGGCACGCTGACGGCGGCCACCGGCGGCGGCACCAGGTAGACCGGCACGGTCACACCGGAGGCGAGCAGCGTCTCGCGCACGAAGGTCGATGGTGCCCAGACCGAGTCGAAGCCGTTCAGCGTGGCCGTCCACCCGGACGGATACCGATCCCACTCATGGAAGACGACCGCCGTGTTGTACGCGCCAGGCACCGGCCGGAACCGCGGGCCGATGGTGTGATGCAGGAACCACGCGTCCGACGGGAGACGGCCTGCCGGCGCGTATGGCTCTCCCTGAACGGGCAGTCCCGCGGCTTCAAACCCCAGCCGGTACAGTCGGGCCGCCTCCACGTAGCTCGGCAGCCCGTCATCGATCAGGAAGACGATTTCCACGGTCGTATCACCGAATCGTCGCGCCCGTGCGAAGCCGGTCGAGCGGCTCGACGAAGTCGTCGAAGCGCAGCAGCTGCTGATCGACCGTGCCCACGAGCAGGGACGTTCCGGCCCAGGCCGCGCGGAACGGGTGGTACACGGTCAGCAGCAGGCGCGTGCCGTCCTCGTGTTCGAGCTCGACGAGGTCCGCTTCCGGCCGCGTCGTGACCGTCCATCCGCAGCCGGTCGAGCGATATCCCGCCGCGCCGTACGGCCCCAGGGCGACGGGCACCAGACCCGACACCGGATGCCAGCGCCATCCCTCGGCCAGTCGCCTGCGCACGTAGCTGTTGTCTACCCGCCGCGTCGACGGCTCGAGTATCAGGCCGTCGGCGTCGCCCCGAATATCGAACAGGGTGAATCCGTCAGCCGCCTCGATCCGTGCCCCTTCACCGGGAGCCCACGAACCGAGGCCGCGCGTCGTGTCGCCTTCCGCCGGCAGAACGCTCCAGTAGAGGCGCCCGTTCCACCAGGCTCCCCACGTCGGGACAAACGGCAGGTCCTCGATGACCGGCGTCTCACCGGCCGCGCGTCGATACATGACATACGGCCCGGTAACAGGCGACATCGCGCGGCCCGTTCCCCACGCGACCGCACCCTCCTCGCCCAGCGGCAGCTCCGACACGATCGGCCGGGGCCACTCGTGAAACGGTGCATTCGCCCCATCCGGTCGGACGAGACGGCTGGCGCGATCGTTCGCGCGCACGCAGATGACGCCGTCACGGACCGGGTACGCGATCGACCAGCGTTCGCCTGGCGTCCCGAACAAGCACGGCGAGCGCATGACCGACACCTCTGCTGCGCGGCGCGCCTGAACCGGGGCACTGCGGTCGAGCTCGAACGACACGCGCATGTCTGCGGTCTCGACGACGAACGGCAGCAACGGCGAGGGAGGGAACTCGTCATCCGCCGGACGACCAATCACTCCGGTATGCAGCCGTCCGAGTGCTGCGGGGTCGAGACGCACGGACAACTCGAAGGCGGCCGGCGCTTCCCGCGCCGCCTGGCGTCTGTCGGCACCGGTCAGCTGCACCTGCAGGCGAGCAGCAAGGGTCCCGCAGCCGGACGTCTCTACCGCACTCTGCAGACCGGTAAGCCGAAGCAGAGCCGCCCGGGTCTCCGCTTCCTGTTCGAGGCTCGCTGCGCACTGCAGCCACGAGCCGATCAGGTGCAGGCTCGTCCGCAGCGACTCGTCGACCCGCTGGACTGACGCCACGGTGCTGCTGGCATCGCGGTCCCTCGGCACGACGGGTCGAGCGTAGAAGCCGGGCCCATCGGCCGTTCGATGCGGCCCCCACGCCCGCCCAAGCAGGCCGTCGAACACCGCGAGCGCCCAGCGTCGTTCGTCGGCTGTGGCGGTTCCGCCTGCGCGCGACCAGGCCGCCAGCAGCCGCAGCGCCTCGGCCAGATAGCGTCGCCCTGTTCCGGTCGATCGGGGCTCGCGCCCGCCCTGTTCAGCCTCGAGTGAGGCGCCGGCACGCGCATCGTGCAGGCGGGCCACGGCTTCAGGCAGCCCTGCGACAAACGTACGGCCGTCGGGCAGATCCGCAATCCGCCGCCAGTCGACGATTACCGTTGATGCGGGACGATAGCGCCGTTCGAGGCCACGCGCCGCTTCATCGAGCGCGTCGGCAACCGCACGGGCGTCGAAGCCATCACCGCTGAAGGTCCGCCACCTGGTGTAGAGCGCATCTCCCGTTCTGCCGCCCGCCACGATCGTGTGAGCCTCACGGACCGCGGCCGCCAGACGCGTAGGACGCACCCCCGAATGGCGCTTCGCGCATGCCGCAATCGACGGTACTTCGACCCGGGTCGACAGCACGTCGTCGACCGTCCCCAGCTCGATCCCCTGACCCGCCAGAATACCGGCGCCACTCGCGTTGACGACGCGACGGCCCGACTGCGCGATGCGCGCGGCGAGCCAGTCGCGGAACTGGAGCAGTGCCGGTGTCGTGGTCGTGTCGCGTCCGTGCAGGTCCGGCACCGTGACGCACGTCCTCGCCCCGATTTCGCGGCGCCACACGTCCTCGAGCGTGGCTCCCCCTGCGGCCTGCCGCGACCAGTCGAGCTCACAGGTCGTGCCGCGTGCATACGGTCGTCCGTCGGTGAACGCGAGATCGGCGCCGACGATGACGATCGGATCGCAGCCGGCGAGAAGCGCGACCTGGAACGCGGCGGTAAGGACCGATCCCCAGACATCGAGACGCCCCACGTCGAGCCCGGCTTCGTTGAACCAGGGCCACGGTTCGTGGTTCGACACGTGAAACCAGAACGTACGCCCGTCGAACGCGGCGGTCGCCGTGCGATCGAGCGCCGACTCGGCAACGAGCCATGTCTGCGGGCAGTGTGGCAGCGACGACAGATGGCGCGCGTTCAGTTCACCGGGATCCACGCCGACAGCCAGGTGTGGCTCGACGCCGGCCAGCAGCAGCGGACGCAGCGCGGTGTCGCAGGCGACGACGAACGCGCGCTCGTGCAGATCGGGATGACGGGCGAGCGCGGCATCGAGCGACGGTCCTGCGGCCACCACGACCGCGGGAACGCCGCGGCAGGCATCCTGCAGATGGCGGATGTCGCTCCCGGCCACGATTGCCGGCAGGTTGCGAAGCGAGTTGACGAGATAGCGCGGCGCGAACTTCCGCCGGGCCGTCTGGTTGGCGGCAACGCCGACGAGGATCTTCTTCAGCACCTGCGCGGCGCGGCCCACTTCGGGCGTCAGTTGAAGCCCCGGCCCGAGCAGCACCGGTGGCGGCTGCGGCGCCCCGGTGAACAGCCGCCAGGCCTCCTCGGCACCCGCGTAGTCGGGTGCCGACAGGTAGGCCAGCCTGTCGTCCTGCCTCCAGCGACGCCAGGTCGCGCCGCCGACGAACGCGCGCGCCGCCGCCGCATCCGGTTCGAGCGCCAGCACGCGGGTGCCCGGCGCATGCGCCTGGAGCGCATCGAACACCGCACCGTCACCCGGCCCGATGATGGCAACGACCGGCGGCACGGGACGTCCCTGCAGCTCGGCCGTCAGCCACTGCCAGGCGTCGGCCACGCGATCGCCGGTCCGAGGAAGGGTCGCCTGCGTCATGCGATCGACCGTCACGCCCGGTCAGGCCACCGACGACTCGCGGCCGGCCCGGCGCGACGCCGCGCGGACACGTGTACCGGCTGCGCGCCGGTCGATCGCCGCATACAGCCCGAAGTACTCGCGCGTCATCGTCTCGAGCATGAAGCGCTGCTGATACCGCAGGCGTGCGTGCTCACGGGTCGATCGACGCACGACGTTCGGCAGGCTGCTGATGCGCTCGAGCAGCGTGGCCAGCTGATCCGCATTGTTCGCCGCGAAGCGGAATCCCACGTCGTCGTCGACGAGGTCGGTCAGCTCGGGAATGTCGCTGACGGCCACGAGGGTGCCGTCGCAGAACGCCTCGAGCACGCTCACCGGCAGACCTTCGCTGCGCGACGGCAGCACGAGCAGGTCGGATGCCGCCGCGATGCGCCGCGCAGCCGGACTGTAGCCATGGACGCAGACGCGCTTCTCGACCCCAGCCTCTGCCGCGGCTGCCAGCAGCGCATCGGTCGTGCCGTCGCCGACGAAGACACAGAAGACCGGCAGGTCCGGTCGACGGGCCAGGGCCTCGACGAGGAGCGTCTGGTTGCGGCGCGTGCCGACGGTGCCGACACAGGCCACGACCAGCGTGCCGCTGCGTCGCAGCCGCGTCATCTCGACGATCAGTTCGGCGTCGCGGTCGTCCGGCGGCGGGCCCTCGGAACGGACCCCGTAAGGGATGAGCGCGATGCGCGCCGGCGACACGCCGAGTGACACGAGCGTGTCGACCGCATGCCGCGACGGCACGGCCACACGGTCCATCAGGTCGAGCACGGCCACGTCGGTCGCCACCTGATCTCCGCTGCTGACCTGTCCCCACCCGTGCATCGTCTGGAGGATCGGCGCCGACAGCCGGCGCGCGCCGGTGAAGAGCAGCGCGACCATCGCCGCCACGGCACCGTGCGCGTGCAGCACGTCGGGCTCGCGGCCCGGCGTGTACCAGTCGAGCAGCGCCCGCACCGCACGCAGGTTCGGTGCGTGCTGCCGCTGGAACATCGAGTCGACCAGCCGCACCCCGACACCGGACGCGGTCAGCTCGTCGAGATAGCCGCCGTAGTTGCCGTGACCGGACGGGCCCGTTTCCGACGCGACGACACGCACGTGATGGCCGGCGCGCTGCTGCTCGATCGCCAGGTCGGTCACGACGCGGCCGGCGCCGCCCTGCAGGAACGGCGTGAGGTGGAGGATTTTCATGGCAACGTCTCCCACGGGTCTTCCGTTCTCGCCTGCTCCGGGGCGAGCACGACGATGTCGACACGCCGGTTGCGTGCCCGCGACGCGGCGTCGACGTTCGGCAGGCGGGGTCGATGCTCGGCGTAGCCGGCGGCTCCCAGCCGTTCCGGGGCGAGCCCGTGCGCGATCAGCAGTTCGACGACACGCATCGCACGTGCGGCCGACAGTTCCCAGTTCGAGGCGTAGCGTGCCGTGCTGATTGGCACGTCGTCGGTGTGCCCCTCGACGCGGACGAGATTCGGCAGTGCACGCAGTTCGGCAGCAAGCGCCGCCAGCGCCTCGGTCGCACGCGGCGACAGCTCGGCCGACCCGGGCGGGAACGAGCCGGCCTCTGGCAGCGAGATGACGACTCCACGTGCCGAGGAGAGCACTTCGAGGCCCGGCAGCAATCCCGTCCCTGCCGCGAAGGTGCCGAGCGCCTCGACCAGCGGATCCACCCCCGCCGCCGGCTCTGCGTCTGCCGCCTCGATGGCGTCGGGCCCGGGCAGGTTCGTCGCGACGACGGTTCCGGCGAACCCGTCCCCATCGTCGGCCGCGATGGTGTCGCCCGGTGTTCCGGCCGAGAGCTCCCCCGCTGTCCCATCGACGGGTGAGACGACATCCGATTGTGAAAGCACCTTGCTGACCGCGCGTGCCTCGTCGGCGCTGGTCGTCGCGTCGATGGCACTCGACGCGTCGGCTGCTGCTGACACGTCGAACGTTGCCGACGCATCCGGTGCGGGCGACGCCTCGGGTGCCGCCGCGCCGGCGGCGTACAGGCTCGCGAAGACCGCGAGCAGCAATGTCACGACGTCGGCATAGCCGAACAGCCATCGATCGCCCGACGCCCGCGCGGCGTGGGGATTGGCAACCGGCACCCGTGTCTTCATGCCACCTCCGCCCACGACGCCGCGGGGCGGTGCAGCGTCAGGTAACCCGCCAGCCGCTCCTCGAGCACGCCCGGCGAGGCGCCGTCGCGCATGGCCACGACGCCGTCGATGACCAGCTCGCGGCACACCGCGTCGTAGCGCGCCCTGGCGCGCAGGCGCGTGGCCAGCGGCAGAAACAGCAGATTCGCCGCGCCAACCCCGTAGATCGTCGCGACGAAGGCGGCGGCAATACCGGGCCCGATCGGCTGGCCGGCCACCGTCTGCATCACCCGCATCAGGCCGAGCACCGCGCCGACGATGCCGAGCGTCGGCGCGTAGCCGGCGGCGGCTTCGAGCACCTGGGCACGCTGCTCGTCGCGCTCGGCGAGCACGCGCGCTTCGATCTCGAGCGTCTCGCGAACGACCGGCAGCGGCAGGCCGGCCACGAGCAGCGACAGCGCCCGCGCGAGGAACGGGTCGCGCAGCTGGTCGATGTCGCGCTCGACCGCGGCCAGCCCGTAGCGGCGCGCCTTCCGCGCGCAGCCGATGAGCGTGGGCACGATGGCTTCCGGCGGGTTGCCGCGGCGATGCGTGAGGTCGCGGACGGCCCGCCAGGCCTCGCGCAGCGTCGCAACCGGATAGCTCACCAGCAGCGCGGCAAGCGTGCCGCCAAGGACGACGAGTATGGCCTCGGGCTGGAGGAACATCACGAGCCGCCCGCCCATCGCGGCATGCGCCGCGAGCACGACGCCCCCGCCCAGCACCAGGCCCACCGCCGACAGTCTGCTTCCCGACTCACCCATCTACGCCCCCTGCATGACCGGCTGTCCGACACCGGTTGCCGCCAGACGATCTGCGGCCGCGATCACCGCCGCCAGCGGCGCCAGCACGTCGCCCCCGAGCTCGGCGTGCAGGCGACGCGCGTGAGCCAGATCGTCGGCGGTGTCGACCGTCAGCCGCAGATCCGCGCGCCGCAGCTCGTGCGGCGCCATGACGTGAACGCTCCTGAAGCGCGCGTCGCGCCTGATGAACGGTGTGACGTGCTCGTGGTCGTACGGATCACTCGACAGGACCGACGCACGCTGCAGCGCCTCGACGCGCACGCCCTCGACGCCGGCACCGATCGGCAGGCCGCCTTCACCGGCGTGATCGACATCGGTCCCCGCCATCTGCACGAGCACGCGCTCGACGGCGCCGCTGTCGACGAACGGGTTGTCCGCCGTGGCTCTGACGACGTGTGTGAGCGCGTACGCGCGGGCGGCGGCCAGATAGCGCGCCAGTACGTCGAGCTCGGCGCCCCTGAACACCTCCACACCATACGCCTCCGCCTCCCGCGCCACCGCGTCGTCATCGGGTCGCTCCGTCGTCGCGACGATGACGGGCAGGCCGGCGCAGGCCAGACGGCGTATGCAGTGCTCGAGCAGCGTGCTCTGACCGATCCGCGCAAGCACCTTGCCCGGCAGACGGCTCGAGCCGAAGCGCGCCTGCAGGACGACCGCCGCCTGCATCAGGCCACCTCCGAACGTGCAGGTGCGACCGTGGACGAAAAGCCGATCGACTTCTCGTCGACGAACACCGACGACTCGTAGCTCGACATCCACAGCCCGACCCGATAGCGACCGACGCGCGGCGCGACGCGGCGTCCGAGCGCCAGGTCGACGAGCATGCGCGGGAAGTCGGCGCCGGCCGCAATCGTCAGCGGGATGCCGCCCGAAAAGCGCGGGTTCACCTCGAACACGACAGGCCGGCCCGCAACAATGCGGCACTGGACATTGATGGCGCCAATCGCCTTCAGCGCCCGCGCCGTCCGACAGCCGGCCTCGACGAGCAACGGGTCGGCCACCGTGCATCCGCGATCGACGACGCCGGCGCGGATGACGCGGCGCTCGCGCGGCACGACCGACAGGACCTGGCCATCGAAGTCGCAGAGCACGTCAATCGTGAACTCGGGACCGTGCAGGTACGGCTGCAGCACCGGATCGTCGACGTAGCTGCAGAAGAACTCGAGCTCGCGCAGGTCGCGGATCGGGAACGCCCCGACACCGCCCCGCCCGGTGCGCGGCTTGACGAACAGCGGCAGCGGCACCGGCGACGGCAGCTCGTCGGGACGCCACGTGGGCGCCGCCTCGACGCCGTGTTCGGCGAGCAGCCGCCAGGTTGCCCGCTTGTCGTTGCACGCCGCTGTGGCCGCTGCCGGCGACACCGCCACGCGCGTCCCGCACGCTTCGAAGCGATCGCGAGCCTCGGCAATCGCCGTCAGCTCGTCGTCGATCGTCGGGATGAGAAGGCCGACCCGTTCCTGCCGGCAGATCGCCAGCAGGGCGTCGATGTAGGCCGGATCGTCGGCCATCGGCACGTGATAGGCGCGATCGGCCACGTACACGGTCGGCGACAGCGGATTGACGTCGGTGACGACGACGTCGCCGCCGCCGGTGGCGAGCAGCGCTCGCTGGAAGGCGCGCACGAGCGGCACGCGGCGCGACCCGGCCGTGACGAGGACGTTAAGCGACACGGTGGGTCTCCGCCACGGGATGCAGGTCGACGTGCGCCGTGGTGAGCGGCTCGCCGGGGGCGAGCGGACGGGCCAGCGGGAGGCCAATCACCGAGAAGAGCGCCGATGGCGGCAGGCCGCTCGCCGGACGCAGCGCCACGAAATCGTCGCCGGTGATGACGTGGCCGGCCGGCAGCGCATGACGCGCGCACAGCGACCGGCGGCTCGCCACGACGTTCGGCGCCTCGGCCGCCAGGCAGGCCTTGCGCCCGGAGCCGAGCGCCGACCAGGCGCGCCGGCCGGCGCGAATGGCGGCGGCCAGCTCCGACGGTGTGCTCGACACGGCGCGGTCGACCGAATCGTCGTCGTCTTCGAGCACGAGGTGCCGCTCGTAGATCGAAGCGCCCAGGGCGACGGCAATCGGCAGGGCGAACGTGTCTTCACCGTGATCGGACAGGCCGACCGGCACCCGGCAGTCGGCCGCCAGCGTCCGGATGGCGAGCAGGTTCTCGCTGCCGCGCGGCACCGGATACGCCGAGACGCAGTGCAGCAGGGCCACCTGATCGGCGCCGGCCAGCCGCGCGACGGCCAGTGCGTGGTGCACCTCGGCAAGCGTCGCCATCCCCGTCGAGACGATCAGCGGCTTGCCGGTCGCGGCTGCGCGGACAATCAGCTGATCCCAGGTCACATCGCCGCTGGCGATCTTGTAGGCGTCGACGCCGATGCGCTCGAGCATGTCGACGGCCGACTCCGAGAAGGGCGTGGCGATCACCTTCAGTCCGTGCATCGACGCCCGGGCCGCCACCGCGCGGTGCGCTTCTTCGTCGAGCTCGAACTGCCGGAAGAAGTCGACGAGCGAACGCGCGTCAACGTGCAGCGGCGCGGGACACGACGGAGCCACGAGCTGGTCGGCGACGATCGTCTGCAGCTTCACGGCGTGCGCGCCGGCCGACGCGGCTGCGTCGACGAGCGCCAGCGCGCGATCGATCGATCCGCCGTGATTCAGCCCGATCTCGGCGATGACGAACGGCGGTATGTCCTCGGCGATGCGCCGACCGGCAATGGAAATGGCGGAACGTTCAGGCAGCATGGCGTTTCGATGCCTCCTCGACGAGCGCTGCGGCCAGCGCCGGCAGATCGGAGAACCGTTGCAGATCGGCGCGTGCGGCCGTGTGGCCGGGGTGCCGCTCCCAGACGCGGCACCGGACGGGCAGCATGCCCGCCGCGCGGGCGCCCTCGATGTCGCAGACTTCGCTGTCGCCCACCACGACGGTCCGCGCCGCGGGTACTGACAGCTGCCGTGCCATCCAGGCGAAGCAGTCCGGATCCGGCTTGCCGCGCCCGGTGCCGATCGCCGACGCGTAGCCGACGACGTCGACGAACGGCGCAAGACCGAGCGCTTCGACCTTTGCCCGCTGAATGGTGCGCGGCCCGTTCGTGAGCACGCCGAGCCTCCAGCCGGAGGCGCGCAGCTCGCGCAGCACACGGGCGGTCGTGCGCGGCAGGCGCAGGTGCGGCCGGTGGTACCGGAGGTGATCGATCAGCTCCGGCAGCCACGCCGACGGCAGCCCGTGACGCTCGAGGCACTCCTGCAGCTCGCGTCCCGCGGTCGCCCCGCGCGACGCGTGCGCGAGCGTCGTGAACAGCAGCCTTTCGGACAGACCGGTCCGGTCAGCCAGGTGTGCTGCCACGGCAGCAAGGCCGCTCAGCCGGAAACGGCGGTACGGATAGAGCGTGTCGTCGAGATCGAAGACGACGGCGCGCACCTCACGCGGCATGGCGCGCTCCCTTCCCGCGGCTCCTGAGCAGATCCGCCACGCGTGCGGCAAAGCGCTCCAGGCCGCGAGCGTCGACGAGACGCGCCGCCGTATCCCCCTGAGCCGCGGCGTGCGCCGGCTTCGCGAGGAGTCGCGCGACCGCATCGACGACGCGCTCGGGCGTGGCCGGCCGGCCGCCCGGCGCCGCCGCGGTAACCGCTCCGAGCGCGGCGGCCGCGTCGATCGCGCGCCGCTGCGCCGCCACGACGGGCACGGCCACAGCCGGCGTCCCGAGCGCGCATGCCTCGTACATCGTGACGCCGCCGTTGACGACGGCAGCCTGACAGCCCGCGAGGGCATCAGCCAGTCCGCGCGACGCATCGATCCAGCGGCAGCCGGACGGCAGCTCAGGCAGGGAGTCGGCGACGAATCCTGCCGCGATCTCGACGCGGAACGCCGGCAGGCGCGCAGCGACCTGCCCGGCGATCGCCGCACCGAGCCGTGCGACGTGCGCGCCGCCACCGAGCGCGATCAGCAGACACCCGGAATCGCGCCGGACCGGCCGCCGGCGCCGCGCGGCGACCGACGGTGCAAGCAGCATCCACGCGGGTCCGGTGCACCACCGCCCGTCGTGCCGGCGCCGCGCCGCGAAGCTGCCGTCGACGACAAGGTCGGCGTCGCAGAGGCCGGTCGAAGCGTCGAGCAGCGCGACGACCGGCACACCGGCCGCCTGTGCGCGCCTGATCCAGCGGTCACGATGCCGTCGCGATGGCTCGTCGACGACGAGCACGTCCGGCTGCAGGAGCTGTTCGAGCCGCGGCCCGGCGTGCACGGTCCAGCCGAACGCCAGCGCGCGATCGCGCGCGCCGTCGGAGCCCCGCAGGGCGAGCTCGCGGCGGACGCCGAGCGCATCGGCGATCGCCCCGCAGCGGACGAGATGGCCGAAGCCCAGCCCGGCCCCGGCTGCCGACGCGAAAAGCACGTAAGGTCGGGGTCGCGTCGACATGGTCAGCCTCCGAAGAGCCGGCGAACGACGGAGATGACGTGATCGACCTGCGCGTCCGACAGCGCAGGCGACAGCGGCAGCGACAGCACGGTGTCGGCAAGCTGCTCGGCCACCGGAAACGCACCGCGGCTGTAGCCGAACCGGTCGCGGTAGTAGCTGTGCAGGTGCAGCGGATGGAAGTGGACGCTCGTCGAGACGCCGGCCTCGGCAAGCCGCTCCGCGGCTTCGTCGCGCGTGATACCCGCACGGCCGTCGACAAGCACCATGTAGAGGTGATGCGCGTGACGCGAGCCGGCGGGCGGCGGCGCGAACCGGCCCAGCGGCAGATCGGCGAACGCCTCCTCGTACGCCCGGGCAATGGCCGCCCGGCGCGCGTAGTTGACCTCGATCTGCGCGAGCTGATGCAGGCCCATCGCGGCCTGCAGATCCGTCATGTTGTACTTGAAGCCCGGCAGCACGACGTCGTAGCGCGCCGGCCGACCGATCTGGTGGCGCGTCCACGCCGGGCGCGTCATGCCGTGCAGCGACGCGGTACGGATCCACTCGGCCGCCTCGGCCGAGGCCGTCGTGAGCATCCCGCCTTCGCCGGTGGTGATGTTCTTCGTCGCGTAGAAACTGAAACAGGTGAAGTCGCCAATCGCGCCCACCTTGCGGCCCCGCGCGATGCCCTCGATGCAGTGCGCGGCATCCTCGATCATGACGATGCCCTGCGGCTGCGTGATGGCGCGGATCGCGAGGACGTCGGCCGGCATGCCGCCGTAGTGCACCGGGATGACGGCGCGCGTCCGGGGCGAGAGCGCCGCTTCGACGGCTGCCGGCGCGAGCGTGCCCGTACGCGGATCGACGTCGGCGAAGACGGGCGTCGCGCCCGCGTGCACGATGACGTTGGCCGTCGCGCAGAAGGTCAGCGGCGTCGTGATGACTTCGTCGCCCGGCCCGACGCCGGCCGCGAGCAGCGCCAGGTGCAGGCCGGCCGTGCACGAATTGAGCGCGACGGCGTGCGCGGCGCCCACGTAGGCGGCAAACTCGGCCTCGAAGCGCCGGACGCGCGGGCCGGTCGACAGCCATCCCGATTCGAGCGTCGCGATGACCTCGGCAATCTCCTCGGCGCCGATGGCGGGCGGCGCAAACGGCACGGACTCGACAGCGGTCGTCGTCTTCATGCCGCGGTCCCCATGGGGTCGGGCCCGTCGAGCGCCTCGAAGATGCGGCGCCACGCGCCGAGCGCCGCCACGTAGGAGCCCTCGAGCGCGCCGGCCAGGCCGTGCCAGTCGCCCTCGATCTGGCGGTCGATCATGCGGAGCAGCGCCGTCTGGGTCTGCTGTTCCGGCTGCTCGCCGCACGCGGTACCGAGGGCCTCGAGCGACGTGCCCGACGCCTCGGCAGCCATGACGGCCAGTTCGATCAGCGTGCGCGTGCTCTCGACGAGCGCCGCCAGTCGCCGCTGCGCGTCGTCGAGCGGGCCGCGGCGAAAGCGCCGCGCCGCGTCGCGCGCCTGCGCCTCGAGCATGCCGATGCTGTCGAGGGCCGTATCGACGGCTTCCTGGACCAGCTGCGGCAGCGGCAGCGGGTCCGACGAGGGCGGGTCGCCGCCGTCGGGCGGAGCCGCCGGATCCGGTGAGGCAGTCGGTCGACCGACACCAGCAGGTCGGCTGGCCGTCATGCCGGATCGACCGACGAGGGAGGGCGCAACGAGGATGTTCGAGGAAATCGGGCGCGGAAACGGCCCGTTTTCGCGAGTGCTGGCGATGGGTTCGGCAATCGTGACGGCCATGAGGTTCCCTTCCGCCGGTGAGTAAGGCGAGATCGTTGCCAGCTCCGGCTAAAGAAAGAGGGAGCCCCCCCGATTACCTCCACGGGCCGGGCGACAGGGATCGCCGGCCGGCCGGCATGGACGCCGGCTGCCACTCAAGGAGGAAGCTCGATGGCATCGTTTTCAGTCGTCTCGAACGTCTCGGCGGTCAATGCCCAGGCGAACCTGACCACCACCAACCTCGGACTGCAGAAGGCGCTCGAGCGCCTGTCGAGCGGGTACCGCATCAACCGCTCGGGCGACGACGCGGCGGGCCTGGTCGTTGCCAACCAGTACCGTTCGGAGATTGCCGTGCTGACCCAGGGTCTGCGCAACGCGGGCGACGGCCTGTCGGTGCTGCAGATCAAGGACGGCGCGCTCAACAACATCGCCACCCTGCTCGACCGGCTCTCGACGCTGGCCACGCAGGCGGCGTCGGCCAGCTCGTCAGTCGACCGCACCATCCTGGACCGCGAGTTCCAGGACGTGCTCACGGAAATCGATCGTGAGGCGTCGGTGGCGGGCCTCGATCAGGCCGAGGGCTTCTCGGTCTTCGTGAGCGCCGACGGCAGCAACGGCACGGTCGGCGGGCAGATCGGCGCGGTCAGCACGGCGGCGCTCGGCCTGACCGGCCTCAACGTCCTGGACGCGGCCGACGCCGCCACGGCCGTCACGACGATCGACGCGGCCGTCGCCACGCTCGGCCAGGCACAGGCCACCGTCGGTACCATCCAGAACCGGCTGCAGTTCGCGATGTCGCTCGCGCAGTCGCAGATCACCAACACCAAGGCGGCCGAAAGCCGCATCCGCGACGCGAACATCGCCGAGGAGTCGGCGAACCTGACGCGCTACAGCATCCTGACGCAGAGCGGCATCGCCGCCCTGGCGCAGGCGAACGCGAACACGGGCAGCGTGCTCGCCCTGCTGCGGTAACGACAGCAGCGATGACGGACCGGAAGCGGAGGACCTCATCCGCTTCCGGTTGATCCGGCCGCGCCGCTCCGGGGCGGCCGGATTGCCACGCGGTTCGGCAGCGACTTCCGGGCCTTCGACATGAGCAGTCCGATCACCTTCAGCGGGTTCAACAACATCGACTTCAACGTGGTGCTGAACGCGCTGATGGCGCAGGCGAGCCAGCCGCTCGCCGCGCTGCAGAACCGTCAGTCCGCGCTCAAGTCGCAGATCACGACGATCAACACCCTGAGCGCGCGCGTCGACGAACTGCGGTCGGCGGCCGAGGCGCTCGGCTCGATCTCGTCAATCTCGACGACAGCCGGCCGATCGAGCGACACGGGTGCCGTCACCGTCTCGAGCGGCCCGGCGGCCGTGCCGGCGCGGTATGACGTGGTGGTCACGACCCTCGCGCGCGCGCAGGTGACGCCCTCGGTCGAAACGTTCGCGGACGCCGACACGACGATCGTCGCCGGCGGCGGATCGATCACCATCGGCGGCGTCGAGGTCGCGATCAGCGGCGACGTCACGCTCCAGGGTCTGGCCGACGCGATCAACGCCACCGACGGCATCGGGGTGACCGCGGCAGCCATCCGGACCGGTCCCGACAGCTACCGCCTCACCCTGACGAGCACGCTGACCGGCGTCGAGCACGCCTTCACCGTCTCGAACAACCTCACCGGCGGTACCGGCATCTCGTTCGGTGCCAACGCCGTCGAGGCGTCCGACGCCGCGATCACCATCAACAACATCCCGGCCACGAGCAGCTCGAACGTGTTCGAGAGCATTGCGGCCGGCGTCACGATCACCGTGCACCGGGCCGATCCCGACGCGACGGTGAGCATCGACATCGAGCCCGACAGCTCGGCGTTCGTCGCGAAGGTCGAAGCATTCGTCGAGGCCTACAACAACATCCTGTCGTTCATCGATCGACAGCGGCTCAGCGCCGCCTCGGGCGACGCGTCGAGCATTGCCGGCGACCCGATCGTGCGGCAGCTCCGCAGCAGCCTTCGATCGGCGCTGCTCGGCGCGCACGGCGACGGCACGTTCACCCACCTGGCAGAAGTGGGGGTCGTGCTCGGGCGCGACGGCCGCCTGTCGCTCGACCGCCGCATGTTCGACGCGGCGCTCGAGACCGACGGCGACGCCGTCCGCGCACTGTTCGCCGGCGACGACGGCGTGTTCCCCGCGATCGGATCGATGCTCGACGAGTACACGCGCGCCGGCGGCATGCTGCGCTCGGCGACCGATCGCCTCGATCGCCAGGTGAAGGCGATGGATACGCAGATCCTCGCGCTCCAGGACCGCCTGGCGCTGCAGCGGGAAGCGCTGCAGCGCCAGTTCACCGAGGCCGACGCGGCGATGTCGCGCCTCCGCAGCCAGTCCGATTCGCTGGCGAGCCTGTACTGATTCCGGGTTCCCTTCACGCTTCAAGGACGTTTCCGTTCATGGTTCACGCCTCACGCGCCGCGCAGCACTACGTGCAGACCCAGGTCCGCTCGAGCAGCCCGCTCGAGCTGGTCGTGATGCTCTACGACGGCGCCATCCGCAGCGTCACGACCGCGCTCGACGCCATGGCACGCGGCGACATCCGCACGCGACGCGACGCCATCTCGAAGGCGCTCGCCATCGTCGGCGAGCTGCAGGGCACGCTGAACATGGAGCGCGGCGGCGAGATCGCCGAGCGGCTCGACGCGCTCTACACCTGGATGACCGACTCGATCGTCGAGGCGACCGTGAAGCAGGACCCGAAGCCGCTCGAGGACGTGCGGCGCATTCTCGACGTGCTGCGCGACGGGTGGCAGCAGATCGCCGCCCGGCCCGTGCCGGAGCCCGTGGCGTGACGCGCGACGAGGCCACCCGCCTGCTCGACGAGTACCGGGCGGGCATCGACGCGGAACTGAACCTGCTGCGTCAGCTGGCCGAGGTCGCCCGGCAGCAGCGCGAGGTGACGGCCGCCGGCGACTTCCAGGCCTTTCATCGCGTCGCCGACCGGCGCGATGCCATCATGCAGAGCCTCGTCACCATCGAGGAAGGCCTCCGATCGATCCGCCAGACGCTGGCGGCCCACCGCGACGTCGCCCGCCAGGTCGACGGCTACGACGCGGTCGTCGCGCGGCACCGCGAGGCCACCCTGCTCGTCGGCGAGATCCTCGCCACCGATCAGCAGTCGATGTCGGCGCTTGCCGACGCCGAACTGGCCCGCCGCAGCGCCATCGCCAGCCTCGAACGCGGCGAGACCACCCTGGCCGCCTACCGCCGCGTGCTGGCACCGCCGGCCGGCCACGCCCGGCTCGTCGACAAAATCGGCTAGCCCGTCCGGAATCGCTTGCGCCGGCCGGCCGACTCTGCGACGCTGTCGCAGATCCCCTCCCCGTCCGTTTTCGGCCGTCGACCACCAGAGACTCCCCCTGATCGACTGGAGGTCTCCATGCGTGTGCGATCCGCAGCCGGCGTGCTCCTTCTCGCCCTCTTTCTGCCGTCACTCCGGACACCCGGCGCCGGTGTGACCGCGACCCCCGCCACCGGGGTCCAGACGACAACACTGACGGCATCACTCGTGGCGTCCGGCTTCACCAATCCAGTGGGGTTCGTCCAGGATCCGACCAATCCCGCCGTGCAGTACGTCGTCGAACAGGGCGGGCGCATCCGGGTGCTGGTCGACGGACAGGTACAACCGACCAGCTTCCTCGACCTCACGGGTCAGGTGAGCTCGACCGGCGAACGCGGCCTGCTCGGACTCGCCTTCGCACCCGACTACGCGTCCAGCGGCCGGCTGTTCGTCAACTTCACCAACCTCGACGGCCACACCGTCGTGGCGCGCTTCACCCGGTCGCCGTCGAACCCGCTCCTTGCCGATCCGGCAAGCCGGTTCGACCTGGCGTGGCCCGGTGGACAGCGTTTCATCGTGCAGCCGTTCCCCAATCACAACGGCGGTCAGATCGCCTTCGGTCCCGACGGGTTCCTCTACGTCGGCATGGGCGACGGCGGGAGCGCCGACGATCCGGACCACCGGGCGCAGGACCCGTCGACGCTGCTCGGCAAGATGCTGCGTCTGGACGTGTCGGTATCCGATTCGGATCCGGAGGGATACGACGTGCCGCCCGGCAATCCGTTCGTCGGCAACGCCGACGTGCTCGACGAAATCTGGGCCTTCGGCCTGCGGAACCCGTGGCGCTGGAGCTTCGACGATCCGGCAAGCGGAGGAACCGGCGCGCTCGTCATTGCCGATGTCGGCCAGGGACTCTGGGAAGAGATCAACTACGAGCCGCCCGCCACCGGCGGACGGAACTACGGCTGGCGCAACCGCGAAGGCGCGCACGATCACATCGCCATGCCGCCGCCATTCGCCGCGCCGCTGGTCGATCCGATTCACGAGTATCCGCACAGCGACGGCCGCTCGATCACCGGCGGCTTCATCTACCGGGGCTCGGCACTGCCCGACTTCGTCGGGCGCTACTTCTTCGCCGACTACGTGACCAGCCGCTTCTGGTCGCTCGGGCTCGCGATCGACGGCAGCGGCGAAGCAACCGTGACCGACGTGCAGGAGCACACCGGCGAGCTGGCGGGCATCACGTCGCCGTCGAGCTTCGGCGTCGATGCCGCCGGCGAACTGTACGTCGTGAGTCACGACGGCGCGGTTTACCGGCTCGGATCACCGGTCGCCCCGCCGCCGACCGACAGCTGCACGACGATTCGCCCGGGCGACGACTGGACGTGCCACAACGGCGGCTGGCTGCCCCCCGGCATCACACCGCCGCCGAGCTCGCCGCCGCCCACCACACCTCCACCGTCGATACCGCCGCCATCGACCGACGACTGCACGACGATTCGCCCCGGCGACGACTGGACGTGCTACAACGGCGGCTGGCTGCCGCCCGGCATGACGCCGCCCCCGGACTCGCCGCCACCAGCGACGCCGCCGCCGTCGACCGACGACTGCACGACGCCTCGCCCGGGCGACGACTGGACGTGCCGCAACGGCGGATGGTTCCCGCCGGGACATCCGGGAGGCATATAGGCACGCGACACGGACCACGAAGCAAGGGACGGACACAAGCGATCAGGCGGACGGCCCGCCGGCCGGCGAACGATCGCGCGGCCGGCGTAAGCTGTCTCGATGGACGGTACCGTTCCGGAGAGCGCCTCGCGCATCGCAGCGGACGCGCTGCGCGAGGCGCGGATCGAAGCCCGTCGGCTGGCCCGCTCCCTGCGCACGCGCCGGCCCGTGGCCGACGAAGCGTTCGACTGCTTCATGCCGCCCGCGCTGCAGGCAGTGTCGTCGATCTACTGGACACCGCTGGCGGTCGCGCGCCTGGCGGCACGCTGGCTCAACGAGGCGGGCGTGCGCACGCTTGTCGACGTCGGCTCGGGAGCGGGCAAGTTCTGCGTGGTCGCGGCGCTGCTGACCAGGTGCTCCATCAGCGGCGTCGAACGACGCGGGCAGCTGGTCGCCGCCGCACGCGATCTTGCCGCGCTCTTCGATGTCGACGACCGCGTCACGTTCATCGAAGGCGGCGTCGGGACGGCCGAAGCCCTCGCGCCCGACGCGTACTACTTCTTCAATCCGTTCGGCGAATACGTCTTCCGTGCCGTCGAGTTCGATGACGACGGGATTCCGACCGACGAGGACGTGCAGCGCGATCTCGACGCCACGGTCGGCCTGCTCGCACGGGCCCCGGCAGGCACGTTCGTCGTCACCTACAACGGCTTTGGCGGCAGCTTCCCGCCCGGCTACGAACAGCTCGCCATGGCCCGGCGGCTGCCCGGGACGCTCAGGCTCTGGAAGAAGGCGTGATCACCGCCTGGTGATCACCGCAGGCGGCTGTCTCTGCTATTCTCCGGCGCATGACGACGCCAGCACCGCGTGGGCGCCTGGGCGAGGACTGGCTGACCGTCATCCTGGGGTTTGCCCTCATCGCCCTGACGCTTGCCGGCTTCAGGCCGGCGCTTCCCTCCTTCGCGTGGGCACCCGATACGGCGGGCGCACTCCTCGCTCCCGGCAATCTCGCCTCATCTGCCGTCATCGGCCTGTACCTGCTCGTCACGTCGGCACTCGGGGTCGCCGCCATGGGCGGCCGGACCGGCCCGTACGTGCTCGCGTTCCCGGTCGTCTTCGTGCTCGCCTGGCTGTCGCTGGCCCTCGAGGGGGCGTCGTTCGTGCAGGCGTGGGGCTTCGAGTACGTCATCTTCGCGCTCGTCCTCGGCCTGCTCATCGGCAACACCGTCGGCGTGCCGGCCTGGCTCGAGCCGGCCGTGCGCACCGAGTACTTCATCAAGACCGGCCTCGTGCTGATGGGCGCGACGATTCTCTTCGGCGGCATCATGCGCGCCGGCATCTTCGGCATCGTCCAGGCCGTGCTGGTGATCCTCGTCATCTGGTACGCCGCCTTCTGGATCTCGCGTCGCCTTCGCGTCGATGACGAGTTCTCGGCGATGCTCGCAACGGCCGTGTCGATCTGCGGCGTGTCGGCCGCCATCGCCGCCTGCGGCGCGATCGAGGGCGACCGGAAGAAGCTCTCCTACGTCACGTCGCTCGTGCTGATCGTGGCAGCGCCGATGATGATCGTCATGCCGTGGGCCGTGCGCGCGTTCGACATCCCGGAAGTGGTCGGCGGCGCGTGGGTCGGCGGCACCATCGACACGTCGGGGGCGGTCGTCGCCGCCGGAGAGCTCATCTCGGAGTCGGCGATGAACGCAGCGGTCATCGTCAAGTTCTCGCAGAACGCCATGCTCGGCATCGCCGCCTTCGCCCTGTCGGTGTGGTGGACGATGCGTCAGGGGCGGACCGACGGCACGCCGGTGTCGCCCCGCGTCATCTGGGATCGATTCCCGAAGTTCGTGATCGGATTCATCGCGGCGTCGCTGCTCTTCTCGTTCGTGCTCAGTCCGGCCGTCGTCGACGCGACCGGCGGCGTCATCCGCGGCCTCCGCACCTGGTGGTTCGCGCTCGCGTTCGTGTGCATCGGCCTCGAGACCCGCTTCCGCGACATCATCGCCATGGAAGAGGGACGCCCCGCCATCGCGTTCGTCCTCGCCCAGGCGCTCAACGTCGTCTGGACGCTGGCGATCGCATGGCTGCTGTTCGGCGGAGTGCTCTTCCCGGTGCCCGAACTGTGACGCGCTGACGGGGGCGTCAGGTGCCGCAGAAGGTGCGGTAGGGCACGTCGGCCGGCGGCGGAGGATTGCTCAGCTCGGGCCGCGGACGCGTGTAGTCGTACGGGTCGCGCAGGGCGTCGAGCAGGGCCCCGAGCGGCGCTATGCTGCCCTGTTCGGCCGCGCTGAGCGCTTCCTCGACGCGATGGTTGCGCGGCACGACGATCGGGTTGTGCCGACGCATGAGCGACGTGACTTCCCGCGCATCCCGGGGCTGCCGCGCCAGGCGCGCCCGCCACCGTTCGAGCCACGGCCCGAACGACGGATCGGCCCGCCGCATCGCATCGGCGCCGTCGCGGCTGAGCTCGACGAACGTCCACGTGAAGTCGGCCTTCGCAGCCGTCATCCACGCGAGCAGATCGTCGACGAGCGCCCGGTCGTCGTCTTCCGCCGTGAACAGGCCGAGCTTCGCGCGCATGCCGTCGAGCCAGGCCCGCTCGTACAGACGGGCGAACCGTTCGAGCGACGCTCGCGCCAGGTCGAGCGCCCGCTCGCCATCCGGATCAATGAGCGGCAGCAGTGCCTCAGCAAACCGCGCGAGGTTCCACTCGGCGATGGCCGGCTGGTTGCCGAAGGCGTAGCGCCCCTGCATGTCGATTGAGCTGAACACGGTGGCCGGATCGTAGACGTCGATGAACGCGCAGGGGCCGTAGTCGATCGTCTCGCCGGCCAGCGACATGTTGTCGGTATTCATCACGCCGTGCACGAACCCGACGAGCTGCCACTTCGCGATGAGCACGGCCTGCCGCTCGGCCACCGCATCGAGCAGGGCGAGCGCCGGGCGTTCGGCATCTCTGAGCGTCGGGTAGTGACGATCGATCGTGTAACCCACGATCGCGCGCAGGGCGTCGATGTCGCGGTGCGCGGCCGCCCACTGCACGGTGCCGACGCGCAGGTGGCTCGACGCGACCCTCGTGAGGACCGCGCCCTGCTGGACGCGCTCGCGATAGACCGGCTCACCGGTCGCCACGACCGCCAGGCCGCGCGTCGTGGGAATGCCGAGCGCGTGCATGGCTTCGCCGATCACGAGCTCGCGCAGCATCGGACCGAGCGCGGCCCGGCCGTCGCCGCGGCGCGAGTAGCGCGTCTGCCCGGCCCCCTTCAGCTGGATGTCGACCCGGCGCCCGTCGGGCGCGACCTGTTCGCCGAGCAGGATCGCACGGCCGTCGCCGAGCGCGGTGAACGTGCCGAACTGGTGGCCGGCATAGGCCTGCGCGATGGGAAATGCGCCGTCGGGCAGCCGATTGCCGCTGAAAATGGCCACGCCGTCGTCGCTCTCGAGCGCTTCGACGTCGAGGCCGAGCTCGAGCGCAAGGGGAACGTTGAAGACAACGTAGTGCGGATCGCGAACCGGCGTCGGCTCGACCGGCGTGTAGAACAGCGGAGGAAGCTTCGCGTAAGTGTGCTCGAGACGCCAGCCGCTCATCAGTCCATCATAAGGGCGCGGCGCCCGGCGTCCGCGCCTGCCCGCCACTCGAACCGACGCGACGGGGCCGTGTCGGCCACCGATGATTTCCTGCATCGGCACCGGTCCAACTGGGAGAGCACTCACGGTGCGGCCGCTGCGCCGCGCCCTTTCAAGAAAGGAGCACTCTCCCCATGGCGATTCAGTCCGCAACTCCCTACCTGATCCTCGGCGGCCGCGGCCGCGACGCGATTGCGTGGTACGAGAAGGCGCTCGGCGCCACGGTGGCCGACCTGAAGCGCTTCGGCGACGTCGATGCCAGTTGTCCCGAGGCGCGGCGCGACCTGATCATGCACGCCGAACTGCGCCTCGGATCCGCCGTGGTGCTGTTGAGCGACGGGCCCTGCGAGGACGTGCCGCCGTCGGGGAACGTCAGCGTGGCGCTGCAGGTGACCGATCCGGCCGTCACACGGCGGGCATTCGACGCGCTGGCGGAGGGTGGCCAGGTGATTCAGCCGTTGTTCGACTCCCCCTGGGGCACACTCTTCGGAGTCGTCGTCGACCGTTTCGGCATCAGCTGGATGTTCGATTCGGTGCGCTGATTGCGGGCGCAATCGGCGCCGGACGTCGCCGCAGCCGGCCCGGGTCCTGTATCGTCTTAGAGATATGGCCTCGGGCCGGCGCCGGCGGCGCCTCGCAACGGGTGGCCTTCTGGCGCTGCTGATGATGACTGGCGCACCGGTCGGGGCGTGGCAGTCGCCGGGCTCATCGGCCGCGCCGGGCCCGACGACCACGGCGGCCACCGTCGGGACGGGCGAACAGTCGGATCAGCCCGACACCGTCAGTCCCGAGACGACGGCCGACGACGGCAACGAGCCGCAGCTCTCGCGCATCGTGAGTCCCCACACGCTCGAGCGCATCCGTCGGGCGCTCGAGGCCGACGAGTCGCCAGACCTGCAGCTGGACAACACCTTCTACCTGCTCATCACGCGGAAGGCGCCGACGTTCGCCGACTATCTCGCGACGGCGCCCCCCGGCTGGGCCGAGATCACGCCGATCGCTCCGCCGTCGGCGGGTCCCGGACGCGGCCCGTCACCGGCATCGACTGCCGTGGCCGGCGGCGGCTTCGACCTGCTCAGCCTGTTCCAGGCCATCGGCAGGGCCCGGCAGGAACGCGAAGCCGGCCGCATCCGCGACCAGATCGACCGCGAGCTGGAACAGTTCCAGCGGGGCACGCCGGAACCGGCAGGCGAGGCGTCGGCCCGGCCGCAGGGCGAGCCGGACGACTCCCCTCCCGCCGCGCCGAAGTAGCGACAGGGCTCGCCACGCGCCTGGTGCACGGCTCAGTCGAACAGCGCCAGATCGATCCCGTTGCCCATGGCGGCGTACCCCGCGTCACCGGGATGCAGCCGATCGCCTGAATCGTGAAGCGGCAGGAACCGCGCCGGATGGTCGGGATCGCGCGTAATCCGGTCGAAGTCGATGACGGCGTCGTACTCACCGCTGGTACGAATCCACTCGTTGAGCGCCTGCCGCCTGGCCTCGCCTTCGGCCGTGAAGTAGAACGCACCTTCGAACGGCGCGAGCGTCGCGCCGATGACTTTGATGCCGCGCGCTTTCGCCCGCGCGATGATCTGGCGGTGCGCGAGGATCAGATCGGCGGCTGACGGTTCGGGCGCCTCGCGGGCGGCGCCGATGTCGTTGATGCCTTCGAGCACGATCAGGTGCGTGACGCCGGGCTGCAGCAGCACGTCACGATCGAGCCGGGCCAGCGCCGACTCGCCCGATCCGCTCGCGAGCAGCCGGTTGCCGCTGATACCGGCATTGACCACGGCGAACGGCCGGCCGCCGCGTCGAACGAGCCGCTCGGCCAGCACATCGGGCCACCGGCGGTTCTCGCCCGCTGTCGATCCCGCTCCGTCGGTAATCGAATCGCCCAGGGCAACGATGACGCCCGCGTCGGCAGGACCGACGACCTCGACGCGCGCGAGGAAGAACCAGTTGTTCACGGGACGGTCGACCGGAAAGGCCTCGCTGCCCGCGTGATTGCCCGGCGTCGACAGGTAGTTCGTCTGCATCGCCGACGCGTGGTATGTCAGCGGGACCGTATTGGCGCTCAGGTCGTCCGGCAGGTACAGATCGACCACGAGTTCGGCGAGCGACGGCACGTCGAGATCGACCGGGTCGGTCACGAGCACGGCGCGCGGCGGCACGACGAACGCACGGCGACCGTCGACCGTCAGCGGCCGCGGGGTCCCTTCGATCGCCGTGTCGGACGTCCGCTCACAGCCGGCGGCGCGTGTCGGACACGCCCGAAGCGCCACGTGCGCCGCACCAATGCGGAGCGGTGCCGTGCCGAAGGCGTTGCTGAGGACGAGGCGGATGCGCTCGCCGCCGAGCGACACGCGCAGGATCTGCCGCAGCGTCTGGTTATTGAACGTCACCGGCGGGGGCGGCCCGCCGCCTCGCCGGCCCGGCGTGGCCTGTCCCGCCCCAGCCGGCCCGGCCCCGCGTCCCTGCATACCGCCGCCGGGTCCGCCCCGACCGGCGACCGGGACCGGACGCTCCATCAGGGCCGGCGCCCAGGTGGCAATCCACCTGCCGTCACGCTGTTCCGCCGCCGCAGGCAGCGCCAGCGCGAGCACCGCGCACCAGGCAATGACCGTACGCCATACGATCTGCAGTCGAACAACCGGCATGGAACCTCCCGAAAGCGCGAAGGCCGCAGTCGGGTCGAGCACCTGCAGCCATACTGGAGGGCGGCATCATAGACGATCTGCCGGCCCGCGTCGGACATGATCAGCAGCCCATGCACATCGCGACCCGCCTGTCCACCGACGTCCGGATCGACGAAGTCCAGTACCGCTTCACCGGCTACCGCTATCGCGCGCCGTACATGTTCGGCGGACGTGTCGTCGATCGCGTGACGCTGCTCGACGTCAGGTGCCGCGTAACGTCGCGGACCGGGCGGAGCGGATGGGGCTTCGGATCGATGACGCTCGGCAACCAGTGGGCGTTTCCTTCGGCGGCACTGACGCCCGACACCACGCTTGCGGCAATGCAGGCGCTGGCGATCCGCCTGAGCCGGCTCACCCGCACCGCCGCGGGCTTCGGCCACCCGCTCGATCACGCGGTGGCGCTCGAACCCGCGTATGCGGCGGCCGCCGTGGACGTCTCGCGCCAGCTCGCCCTGGGCGAACCGATGCCCCGACTCTGCGCGCTCGTCGTAGCCAGCCCGTTCGACGCGGCGATCCACGACGCCTTCGCGCGACTGCACGGTCGCAACGTCTTCGACGTTTACGGATCCGACCTGCTGCCGCACGATCTCGGGCGGTATCTCGGCGACGACTTCGCGGGGGAGCGCCTCGACCGCGCCCTGCTCCCGGCGCACGCGCCGCGGCTGCCCGTCTTCCACAGCGTCGGCGCGCTCGATCCCCTCGACGACACCGATGTGACGACGCCGGTCGGCGACGGGCTCCCGGAGACGCTCGGGCAGTGGATCGAACGGGACGGTCTGTTCCGGCTGAAGATCAAGCTGAACGGCGACGAGCTCGATGCCGACGTGGCACGCATCCTCGCCGTCGATCGCGTCGCGATGGCGGCCGCATCGACACGGCGCGCCGGCACGCCGCGCGACTTCGCCTGGTGTCTCGACTTCAACGAGCGCTGCCCCGACGCCGGCTACGTGATCGAGTGTCTGCAGCAGGTCCGGCGCACATCACCCGACGCGTTCGCGCGCATTCTCTACATCGAGCAGCCGACACCGCGCGATCTCGCCGCGCATCCGCACAACACGATGCACGAGGCCGCCCGCCTGCGCCCGGTGATCGTCGACGAATCCCTGACGGATCTCGAGAGCCTGCACCTGGCCCGCGAGATGGGGTACACCGGGGTGGCGCTCAAGGCGTGCAAGGGACAGACGCATGCCGTCCTGATGGCGGCTGCCGCGCAGCGCCTGGGTCTGTTCGTCACCGTGCAGGACCTGACCTGCCCGGGCGCTTCGCTGCTCCAGTCGGTCGCCATCGCGGCGCGCGTACCGGGTGCTGCCGGCATCGAAGCGAACGCGCGGCAGTACGTGCCGGCGGCCAACCGTCCGTGGGAGCCGTACTATCCAGGTGTTTTCAGGATTCACGGCGGCGTGATTGAGACCACCGGCCTCGATCGGCCGGGATTCGGCGTCCCGGACGAGCTGATTGACGAGGAGGGCTGGCAGGACGGCGGCGACTGACGCCGCCGCCCTACTCGACGTGCAGGTGCCCCATCATGCCGACGTCGGCATGGTCGAGGATATGGCAGTGGTACATCCACATGCCGGGCCGCTCGTCGAACGGAATCGCCAGTCGCAGCGACGAGCCGACCGGCACGTTCACCGTGTCCTTCCACTCCAGCACCCGCCCGGCGTCGAGCACCTGAAAGAAGAAGCCGTGCAGGTGGAACGGATGATCGAACGTCGAGTCGTTGGTCACGGTCCAGACGTGTGTCTCGCCGATTCGGGCGTGCAGCGGCTCGGCATCCCAGTACGGCACGCCGTTGATGCCCATCTCGACGCGTTCGTCGGCGCGATCGATCGTCAGGTCGAGCGTGTGATGCACGGCGTGGTCGATGTCGACGCGCGCGATCGCACGAAGCTCGCCTTCAACGCGTGGCGCCTGCACCGCGGGAGCGTCGACGGTCTCGATATCCAGGATCGGCTCGGCGCTCCGTCCGAACACCGTGCCGTAGCCGCGATCGACCGGGCGCCAGCGCAGGGGCACGACGGAACCGGGCGGGAAGGGCGGCGTGAACACGACGTCGGCCCGCTCGCCGGGCACCAGATCGAGCACGGCGAGCGGCTCGGCACGCGCGATGAGCCCGCCGTCGCCGCCGATGCGGACGAACGCGTCGCGGCCCGGACGGAGCGAGAAATACCGTGCGCGCGCGGCATTGACCATCCGCCAGCGCTGCGGCTTGCCGGCGTGTACGCGGAGTGTCGGCCGCACGCGCCCGTTGACGAGCATCACGTTGCCTTCGCGGCCGAACAGATCGCCGAACGAGCCGCCGCTGTCGCCGGCGGCCACCGCCCCGTCGGCATCGAGACTGATGTCCGAGAGCACCAGCATCAGCTCGTCGCCGAAGCCGGCCGGCTCGTCGGGATCCGACACGACGATCGGACCGTAGAGCCCGCGACCCACCTGGTTCGATGAACTGTGGTGCGGGTGGTACCAGAAGGTGCCGGCATCGCGCAGCACGAACTCGTAGCGGAAGGTTCCGCCCGGCTCGATGAGCGCCTGCGTCAGGCCGGGAGCGCCGTCCATCTCGTTGGGGACGCGCACGCCGTGCCAGTGGATGGTCGTCGCTTCGGGGAGCGCGTTGCGGAAGTGGACGATGAGCGTGTCACCGACGCGGGCGCGGATGAAGGGCCCGGGAAGTGTCCCGTTGTAGGTCCAGGCCTCGATCGTCCGTCCCGGTGCGATCTCGACCTCGGTGACGCGCGCTTCGAGCTCGATTTCGATCACGTCGGGCGCCGGATGCAGATCGACCGGTTCGACCAGCCGCAGCTCGTCGTCCCAGCCCTCCGGCTGAGAGACCGCCGAGGCCGGCTGTGGCGCGACCTGAGTCGCCGCCGGCCACCCGCCGGCCGCCAGCGTGCCCAGTGCGAGCAGCGCCGCGGCACCTGCCCGGCCCGCCCGGCGGGATCGGGACATCTGGTCTCGGTCTCCCTTCAGCGCGCCGCGGTCGCCGGTTCCACTTCGGCCGCCCAGCCGAGCGCCTCCATCATGATGTCGAACAGATCCGTGTTCGCCATGAAGCCGCGCACCCGCTCGGCGCCCGGTCCCTGCGCGGCAACGATCACCGGCTCTCCCGTGTGGCTGTTCTCGACGTGCAGGGCCGGCGCCCGGATCGTCCGGCTCTTCTCTTCGCGCGCCCGGGCTTCGGCTTCCTCGAGCCCCTCGAGCAGTGGTGTGCCCGGCCGCCCGCCGCGCAGCTGCAGGTCGAAGGAATGATCGGCGGTGAAGATCAGCAGCGTGTCGGGCCCCGCCAGCTCCGCGGCGCGCCTGATCACGCGATCCATCATCGCCATCCGATCCAGCCCCCGCCGGATGTTGTTCGTATGCGTGTCGACCTCGACCATCAGGAAGTAGCCGTCGGGATCCTGCGACAGGATGCGGTGCGCCTCGACGAACGCGGCCTCGACGTCGAAATCGGAGCTCTCGAACAGCACGATCGCGCGACCGGCATCGGCCGGCACCTCGTCGAGCGACGCGAGAATCGGCCGGCCCGACTCACGCGCGAGCGCCTCGAGGCTCGTGCCGTCGGCCTCGAGCCGCCTGACGATCGTGCCGCGGCCCGATCCGAACATCACGTCGACGCCGTCGCCGAACCGCGGTGCGAACGCCTGCCGGAAGATCGCGGCCGTCATGTTGCGGTCGTTGACGTGGGCGTAGGTCGCCGCAGGCGTTGCGCCCGTGAGCGAGTCGTTCGAAATGACGCCGGTGGCGAGTCCCCGCTCTTCGGCGTACTCGAGAATCGTCTTCAGCGGCTCACCGTCGCGCTCGCCCGGAATCGACACGGCGCCGTTGACCGTGCGCCGGCCCGTGACGATGGCCGTCATGCCCGCAGCCGAATCGGTGACGAGATCGCGGACCGTCGTGGTGTCCGAGAGCGCGATGTACGGCATCTGCTGCAGAAACAGCCGGTTCGGCTCGCCGTGGGCGTGCAGGCTCGCCGCGTGAATCGTCGAGAGCCCGCCCGCATCGGCCAGGAAGAGAATCACGTTCTTCGCCCGCGTCGGCGGCTGGGCGGCGCTCCCGCCGCACGCGGCCAGCACGAGGACGCCCAGCAGTCCGAAGGCTGCACCCGATAGCCTGTGTCGCATGCGGCGCAGTATCGCACGGAGTCGCGGGAAGCGAACGCGCTTCCTCCGGGCAGCCCGCGATCTCACCGCGCCGGGGGCGAAGGCCATGCGGGCGCGACTCTCGAGCCTTCAGGCGGTCGCGCGCGTCGGCCAGAAGCGGCTGACCACGTCATGACACGTCCGGACACGCCCGGCGCCGTGCCGTTGCTCGGAAGGGCGACTCCCGACTACGTTCCCGATCGCTGCGGATCGTCCGGATCCGGCGGGTCGTAGTCGGGCTCGCGGCGATCGACGTCGTCGGCCCGTCCCGTGCTCTCTTCAGCGCCAGCCGGCTCGTCCCGCGTCACGCGACGCTCGTTCCGACGCTGCGTAGTGTCTGCCCGGTGCGTGCCGGGTGAGCGCTGCCTGTCGCCCATCGGTCCTCCCTCTCGAGAGCAATGAAGCGCAAGCCTCGTGCCCTCGTCCGGCATCACCCCACGGGCCGTGCGGTGCGCAGGTATGGCGTCGGCTGCCCCGAATGGGTCCCGGCAGGTGCCGACCTGCCGATCAGTTCCCGAGCGCGGCCGTCGACTGAATCCACGTTCCGACCATGTCGGCAAACTCACCATCGGCGGCCACGTAGCGCCCGGCCGTCCGGCGGAACTCGTCGAGCGCCGCGCCATCGGCGCCCGATTCGATGACCGCCGCATAACGCAGCGCCACGAGGTAGAACGCCAGGCGCGACGCCGGCTGCTCCGCTCCGCCTGAGGCTTCCCAGGCGCGCAGCAGCGTCGTCGCTTCGTCGAGCTGCCCGACGATGACGAGCGCGTCGATCAGGCGATGCGTGGTGGGAGTGGAACGAGGCTCCGGAATGCCGCGCAGGACCTGGAGCGCGGCCGCGAAGTCGCCCGCTCGCCCCAATGCTTCGGCATACGCCACGGTCCACCGCTCGTCGCCGGCCTTCTCCATCGCCCCGAGACTCCACACCCCCGCCGCCGCATCGTCGCGCCCGGCGGCGGCGTGTGCCAGGCCGAGCAGCCGCCGGGCGACGGGCGATGCGGGACCAGCCGACGCGGCGTCGCGCAGCTGCGCCTCGGCGGTACGCGCGTCGCCGTCGTGCAGCGCGGCGAGTCCGCGCGCGGCAAGCCCCAGCGCCGTTCCCGGCGATCCGACCGACCGCAGGGTCTTCCACCAGGCCTCGCCCGACGCGCTGGTCAGTGCAGCGGGCAGCCCGCGCGAACCGGCAAGTGCCTGAAGCTGCGGCGTCAGCAGATCGGGCACGAGCAGATCGTCGGCTGTGAAGCGCGGCCAGTCGTCGCGAACGGCCGCGCGGAACAGGTTGAGCAGGTCGGCGACGTCCGGCAGCGCCGGCCGGGCGGCCGCGGCCGCCGACGGGTCGGCCGCCGTGGTCTTGCGGAAGCGGACGACGAGCGGCGACGCCCCTGGACTGAGCGGCGTCGTGTCGAGACGAAACGCGTAGGCGCCAGGCTCGAGACCCGCCGGTCGAATCTCGCTCGAGAAGCGCCAACCCTGATCGGTCAGGGTTGGCGTCAGCGCCTGCGACGCCAGCTCGCGCCCCGATTCGTCTTCCAGGTGAAGCGTGAGCGCCGGCGGCCGACGGTCCGGCTCGGCGTAAAGCTCGTAGATGGCTGCCGCCGCCACGGCCTCTTCCGGCAGGTTCCCGCCGGCGAGCATCTCCCAGCCCGACGCGTCCGCGCGCCAGAGCAGACGCGGCTCGGCCAGGATGTAGCCGGCCAGCGATCGCAGCCGTCCGAGCACCGGCAGTGCCACTGATCCGAGCCGGCCTTCGGCATCGCCGACCAGGACCGTCACGCGATGCCAGCCCGGTTCGAGATCGATCGAGAGCGACGTGCGCTGCGCACCCGCGGCGCCGACCATCTCGGTCGCACCGACGCGAACGTTGCCGCTGCCATCCAGCACGCCGACCCAGGCGCGCACCGGAGGCGTCACCGCCCGGGGCACCGTCAGTCCGACCATGAGCTGCAGGCGATCGGCAGACGCGGGGTCGAGCGCGAGCGCCGTAGAAACGTCGATGTCGATCTCGCTGGCGGCATCCACGCCCGCCAGGATGTCGCGCTGCCGCTCCTCGCTCGTCCGGGGCGTCGTCAGCCCGGCCGGCGGGCTGAGGCGCGATGCGCTGCTCACGACGAGATCGGAGGCTCGCACCGACACTGCCGCCGGAAGCGAGCGCGGCAGCACGACGCCGGACGGTACGTCGACAACGAGGCGATAGAAGCCGGCGAGCGCGCGGCCAATCGTGTCGAACACACCGGCAGGCGAATCGGCGGCGTGAAGGAGCCGCGTGCGGAAGCTCGACGCGATCTGTTCGAGGCCCGCCAGGCGCTGCGCCGGGTCGTCGACCGGAGCACTGTCCCAGCTGGCCCTGGGTACGGCGGCTGGATCGGCCGGTGCGGGCGCGCTCCCGGGTGCCACGAGAAAGGTCTCGATGCCGTTCTGCCGCGCGAGGGTAGCGATTGGTGACAGGTACAGGATGGCATCGGGCGGCATCACCATGCCGGCCGAAAGGACGACGAGCACACGCGGGCCGGATTCGGTGGCCAGCCACGACACCGCCTTCGCGATCGCCTCGACCTGGCGCAGCGTGTGGTGCTCCTGCGCGAAGAACGCATCCGGCTCCGACCGATCGCTCGACGATGAGTCAGGCGCCGGCCGGGTCAGCCGGGCGGTGGCGTCGCTCGGGGGCTGCACTGTCGGCCGCGCAGCGGGTGGATCGGACGGACGGAAGATCGCCACGCGGTCGGACGCCGGCAGACGTGCCATCCACCGGCCGGCAGCCTCCACGAGCGCCCCCGGCTCATTGCCCTCCAGCGACACATCGTCGACGACGACTGCTACTGAGCGACGCGGGAGGTCGGCGTGTGGTCCATCGTTTGCCGGGCGCGCGCGGTCGGCGGCATCAGCTGCCTCGCCAATGAATCGCGCGCTCCGGACACGCTGCTCCTGGCCGTCGAGCTGGACGCCGAAGTCGCGAGCTGAAAGGCCGGAGCGCGCGGTTCCCTGACGGTCGCGCACCCAGACGTCGACCGTCAGTTCCGGCACCGCCGATCCGGGCGACTGCTGCGGGGCAGCAGTCACCATCCCGCCCAGCAGCACGAGCCCTGCGCAGCCGAGCCACGCCATGCGCCGCACCATCGCCGCTCTCCTGTCTGGAGGTCGTCCCGAAGGGTTCATCATGCCACCAGACGGGAGCGTCGGCACCGTGCCCGTCGACGCTATTCGTCGAACGGCGGCGGCGCGCCTGCGTGTCTCGTCTCGACGGCGTACAGTGCGTGCCGGCCCAGCATGAACAGCGTCCGGCGATCGGGCCCGCCAAACAGCACCTGCACCGGCCGTTCCGGCACGTCAATCTGCCCGATGAGCTCGCCGGCCGGGCTGTAGACGAACACCTGGCCGTTGGCCACGTAGACGTTGCCCGCCTCGTCGACCGTGACGCTCTCGCCGCCGCGCTCGGCAAACGGCACGAGGTCACCGAGCGTCCCGTCGGACCTCACCGTCGCCCGATATGTGCGGTTCTCGGCGCTGCTGATCACGTAGATCTGCTGTCCGGGCCGTGCGGTGAGGAAGCCGAACGCGTTGAGGTTGTGCGACCAGCGCCAGCCGGTCGGATCCATACCGGGATAGTTGCCGCCGGGTCCCTGCGTGAAGACACGGACGGCGCGCAGGACGAGACTCCCGTCGGGCGACACGTACTCGCGCGCCGTGGGCGTGCCCACCGCGTCGGCGAACATCTCGGCCAGCGTGCGGAAGCGCAGCGTTTCGAGGTCGAGATGGTCGGCAAACTGTCCGTCGGCCCACACGTTGCCCGGCAGCGCGAACGCCGCGCCCGCGCGGGGCCGCGACGGCTCGGGCGTAAGCACCGTGATCCGGTCGGGCGGTGTTCCCGGCTCGAAGGAGTACACGCTGCTCTCGGGACCAGCCGACGACAGCACGAGAAGGTGCCCCGAACGATCGACGGCGAGACTGACCGGATCGAGCGGATCGTGCCGGACGATCCACAACCCGCGCCCTCTCGTCCACGCGTAGATGCGATGGTGCCGTTTGTCGACGAAGTAGATCGTGCCGTCGGGACCGGTGGCGGCGCCGCTGATGGCATGAAAGCCATCGGCCACCTTCTCGACCGACGCGCCCGGTGCGACGACTTCCGATGCATCGCCGGGTTTCGGTGCGGGCGGATCGGCCACGACGTCGAACACGGCGAAGTCGCGCTCGCGCACCTCGATGCCGTGCGTCACGTTCTGCAGGGCGCTGTCGTAGGGGAACCGCCCGGCGCGCAGGAACGTGCCCGGCCCGTTCGCGTCGATGATCCCGTAGCCGTGCTCGGCGTTGACACGGACGTTGCGGATGCGGATGTCCGACGAGTTGTAGACGCGCATGCCCGCCGGGTGCGGCTCGTAGCTGCGCGTAACGCGGTACACCTTGACGTTGGCGAACAGGATGTTGCGCGAGTCGATGATCTCGAAGGCGACCGCGTCGGGGCTCGACGAGGCCTCTTCCTCGGTCTGCGGCGCGAGGAACTCCCAGTTCTCGACCCGCTCGAGCTTGATTTCGTTGACCAGGTGGTGCTCCACCGAAATCCCGTACACGCGTCCCGGCGTCGTCGTGTCCGACACGTAGAAGCCGCCCTGCGAGCGTTCGTCGGGCGACCAGACCGCCGAGAACGTGCCGCCCCCGCCGCGGGTGACCCAGATGCTCGGATACTGACTGCCGAAGCGTGAGCCCTGCGGCGGGCCGAAGCCCGGTCCGCCGGCACGTCCCCCGCTGTAGAAGGCCTTGCGCACCTCGGGCCTCAGGTACGTGCCCGCGCCGCCGTGGATGTGCAGGTCGTCGACGAACGACGTCTCGCCGGCCATCCAGAGCAGGCCGAACGCGCGCGGATTGACGTAGCCGGTGAACAGGCCGAGCCCGCTCACGATGTTCCTGCCACCCTCGGGCGCCGCCAGAATCGCCTTCGGCCCGCCGAGGCCTGCATAGGCGGGGGTGTTGTCGGGCAGATCGAGCTGCGTCAGGCCCGGATGCAGCGCGACGATGTGCGTGTCGGGGCCGAGCTCGATCGTGTCGCGCACGATGTAGTGGCCCGTCGGGAAGTACAGCGTGCGGTTCGAGCGCGCCGCCTGCTGCAGCGCCTCGGTGTCGTCGGTCTCGCCGTCGCCCCTGACACCGAGCGTCCTCACGTTCACCCACTCGGTCGACGGCGGCAGCGGACGCAGCGCGGGCGGCAGCGGCGCCGGCAGCGTTCCGAGCGGCTCGGCCTCCCAGCGCGTGTCGAAGCGGCCCGTTGTCCCGTCGGGCGGCACGAACAGGCCGTAGTTGAATGCCCGCACGCGATAGACGCCCGCCGGTGCATTCTGCGTACGCCCGCTTTCGCGCCAGCGCGCAAAGACCGGCACGTCGGCGCAGACGACATCCTGCATGCCGATCTGCGTGAGCGGATTGCGCTCGTTGCTGATGACAATGCCCGCGCGCGAGACGCGTTCGAGGCGGCTCTCGTGAATCCAGACCTGATCGTGGTAGCCCTCGTCGATCTCGACGGCCACGGGCACGTCGCGGATCGTGGTGCGGACGAGCGTGAGCATGGCCGTGTGCTCGCGGATCGCCGCGTCGCGCTGGCCTTCGAAAGTTGAGTCGATGATCGTCAGCGGCCAGTACGGTGTCGTGTTCTCGGTGAGGATGCCGTAGCGTCCGCCGCGGACGTGCAGGTCCTGATAAAGGTTGCCGGCCTGATAGATGGCCGCGAGCCCTGAACCGACATCGAAGCGCATGTGCCTGAGCACGCTGTGCTGGGCGGCGTGGGCGCGTACGGCCACGGCGGCAGGGTTGCCGTCGCCGATCTCGAAGTCGACGTTGATGATGCCCGGATAGAACGTCCCCTGATTGGCGTTCGCGATCTGATCGTTCGGCGGGACCTGGCCCGGCGGGGGAAACGGCACGCCCCGGCCCCCGGTCGCCGGCGGCGGTCCGCCGGCGGGGAACATCACCATCAGGCCCATTCCGTGCTGATATCCGGGCGTGTCGGGACCGAGCACGATGACCGGGCGCGTCTCGCCGTAGCCGATGAGGCGCACCGCGCGCCAGACGTAGAGGGTGCGGCTGATCCGGTACCGTCCCGACGGCAGGAAGACAACGCCGCCGCCCGGTCCGGCGGCCTTGTCGAGTGCCGCCTGCAGCGCAGCACTGTCGTCGGCGATGCCGTCGCCGACGACGCCGAAGTCCTCGGGGGTCACGTAGACGCCCTCGGGGTCGTCGGGGCGCGTCGTGATAATCGACTGGGCGGAGACGGGCGGCACCGCGACCGCCGCGAGCGCTGCCGCCAGCACGAGCGTTGCAGACCGGAATGTCATCGAACCTCTCGTCGCAAGAAAGCCGGCGCGATCGGTGCGCGCCGCGTCACGGATGCGGGCGCATTATGGCCCGGACGAGCGGGATTCGGACAAAACCGGCCGCTCGGTAAGGCGCGGCGAGAGGCGCGCTTTCTACTTCCTGAACAGGCCGCCGAGCATGTCGATGGCGGCGCCCAGTCCGCCCGGCTGGCTGCCCTGTCCGCCGGCGAGCAGCGGACCGAGCAGATCGAACAGGCCTCCGCCCGGCCCGTCCTGGCCGAACTGCACCTGCCCCGTCGACGAACGCGAGGCGTTACGCGCCAGCGCGGCCATCACCACCGACGCGAGCATCGGCAGCATCTTCTTCAGCACGTCGGCGCCGATGCCGGTCTCGGCCGACACCTGCGACGCAACCTGACGACTCACGTCCTTGCTGCCGAGCAGGTGCCCGAGGATGCCGTTGCCCTCCGCGATGCTGTCGTCGCCGCCAAGCTGCGAGGGATCGTCGAGGTAGCGCGCGTGGTTACCGCGCGTCAGCGCCGACTCCAGGCTCTCGAGGCCACCGGGCTGCGTGACGTTGCGGGCCATGCCGCCGGCCAGCGCCGGCAGCAGCCGCTCGATCGCCGTTCGCGCCTGATCCGGTTGCAGGCCGAGCACGCCGCCGATGCGATCGACCGCCTGTCCGTTCTGCGCGTTGAGAATCATCTGCAGCAGATCCATGTCGTGACCTCCCGGGGGGATAGGCCATTAGATCACGGATGAGGAGCGCCCGGCGGCCGATTTCGCGCCTCCCGGCATCGACGAATCTGTCGGGTTCACGCGGCAGGACGCACCCTTTCCGACAGAACTGCAGCATTCCGGGCGGTCCCGGTGCGACGCACGTCCGTGACGTGCGGACGTGGATTATCTTGTGGTGGGCCGGTCGCAGCGTCTCACTCCCGCTTCCGGCGGCCGACCCGACTTCGCTTCGAGGATTCCGGGATGGTCACACTCAACGTCAACGGCACGGATCGCACGTTCGATGGCGATCCGGACATGCCCCTGCTCTGGTATCTCCGCGACGAGCTCGCGCTGACGGGCACGAAGTACGGCTGCGGCCTCGGACTCTGCGGCGCCTGCACGGTGCACGTCGACGGCGAGGCCGTCCGCGCGTGCCAGACGCCGCTCTCCGCACTCGCCGGCCGGCGCGTCGTCACGATTGAAGGACTCAGCGCCGACGGCACGCATCCCGTGCAGCGCGCCTGGCGCGAGCTGAACGTCGCGCAGTGCGGTTACTGCCAGGCCGGACAGATCATGCAGGCGGCGGCACTGCTCGCGAAGACGCCGTCGCCCGACGACGAGGCGATCGACGCAGCGATGGCGGGCAACCTGTGCCGGTGCGGCACGTACCAGCGCATTCGTGCGGCAATCAGGGCCGCGGCGGGAGGCCGGTCATGATTCGCACGCGCAACGTCTCCCGTCGCTTCGTCCTCAAGGGCATCTTCGCGACCGGCGCGCTCGTGGTGGCGGCGCGCGTCGTACCTGGTGCGTTCAGACTCGCCGCGCAGGCGGCCGGCCAGACGAACGCCGATCGCTCGCTGCTCCACCCGACGGTCTACCTCGGCATCAACCCCGACGGGCGCGTGTTCATCGTCACGCACCGGTCGGAGATGGGCACCGGCATCCGGACGGCGCTGCCGATGGTGGCCGCCGATGAGCTCGACGCCGACTGGTCGCAGGTGACGATCGAGCAGGCCATCGGCGACGAGCGCTACGGCGACCAGAACACGGACGGGTCGAAGTCGATCCGCGACTTCTACGACGCGTTCCGGTACGCCGGGGCATCCGTCCGGTCGATGCTCGTGTCGGCCGCCGCGGCTCAGTGGGGCGTCGCGCCCGAATCGTGCACGACGGCCGCTCACGAGGTGATTCACGAAGCGAGCGGCCGCCGGGCCGGCTACGGCAGCCTCGTCGAGGCCGCGTCGAAGCTGCCGGTCCCCAGGCCCGAGGATCTGCGTTTCAAGACGCGGCAGCAGTGGAAGTACATCGGGACCGATCGGCCGATCTACGACCTCGACGACATCCTGACGGGCAGGGCGATCTACGGCATCGACGCGCGCGTCGACGGCATGGTGTACGCCTCAATCGAGCGACCACCCGTGCTCGGCGGCACCATCCGCTCGCTCGATGATGCGGCGGCGCGCAGGGTGGCCGGCGTCGAGGACGTTCGCACGCTCCCCTCGTTCACGCCGCCGCACCTCTTCCAGGCCCTGGGCGGCGTCGCCGTCATCGCGCGCAACACGTGGGCGGCGCTGCAGGGCCGTCGCCAGCTCCAGATCACCTGGGACGATGGCCCGAATGCGGCGTACGAAACGGAGTCGTACAGGCAGCAGCTGTTCGATGCCGTCAGCCGGCCGGGCAAGGTCGTCTGCACGCGCGGCGACGTCGATGCCGCGCTGGCCTCCGGCAGCCGCACGATCGAAGCGACCTACTACGTCCCGCACCACGCCCACGCGACGATGGAACCGCCCGCAGCGGTCGCCGACGTGCGGGACGGCCGCGCCGAAATCTGGGCGCCGGTGCAGAACCCGCAGGCCGTGCAGGACACCGTGTCGGCCGCGCTCGGCATCCCGCGCGGGAACGTCGTGTGCCACGTGACGCTGCTCGGCGGCGGCTTCGGTCGCAAGTCGAAGCCCGACTTCGCCGCGGAGGCGGCCATCCTCTCGCGCGATCTCGGACGGCCCGTGAAGGTCGTCTGGACGCGCGAGGATGACATCCGCTTCGACTACTTCCACGCGGTCGCGGCCGTCCACCACAAGGCGGTCATCGGCGACGGCGGCCGTCCGACGGCCTGGCTCGCGCGCTCGGCGTTCCCGCCGATTGCGTCGACGTTTACGGCCGGCGCCGAGTACGGCGGCGACTTCGAGGTCGGCATGGGCCTGACCGACCTGCCCTACGACGTGCCGAACTTCCGCGCCGAGAACTGTCCGGCACCCGCGCACGTGCGGATTGGCTGGTTCCGATCGGTGGCGAACATCTATCACGTATTCGCCGCGCAGAGCTTCGTCGACGAGCTCGCCGCCGCGGCCGGCCGTGATCCGCTCGAGTTCCAGCTCGACCTGCTCGGGCCGCCGCGCCTGCTCGACCTGAAGGCCGCCGGCCTGGCCGACTTCTGGAACTACGGCGTAAGTTCCGAGACGTACCCGTACGACATCGGCCGGCTGCGCCGCGTGCTGGAGGTGGCCGCCGAACGCGCCGGCTGGAGCGGCCGCCCGCAGGGCAATGGGCGCGGCATGGGCCTGGCCGTCGCGCGCAGCTTTACGGCCTACGTCGCCTCGGTTGTCGAGGTCGAAGTCGGCACTGACGGCGCCGTGCGCGTCCCGCGCGTCACGCAGGTCATCGATGCCGGTACGGTCGTCCATCCCGAACGCGTGCGCGCGCAGCTCGAAGGCGCCGCGGTGATGGGAATCGGCCTGGCGCGCTCGGCCGAGATCACGGCGGCCGGCGGACGAATCCAGCAGAGCAACTTCCACGACTTCGTGATCGCCCGCATCACGGATGCGCCGACGCAGGTCGACGTGCACATCATCGAGAGCGACGAGAAGCCCGGCGGCGTCGGCGAGCCCGGTCTGCCGCCCGTGATTCCCGCGCTCACGAACGCAATCTACGCGGCGACCGGCCGGCGGATCCGCGAGCTGCCGCTCTCGAAGCACGGGCTCGCATGAGCCGCAGAAAAAGGAAGCCGCGCGGCGCTCGCCGCGCGGCCACAATCCCGACAGGCTGCGGGGCCGGAGGCGCGAGCCTCCGGCCTCAGTCTTTCATCACCCCAAGACGGCGCCGCGCCGCATCCTCATAAATCCGCGACAGTGCGCCCAGATCAGCGATGCGGATCCGCTCGTTGATCTTGTGAATAGTATCGTTCGTCGGTCCGAACTCGACGACCTCGCCGGCGAGCGTCGCGACGAAGCGGCCGTCCGACGTGCCGCCGCTCGTCGACAGCTCGGGCACGATGCCGGTTTCCGCACGCACGGCGTCGATGACCGCATCGACCAGCGGACCGCGCGGCGTCGCGAACGGCTGCGCCACCGGCTTCCACACGAGCTCGTGCTCGAGCCCGTGCTGCTCGATCAGCTCGCGCACGCGGGCCTGCAGATCCTCGGCCGTCGATTCCGGAGAGAAGCGGAAGTTGAACGACACCTCGAGCACGCCGGGGATCACGTTCGCCGCCCCGGTCCCGGCATGGATGTTCGAGATCTGGAACTGTGTCGGCGGGAAGTCGGTGTTGCCCTCGTCCCAACGGATCGATGCCAGCTCGTTCAACACCGGCAGGGCCTGGAGAATCGGATTCCGCCCGCGTTCGGGATAAGCGATGTGGCACTGCACGCCGAAGACACGCAGCTCGCCGCTGAGCGACCCACGGCGACCGTTCTTGATCGTGTCGCCGAACCGCCCGCTGCTCGTCGGCTCGCCGACGATGCAGGCGTCGATGCTCTCGCCGCGGGCGCGCAGCCACTCGACGACGCGCGCGGTGCCGTCGACCGCGTCGCCTTCTTCGTCCGACGTCACGAGCAGCGCGATCGATCCCGGCACGTCGCCGGCTGCCAGCCGCTCGGCAGCGGTGATCATCGCCGCGAGCGGACCCTTCATGTCGGACGCGCCGCGTCCGTACAGGTACCCGTCGCGCTCGGTCGGCTCGAACGGCGGGCTCGTCCAGTCGTCGATCGGCCCGGGCGGAACGACGTCCACGTGCCCGGCGAAGCAGACGAGCGGTCCGCGATCGCCCCGGCGCGCCCACAGGTTGCGCACCCCGGCATGATCGATGCGCTCACACACGAAGCCCGCCCGCGCGAGCCGCTCCTCGATCAGTGCCATGGCCCCGCCATCGTCCGGCGTGATGGAACGGCAGGCGATCAGGGCCTCGGCCAGGCGGCGCGTTTCCTGCTGCGGATCGCCGGGGCTGCGCTCGCGCTTCGGCATTGGAGTCAGTCGCGCAGCAGCTCGTTGATCGACGTCTTGGCGCGCGTCTGCGCGTCGACGCGCTTGACGATGACGGCGCACGAGAGCGCGTAGCGGCCGTCGCTCGACGGCAGGCTGCCCGGCACGACGACCGATCCGGCCGGCACCCGCCCGTACAGGATCTCGCCCGTCGTCCGGTCGTAGATCTTCGTGCTCTGGCCGATGTAGACGCCCATCGAGATCACCGAGTTTTCCTCGACGATGACGCCCTCGACGATCTCCGAGCGCGCACCGATGAAGCAGTTATCCTCGATGATCGTGGGATTGGCCTGCAGCGGTTCGAGCACGCCGCCGATGCCGGCGCCGCCCGACAGGTGCACGTTGCGCCCGATCTGCGCGCACGACCCGACCGTCGCCCAGGTGTCGACCATCGTGCCGTCGCCGACGTAGGCGCCGATGTTGACGAACGACGGCATCAGGATGACGTTGCGGCCGATGTACGTGCCCGTGCGGGCGATGGCGCCCGGCACGACCCGGAAGCCGCCCGCGCGGAAGTCGGCGTCGGTGCAGCCGGCAAACCGGCCCGGTACCTTGTCGAACGCCGGCCCGGTCGGCCCCTCGACGACCTCGTTGTCGTGCGCCCGGAAGTACAGGAGCACGGCCTTCTTGATCCACTGGTGCACGTGCCACGCACCGTCAATCTTCTCGGCGACGCGAAGCGTGCCGGCGTTCAGGCCGGCGATGATCTCGTCGAGCGCCTTCGACAGCGCCGGGTCGATCCGATCGGGGGCAATCTCGTTCCGACGCTCGAATGCGTCGTCAATCAGCGAAGCAAGCGATTCAACGGTCAACGGTCTCTCCTGCAGCGAAAGCCGCAACGCGACGCGCGGCTTCCACACAAATCCGATAGTCGGCCACCAGGGCGATGCGGACGAACCCTCGCCCCGGCTGTACGCCCCGGTTCCCGCGCGCGAGATAGCTGCCGGGCAGGACGGTGACGTGCGTCTTCCGGTACAGCTCCCGCGCAAATGCTTCGTCGTCGCCGCCCGGTACACGGGCCCAGAGATAGAAACCGCCCTCGGGCGGCGTGACTCCCAGGACCGGCTCCAGGATCGGGACGATGGCTGCGAACTTGTCCCGGTACTTCGCGCGGTTGTCGACGACGTGCGCCTCGTCGTTCCAGGCAGCGATGCTGGCCTGCTGCACGGCAGGCCCCATGGCCGATCCATGATACGTGCGGTAGCGGAGAAACGCGCGCAGCAGCCGCGCGTCGCCTGCGACGGCGCCCGAACGCAGGCCGGGAACGTTCGATCGTTTCGAGAGCGAGGTAAAGACGACCAGGTTCCGGTAGTCGTCGCGTCCGAGCCGGACCGCCGCCTCGAGGCCGCCAGGCGGCGGGTGCGCCTCGTCCAGATAGATCTCGGAGTAGCACTCGTCAGAGGCAATCACGAACCCCCAGCGATCGGCCAGCGCGAACAGATCGCGCCAGTCGTCGAGCGTCAGCACCTTCCCCGACGGGTTGGCCGGCGAGCACACGTAGACCAGCTGAACGCGCCGCCACTCGTCGTCGTCGAGGGCATCGAGGTCGAGTGCGAAACCCCGATCGGACGTCTGGTTCAGGAAGACCGGTGAGGCGCCCGCCAGCAGCGCCGCACCTTCATAGATTTGATAGAAGGGGTTCGGCATCGCGACGAGCGGCGCGGGCTTCGTCGCGTCGACGACCGTCTGCGCAAAGGCGAAGAGCGCCTCGCGCGAGCCGTTGACCGGTAGGACCTCGGTGGCCGGGTCGAGCTTCGGCAGGCTGTAGCGCCGGCGGAACCAGGCCGCAATGGCCTCGCGCAGCGCGGGCGCGCCGGCGGTGAGCGGATAGCTCGACAATCCCTCGAGCGCACCGGCCAGCGCGTCGAGCACGATCTGCGGCGCCGGGTGCTGGGGCTCGCCGATCGACAGACGGATCGGCGGCAGGTCCGGAGGCTCAACGCCGGCGAGCAGCGCGTTCAGCCGTTCGAAGGGATAAGGGTGGAGCGCATCGAGCCGCGGATTCACGGGCCAAGAGTATGAAGGATCGAGCGGCGGGCCGGAAGGTGGCGCCGCCGCCGGCCCGCCCATCCGCTAGCATCGCTGCTCATGGCCGCGTGGGACCCGTCGGTCTACCGCCGCAACGCCGCGTACGTGCCCGAGCTCGGCCGGCCGCTGCTGGACCTGCTCGCGCCACGGCCGGGCGAGCTCGTCCTCGACCTGGGATGCGGCGATGGCGGGCTGTCGATCGAGCTCGCCGCCGGCGGCGCGCAGGTCATCGGCATCGACGCCAGCCCGGCCATGGTGGCGGCCGCACGGGCACGCGGCGTCACGGCGTGCGTGGCCGACGCGCGGACGCTGCCGTTCGATGCCGCGTTCGACGCGGTCCTCTCGAACGCGGTCCTGCACTGGATCAGGGAAGCAGACGACGTGCTCGTGTCGGTGCGACGGGTGCTGCGGCCGGGCGGTCGGTTCGTCGGCGAGTTCGGCGGCCATGGCAATGTCGCGGCGATAGTGACGGCGCTGACGGCCGTCCTTGCCCGCCGCGGGATCGACGCGGCGGCCGTGAACCCATGGTTCTGCCCGACGCCGGACGACTATGCGGCGCGCCTCGAACGCGCCGGATTCCGCGTCCGTGAGATCGCGCTCATTCCGCGCCCGACGCCGCTGCCGACCGGCATGCGCGGCTGGCTCGAGACGTTCGCCGGGCGCTTCTTCGACGCGCTCCCGCCGGCCGACCGCGCTAAAACGATGGACGAAACGATTGCCCTGCTGCGCCCGGCGCTCTGCGACGCCCACGGACGATGGACGGCGGACTATGTGCGGCTGAGGTTTGCCGCCGTCCTGGACGCGTGAGCGGCGGGGCGGGCGCCCGCGGATTGGTCGCGGCGGCACCGGCGCCCGTGCCTTCCATTCAATCGATTACGACGTGACAGGAAAGGTCACGCCGGCGTCGGAGCGGGACATCGGCACGTCCCGCTACCGGGCCTCTGCCGTATCGCTGCGCAGCAGGCTGAAGAACTCGCGCCAGGGCCCGACGCGCTGGCCCGACCAGCGCGTGAGCACACGTGCGATCTGCGCGAGGTGTCCGTGGTCGTGCGTGACCCAGGTCGACAGCAGCTGCTCGAGCGTCACGATGCCGAGCTGCGGGTGCTGCGCCGTGCGCGACAGCTGCTCGGGACGGACGTCGAGCGCGTCGAGCGCGTCCAGGCTTTCGCGCCGCAGGCGGGCGAACTCGTCGAGGAGCGCCGGCACCGTCCAGCCCGCATAGCGCTTCGCGCCCGCCTCACGGTCGAACGGCGTGAAGCGCCGCTCCGGCGCGTCGGACAGGATCACGCGCACGCGGGGAATCCAGTTCTCGCGTTCACCTTCATTGAGGTGGCAGAGGATCTCGGTCAGCGTCCAGCAGCCGGGCGCCTCCCGGAACACGAAGGCCTCGTCGGGCAGTTCCGCCACAAGGTGCGAAAGGGTGACGGGCGTCACGGCCAGACGCCGCCGCAGTACGGCAATGTCGAGCGGGATCATGCGTCCTCCGCCGATCACAATGCCAGAGACGCACGCGTGTGAACAGGTACAGATCCGGACGCGGCCAGGTACAGCAGATGACCCTACACCCGGTACCGCTGCGCGACGACGAAGCTGGCGTGGTCGCGGAAGCCCATCGACTCGTACAGGCGCGCGGCGGCACCGTTCGACGATGAGACGAGCAGCGAGGCCCGCACGAATGTGCGGCTCGCCTCGGCCAGCGCGTCGGTGACCGTCGCGCGCGCCAGCCCCTTCCGGCGGATCGATGGATCGACGGCCAGCTGCGACAGGTGAACGGTCCCGGTCCCGAGATCGGACAGCATCGCGCCGGCCAGCAGCCGGCGTCCGGCCACGCCGCCCGCCACGACCCGGCTCAGGTGCGGCAGGAACTCGCCGCACCCGTTGCCGTCGATGAGCGAGTCGACGTAAGCGCGCCACTGTGCCAGCGTGCCGTCGGGCGCAAACGCACGGACGCCCGGCGCGTCGCGGTACGCCCGTTCGCACAGCAGCGCCATGGCGTGCCGTCGTCCGTTCCACGGCTGGACAATGGCGGCGGGCACCTGCTGCCGGTCGGCATCGGTCAACGGTTTGACGAGGTAGCGGTAGGCCTCCACCCGGAAGCCCCGCGATGTCAGGGTGTCGGGCAGGCGGGGCGCGGCGGCATCGCGGACGCACACGATGACGGATCGGCAGTCGCGAACCTGCGGCGCCGCCAGGATGCCGTCGACGAGCACCGCCGTCGTCTCGGCGTCGGCTGCCGCTATCGCCATCACCTGCAGGTGGCCTTCGAGAGCAAGGTAGGCGGTCCAGCCGAGCGGGCGGCCGACCGGATCGCGCGCAAGGAGGCCGGGCAGCTGCCCCGTCCGGCGCGCGGGATCGACAACGGCCCATGGTCCCGACACATCCCAGCCGAGCTCGTCGAGATAGGCCCGCATCTCGCGCTCGACCAGCGTCCTGACCGTCGCCGCATCGCTGCCGGCCCAGTTCTCGGTGCGCACCCTTGCGTCCATCGTCCGTGCGCCGCACCCGGGGCGGCCGTGTCTATTCGCTGGTGCCGACCCGCGCGCGCAGCCGCGCCACGAGCGCCGGAAGTTCGGCGGGGTCGGCTGCGGCGGCGGCGTTTGCTGCGCGAATCTGATCGTACACCTCGCGGCGATGGACGGGAACGTCGGGCGCGGCGCTCACCCCGATGCGGACGCTGTCGCGCCCCACGCGGAGCACCTTCACCTCGATTCCATCGCCGATGACGATGGCCTCGTCGACCCTGCGCGTAAAGACGAGCATCGCTTCAGACCATCGGCAGCGGGTGGTCTACCCGATAGGGGCTTTCGACGGCCACGATCTGAATACCGCACATCGCCCCGGGGTTGATGACGACCGGGGCGCGCAGGTTGGCCGTGAAGCTGCCGTCCTCGCGCGCTGCGATGATCGCGAGCCACAGGAGCGGCTCGTCGCCGGCCGCCTTGAGCCGCGCCAGATCGACGCGGTCGAGCGTGGTCGGATAGGCCGGATCGACGAGGCGCGGATCGATTGTGACGAACGACGGACCATCGGCCCCGACGCCGCGCAGGATCGTGAACGGCGCCATCTCGGACGACGCCACGACGACGAACGCGCGCTGCGACTCGAAGCCGGGGAGCCCTTCGGCGAAAGTGACGATACCGTCGACGGGCAGCGAATCGCTCATCGCAGGTAATCCAGCAGCGACTGCCGTTCGGCCGTACTCACGGCAGCCAGCGCGGCACGGTAGGCCGTATCGGCCTGGCTCATGCGGGTGGCCGCCTCGACCAGGTCGGCATCCTCGAGGCTCGCCCGGCGCGTTTCGGCCGCGCGCTTCATCGAGGCAAGGCGGAAGGTCGCCTCGTCGATGCTCTGCTCGTCGGCGCCGAGCGCGCCGATGGCGCGCTGCGTCCGGGCGAACGCGCGCTCGACGGCGGCCATGCCCGCCTCGATGCCGTCGCTGTCGCCGGTCTCGACGGCCGCGGCAAGTTCGTCGAGCACCGTGAACAGGTCGGTCGGGTCGCTGCCCTGCGCGATCTGCCGGCCGTCGAACGTGATCGACACCTGGCGGCCGCGATCGACGTCGACACGCACGACGTCGCTGTTGCCCTGGTAGGTCCAGACGCCGCCGACGTTCGCGTACGGCGCCTGGTCGACGCGCGTGCCGCCGAACAGGTAGGTCCCGCGGTAGCGCGTGTTGAAGTCAGCCAGGACGGCGTCGCGAAGACTGCGGATGCGCTCGGCGGCCGCCGAGCGGGCCGAGTCCTGCACGTGGTCACCGCGCGCGCTGAGCGCCGCCACCTGCACCGATGTGAGCTTGTCGGAGATGCCGTTGAGCACGTGGTCGGCCAGCGCGAGCTGCGCCGACGCGGCCTCGTTCGTCTTCGTATAGGCGTCGATGGCGCCAATCGAGGCCCGCTCGCCGATCGCGTTCTGCACGGCGAGCGGATCGTCGCCTGCGCCCGACACGCGCTTGCCGCTCGACAGCTGCTGCTGTGCGCGCGCCAGCTGGGCATGGGCCGTCTCGACCGCCGACAGCCCGTCGCGGAGGACGTCGTAGATGATTCTCATCGCCGCACCATGTTCATCAGAATGTCGAGCGTGTCCACGATCGCGGTGAAGAAGCGGGCGTTCGCCTCGTACGACCGCTGGTAGCGCATCAGGTTCGCGGCCTCCTCGTCGAGCGAGACCGCCGAGTGCTGATCGCGCAGCCGCTCGAGCTGCCGGACGATCTGCTCGCGCGTCTCCCGCGAGGATTCCGCCGTGCGCACGTCCGACCCGACGTGGTAGACGAGTCCGGCCCAGGCCTGCGTCGCGGTGGCCGCGCCGCCGTTGATCACCTTCTCGTCGCGCAGCGCGGCAATCGCGCGCGCCACCTCGTTGTCGCCCGGTGCCGGCGATCCGGCCGCAGCGAGCAGCCGGGGATCGGCAGCAATGGCCGCCGACACCTCGAGGGCCGCCGCCGCGCCTTCAACCGTCGCGGGCATCGTGAAGAACGGACCACCGGGGTTGCCGTCGAGATCGAACCCGGCAGCGTGGCGCGCGTTGACCGCCGCGGCCAGATCCCAGGCGAGGCGGTCGAGGCGTGCCTCGTAGCCCGGCAGCAGGTCGTCGCGCAGCCGCAGCAATCCGCCCAGCCGGCCGCTGCCGATCTGCCCGGTGACGTCGTGGTCGGCAATCGTCAGCGACACGAACCCGTTCGGCGGCTCGGCGGCCATGTCCATCGTGTAGGCGTTGGCGCCAACCACCAGGGCATGCCCCGATCCCAGCGTGACGTCGACCGCCCCGTCGCCGCGATCGACCACGGTGACACCGGCCAGACCGGCCATCCGCTTCAGAAGCACGGCACGCTCGTCACGCAGCGACTCGGCATCATGACCGCCGCCGCTCAGCAGCCGGCCGTTGAGCCGCGCCACCGACTGCGCGAGATCGTTCAGTTCGGCGACGGCGTCCTGGATGGAGTGATCGGCCACGCGACGCTGCTCGGCCAGCCGCGCGGCAAAGGCGGCGAACTCGGTCGTCAGCGCCTGCGACTCGCGGACGGCCGTGTCGCGCGCGGTCATCGACGTGACGTCGGACGCCAGCTCCGAGAAGGCGTCGAAGAAGGCCGTGATGCGCGCGTCGAGCGAGCTGCCGGGCAGGCCGACGATCGACTCGACGGTCTCGAGCCCGTCGAGCAGCGCGGCATCGTACTGTTCGCCGCCGTGCTCGCGGGCGATGCGTCCCTCGATGTACACGTCACGCAGCGCGCGAATCTCGACGACCTCGACGCCGCGCCCCGCCTCACCCGGCTCGAGCGGGTGGCGCTCGGCCTGGGAAACGACACGACGCGCGTAGCCCGGCGTGTTGACGTTGGCAATGTTCTGCCCCGTCACGTCGAGCCCGATGCGCGCCGCCGTCAGGCCCGATTGCGCGATCGAGAGGCTGTCGAAAAGTCCGGCCACGTCACACCTTCGAGGCGAGCGTCGATGGCGGCACCAGCGCGGGCGCCTGCAGGCCGCGGCGGCCGTAGGCCGGCGGTGCCATCAGGCTCAGCAGTTCAGCGGACACCGCGCCCAGCGCGCGGCAGCGATCGAGGCGGAGGCGGATGTCGTCGAGACGGTGGCGGGCATCGGAGCGCGCCGCCAGCGCGGGCAGATCCTCGGCGCGCAGCCGCGTCGCGGCTTCGGCCAGCGGCTCGCCGGCCGCAAGGACGGCCTCGGCGCGCCCCGACTCGAGCGCGGCGGCGAAGCCGTCGAGGGCATCTACGAGAGCGACGAAGACATCAGGTGCCTGGGTCACGGGTTTCGAGGAGCGAATCGATGATGCGGTCGGCCAGCGCCTCGGGATCCGAGCCGAGCTCGCCCGTCGCCAGCAGTTGACGCGCACGGTCGACCGCATGCGGACGCACGTCGCCCGACAGCGCCGCGGCGCGCACGGCCTCGTCGGCCAGCCGAAGCGCCCCCGACAGGTTCACGGCGTCGCCGGGCGGCGGCACGGGCCGGCCCGACGGCGGCTTGCCGGCGGTCGGTCTGGTCGGCGGGACGTCGGGCACGCTCCGCGTCGATTCTGTCCGCGGATCGACCTTCATGACGCTTTCGCTCCCGAGCTTCCGGGGTCCGAAGTCCATCGCTGCGGGAGTAATCGGCCGTCGGCTTCAGGTCTTTAGACAAAGAACCGGTACGGAGGCCCCCGTACGGGCCGTCGATACCCGCCGGGACCATCGGGAACTCCACCTGGCGCTCAACGGGACGCATAGAGCCTCCCGATGCCGGCCGACGGATCGACCGGCCGACCGTGCTCGAGCACCTCGAAGTGCAGGTGCGGCCCGGTGACCCGGCCGGTTGCGCCCGACAGCCCGATCGTCTGCCCGTCGGCGACGCGTTCTCCTTCTTTCACGCGCAGCTCGGACAGGTGCGCGTACCTCGTCGACACACCGTTGCCGTGGTCGATGACCACCGTCAGCCCGTAGCCGCCCTGCTCGCCGGCAAACGTCACCTCGCCGGCGCGCGCCGCGGGGACGTCACGGCCTTCGGGCATGGCAATGTCGACGCCCGAGTGGAACTTCAGCCCGCCGGTCACCGGGTGCTCGCGCCAGCCGAACGCCGACGACAGGCGTCCCTCGAACAGCGCTGCACGCGGCGGCACCGCTGTCGCCACCGCCGCGGCCGCGTCGAACGCCGTCGTCTTCGTCGACGACGAAGTGCCCGGCAGTCCGGCGGCCGTTGTCAGCCCGATCGCAGCCGGCAGGTGCATCGCGGACGGCAGTCCTGCCGACGACGGCCAGCCCGGGAGCGCGCCGGGCCCCGGAGCGCCCGGCGCGTCAAGAGGCGCGTCACTTTCCGTCGCCTTCATGAGCGGTTCGAGCAGCGCGTCGCCGATGCCCAGACCACCGGCACGGCTCAGCGCCAGGCTGAGCTCGGTGTACAGCGCGTCGGCCAGCGGCCCGCTGCCGAATCCCGAGCTCTCTTCATCGCCGAAGACCGACGTCCGCATGGCCGAGAGCATCTGCGACAGCAGCACCGCCTCGAACTGCGCCGCGAGCAGACGGAGCGCCTCGGCGCGCCCGGTCGACGCCGACGACCCGCCCGGCGCCTCGACCGGCGTCGACGGCGTCAGCAGCTCGGGACGATTCATGCCATGCATCGCTCAGCCTCTTCCTCGTACCTCAGAGGATCACCAGATCGGCCTTGAGTGCGCCGGCCGCCTTCAGCGCCTGCATGATGGCGATGATGTCGCGCGGCGACGCGCCGAGCATGTTCAGTGCACCGGCCACCTCGTCGAGTGTCGTGCCCTCGCTGAGCGTGACGAGCCGCGCCGAGCTCTCGCGCACCTCGACATCGGTCTCGGGAACCACGACGGTCTGGCCGCCGGAGAACGGTGCCGGCTGGCTGACGTCGTATCGCGTGGTGATGCGGACCGACAGGTTCCCGTGCGCGACGGCGGCCGGGCCCAGCCGCACGTTGCCCCCGACCACGACCGTTCCCGTGCGCTCGTTGATCACGACACGCGCCGCGACGTCGGTTTCGATCGGCAGCGCCTCGAGCTGCGCCATCAGCGCGGGCACGGCACTGCGGTACTCGGCTGGCACGTTCAGCAGGACGCTGCCGGCGTCGAGCGCCTGCGCCGCGTCGGCCCCCAGAAACGTGTTGATGACGCGCGCCACCCGGGCCGCGGTGACGAAGTCGGGCTCGCGCAGCGCGAACGTCACGCGATCGACTACGGCTGCCTGCGGCGCCGGGGCCGACTGGACGATGGCGCCGTTCGGCACGCGTCCGACCGTGAGGTGGTTGACCTGCACGCGCGAACCGCCGGATCCACCGCCGAAGCCCCCGATCGACAGCGGCCCCTGCGCCAGCGCGACGACCTCACCGTCGGGCCCGCGCAGTGGCGTCGGCAGCAGCGTCCCGCCCTGCAGGCTCCGCGCATCGCCGATTGACGAC
>Ga0207874_1000312_pt1 | contig 72167 bp, 49 predicted proteins | sample HigsolmetaAR201D_FD_184833 | JGI IMG/M metagenome (GOLD analysis project Ga0207874, IMG submission 184833) | Ionic liquid and high solid enriched microbial communities from the Joint BioEnergy Institute, USA - AR20-1-D (SPAdes) (version 2) ...
GTCACAAACGCTGCCGAGCGGCGCGGGCTGCTGGTAGACGAGGTGAATCCGGCCTATACCAGCCAGGATTGCTCGCGGTGTGGCTTGCGTGGTATCAGGAAGCGCCATGCGTTCATCTGTCCTCATTGTGGGCACGAAGCCCATGCGGATGTCAATGCTGCGGTGAACATCCGCCTCCGCTCTACTGCGCTACGGCTCAGTGGGCCGCTGTCAACCGGCCCTGAAGCCCTGTCGTCTGCGGGCGATGAGGGCAAGCTGTCTGCTTTCGCTGGCAGTCGTTGACAGCACAGTAGAGGGTGAAGCGATAAGGGGTTGGCTTATACCAAATCCGCTGGGACAGTGTCGGTAACAAACCCGTTTTAGCCTGCGGCAGCAAGGTATTTGACGTTTTTTGTGATGTCGATGCGCTGCGCGTAGCAGCGCCTCGACATCACCTTCCTAGAAATGCTGGTATTGGTATTACACCTCGGCGATGTGGAAGCCGAGCACGCCAGCGAGTTCGCGTAGGATGTCCTGCGCCTCGCCGACGGCATACCCCTCGTTCGAGGCGTTCAGGATATCGCTCGCGAGGCCGCTCAGCAGGGCCAGCGCCAACGGCGTGTTGAGGTCGTCGTCGAGCGCGTCGAGGATTTCTTTGCGGGCCGGAACGGCATTGTACTGCTCGTGGGTGCCGCTCGGTGCGAACAGCGCTGCACGAAGCTTCTCGATGTGGCGCTCGGTGACGGCTGGCCCGGTGCGCTCGTAGTGCATATCATCGCGGTACGGCGTCGAGAGCAAGTACCAGCGCAGCGCGTCGGCGCTGTATTCCTTGAGGGCATCGCGCACAAAGACCATATTGCCGAGCGATTTGCTCATCTTCTGGCCATCGAGCCAGAGCAGGCCGCCGTGGACCCAGAAGCGTACAAAGGGATGCTGGCCTGTGTAGGCCTCGGTCTGAGCGATCTCAGACGGATGGTGCGGGAAGATCAGGTCGCGGCCACCGCCGTGAATATCGATCTGGTTGCCCAGGTAGCGGGTGGACATTGTAGTGCACTCGATGTGCCAGCCCGGGCGGCCCGGCCCCCAAGGGCTCGGCCACGAAGGCTCATCGGGTGTAGCACTCTTCCACAGCACAAAGTCGAGCGGATCTTCTTTGTTTGGGTCATTCGGATCATTGCCGCGCTCGTTGGCGGTGCTGAGCATCTCGGCGTAATCCATATGCGCTAGTTCGCCGTAGTTCGGGAAGCTGCTGATGCGGAAGTAAACGCTGCCATTACGCTCGTAGGCGTACCCCTTAGCAAGCAGCCCCTCGATGATCGGTATCATCGCAGGGATCTCCTCGGAGGCCTTGGGGTAGAAATCGGGAGGTAGCAAGTTGAGCGCAGCGCAATCGCTACGGAATTGCTCCGTCTCGCGGATCGCGAGCGCCATCCAATCGACCTTATCGCGATTCGCTCGTTCAAACAGCGGATCATCAACATCGGTAACATTCTGGCAGTAGCGTACCTCGGCACCCAAGAAGCGCAGATAGCGCACCAGCACATCGAAAATCAAAAACGTATGTGCATGCCCAACGTGAGTTGTATCGTAGGGCGTCACGCCACAGACGTACAGTGTCAGTGGCCGATCAGCGGGAATTTCGAGAGTTGCCTTATGCCCCCGTAGCGTATCAAATAGTTGCATAACTAGCTTCTTGCTCCTCATGTAAGGCAGGTTCAGCGAAACTGATCGATGGCCGGACAGCCACCATAGTGATGTCATCGTGCTGTTCGGTATTGCCCATAAAGTGCTGGACACGCTCGATCACAACATCGACAAGCTCACGAACATCGGTTGTGTGATGTTCTAGCACCGTTGCTTCGAGCCGTTCGAAGCCGAATAACTCCCCGTGTTCATTATGCGCCTCAACGACACCATCGCTGAGGAAGAGCAGCGCATCGCCTGGGTGAAGTGGAACAGTGTGTTCTTGGTAAATTGCCCCGGCGAATGCTCCTAGAGGCAGACCGCCAGCCTCGATAAAATGGTTGCCCTCGCTACTGATCAGTATCGGCGCAATCATACCAGCATTTGCGACATGCATAACACGTCGATGCGGGTCGATCACGGCGAAAAGGAGCGCGGCGTTCATATTGTTGGCCTTCAGGCGCGGCGCTAACGATTGATTCAACGCATGAAGTACCTGTGCTGGATGTTCCAATTCTCGTCCCTGCGACTCGACGGCGCTGGAGGTGAGGGCCATCAGCAACGCGGCACCCACACCTTTGCCGGAGATATCGCCGATCGCGATCGCGGCACGCCCCTCGGAGAGGGCGAGGTAGGTGTAGAAGTCGCCTCCCACCTCATAGGCAGGGATCGAGCGGGCATGCACCTCGATTATATCGCCGTTCCAAGGTGGACGCTCGGGCAGCAAGCCGATCTGGATGTCGCGGGCGAGCGCAAGGCCGTGGAGGGCGCGCTCGTTGCGGCGCTCGATCTCGGCGAGCGATTCTTGAAGGTGCGTCGCCATCTGGTTGAAGGTGCGCGCCACATCGCCTAGCTCATCGTCGCGACACGACTGGATGCGATGATCCAACTGGCCCTTGCTCAGCGCGAGCGCCCCTTCGCGAAGCGCCTTGAGTGGCAATAGGAAGTGACGGGCTTGGTAGAAGGCCCAAGCGAGCGCCGAGAAGCCAGCCACGATCACCAGCATCGTCAGTAGGCCGATGCTGCGCCGTACGCTCGCGAACGCCACATTCACCGGCTGCTCGACCACGACCGCCCAATCGGGAGCCACCACGTTCAATTCATTCACCGACTGAACGGCCCCGAGCACGTTCTCATTGCCCACGCCGATATACGTGGAAGTGTTGGTCTGAGATGCGAGCAGAAGCCGTAACTCGGGCGGCGGGCTGAAGTTTGGCTCATCGTTATCGAGCAACACCTGCTGGGTAGTGCTATCGATCAGGTATGCGTAGCTGTTTTCGCCAACATCCGAGAACTTCAACTCCGACTTGATCGGCTCGGCGCTGATCTCCGTGCGGATCGCGCCGACGAGCAGACCTGCCGCATTGTACAGCGGCATCGTCATAATGAAGGACTGGGTGTTATTGGGCGATGTAATGATCGATGAATAGTGGGTTTGGCCACTCTGAATCACCTGGGTGACATCGGCATCGCCCGACCAATCGCGCAACTGCTCATCCGGGATGCGGAGCAACTGGTGGATGCGCAGGCGTTCGCGCCCAGTCTGATCGATCAGGCTGAGGTCGATGATGTTTGGCGAGTTACGCACCGTCAGGGTGATAGCAGCTTCACTGAGTTGATCAAGCGATTGATCCAACGCCGCATTCGGGCGCATGCTGATATCAATCTGCTCTTGCAGATTCACGATGTATCGCGAGATATCGCGTGCGACACGGCTCGCCAACCCAAGCTGGTCGTTGTAGATCTGGCGTTGCTGCGAATCGGTGCTGATTTTCAGCAGCAAAACACCGACCAACAACAGTGGCAGTGTCGAAGAAATGAGGTAGGACCAGCGGAGATGATTTGCGATGCTGGTGCGTTTTCCCGCCGTGTTACCCTTTGGGGTTTGAGACCTCCAAAGCTTGAAGCGGTGCATAATGGTCCTCAATTGAGAGTAACCTGTTTCAATGCGATTAGTCTAGTATTATAGCACAGGCTTGCCAAAGACAGAGCACAAGAAGCCTTACTGTTGCCTTGTAGCCACCTGACATGGCCCTGAGAGAATATGCGCTTTACTTATTCTATGTATTGTAGTAGGGTTTTATAGCTCTTTTTTTACGCTTCAAACATAAACTATCGGCTTTTATTAAATTTAAACTTTATAATCGGCCATTTAACGACTTTCGTCTGAACCTTGTAATGCCTCGATGAAAGTTTGAATATTTTCAAAAAAAGGACTGCTCTTTTTACATAAATTGTAGTACAATAGCGCACTACACCCTCTGTTCTACACTAATAGATTTTGTGACGGTATGGCGTATCGGGTTGCGTCCATAATGGGATCGAACACTCTTGTTTTATCCGGCTGCTCGATCGGAAACTAATCGGAAAGGAATGGTCCATGAGCCGTTTTATTTGGTGGACAGCATGCATCTTGTCATTTGTAGCAATCTCACTATTGTTACCATTGCCTAGCGGTTCCGTTAACGCCGCACCTGCTTTAAATTTAACGACAACTGCGACACCTATTCCACCAACTGATACACCTCTTCCTCCACCAACCGACACGCCTGAGCCAGCGACGCCCACGGATGTTGTCGATCCAAGCCCCACGCCCGAACCAACCCCGACAAACACGCCGCGCCCTCGCGATAGAGGTGATAGTCCTGATCCTTCGCCAACGCCTACAGCGACACCGGAGCCACCGACTCCCACGCTGGAACCGCCTGTTGAGACAGTAGTGCCATCGAGGGCTAAGCCGGACATCAGCAAATCGGCGGATCCCTCCGTTGCGTCGCCAGGGAGCCGCGTGACCTTCACTATCTCGGTGCGGAATCCTCATTCCTCCTCGATTCCGGATGTAGTCGTGCGCGACTCGGTGCCGAGCGTATTTGAGATCACGAACGTAAGCACAACCCAAGGCACGGTGGAAGTGAACGGCCAATCGGTTCGCGCGGTCATCGGCACGATTGACCCTGGCGCCGTAGTGGAGATCACGATCTCGACGGTGGTGCGCTTGGACACGCCGCCCGGCCAGTACGATAATGTGGCGATCTTGACGAGTGATACGCCGATGGATACGCCTTCCGATGACCCCGGCGGCGAGCCTGAGGATAACTCTAGCACCACCACCGTGACGATCACAGATGCACCGCCACGGCAACTGCCAACGACGGGTGGGATAACTGCTTGGACGTGGCAACTGCTGCTGGTTGCGTTGGTTGCCCTGTTCGGTGGGGCGGCGTTCCTCGTTCGTTCCCGCAGCAAAGCGTAGCTCTCACATCTAACCGTAACGCATCCGCCCACCGTATACGACGTACGGTGGGCGTTTTGTTGGCTAGCAGCGCAGGTGCGATATGGTATACTTTTCGAACGCTAAGCCCGCCCGCTCAAGGTGCTAGAAAGAAAGAGCCTCGCATTGCATATCGGGATCGACATCAGCAGGATCGCCGTTGCCGCGCGCACAGGGACCGAACATTACACCTACGAATTGCTCGCCGCCTTCGCGCAGCGCGACCGCAGCAATCGCTATTCGCTCTACTGCAACCAGTTGCCCGCCGCGCTGCCACCGCTCGGCCCCAACAGCACCCTCCGGCATATCCCGTTCCCGCGCCTCTGGACGCACCTGCGCCTCTCGGCTGAACTGCTGCTGCATCCGCCCGATGTGTTGTTCGTGCCCGCGCACGTGCTGCCGATCGCTCTGCCACTGCGCCCACGGTTGCGCAGTGTCGTGACCATTCACGATCTTGGCTATCTGCACTTCCCCGAAGCGCATACCAAGCAGCAACGGCTGTATCTGCGCTTATCGACGCTGTGGAGCGCGCGAGTCGCCAGCCACGTGATCGCCATCTCGCAGGCTACCCGCGATGACCTGCTGCGCCACACGGGCATCGACGCCAGCAAGATCAGCGTGATCTACCACGGTCTTGCGCCGCACTTCCGCCCTGTCGATGATTCGCAAGCCCGCAGTCAGGTGCAACAGCGCTACGGGATCGTTGCGCCAGGGCAGCCTGCGCGACCGTATTTGTTGTACGTCGGCACGGTGCAGCCCCGCAAGAACCTCGTGCGCCTGATCGAGGCGTTCAGCCAGGCACACCGCGCTAATCCCGACCTGCTCTTGGTGATCGCTGGGAAGCGCGGTTGGCTCACCGAAGCGATCGAGCGCCGCGCCAACGAGCTCGGCATCGCTGAACACGTTCGTTTCACAGGCTATGTGGAGGATGCCGATCTGCCGATCCTGCTCAGCGGAGCGCTGGCATTTGCCTTGCCTTCGTTGTATGAGGGCTTTGGGATGCCGGTGCTGGAGGCGATGGCCTGCGGCACGCCGGTGCTCGCATCCAACACATCGGCACTGCCCGAGGTGGCTGGAGACGCCGCGCTATTGGTGAACCCCACCGACACCACCGAGATCGCTGCGGCTATCGAACGGCTGGCGAACGACACTGCATTACGGGCGGAATTACGGGCGCGAGGTTTGGCGCGTGTTGCGCAATTCACCTGGGAACGTTGCGCGGATCAGACACTGGATGTTCTGCGCTCCACATTCGCACGCGGCAGCGCTGCGGCACGCCCGGTCTAGGCTCAGTGGTCCTGTGCGATACCATCGGCATTGAGCAAGGAGGCGCAGCAATGCGAAAAACGATACTGTTAGTCGATGACGAAGCGATTGTGTTGAAGCTGATGCAGCGGGTGATGAGCGATATCGCGCCGCAGTGCGACTTGATCGCTGTTCCCGATGGGGCCACGGCTCTTGCGCTGCTCGAACAGTATCCCATTCACCTGATCATCACCGATCAGCGGATGCCGGATATGGACGGCATTTCGCTCTGCAAAGCGATCCGCGAGCGGAACGTCACCGAGCCGATCGTGATGATAACAGCTTGGGCGAACGAGCAGTTGATGCAGAACGCGGAGATGGTGGGCGTCGATTTCTTTTTGACTAAGCCGTTCACCTACGAGCAGATGATTGGGATTATGAAGGCCACCTCGATCGCCTGAAGCCTGCGCTTATCCGTTATTCGCGAGGGCTGCGGCGCGCCATTGGCGGATTTCGCTCGATGAGATATCGATGCGGAAGGCGCTCGCCGGCAGATCAATGAACAGATCGCGCAGTTCCTCGGGCATCGCCAAGTCGTTCAGGGTGTAGAACTGCTCCCCCGCCACGCGCCCCGCCACAATAAATCGGCAGCCCTGAGCGCGAATCACCTCACACGCCTCGTGTAGACCAGCCTCGCCGCCGTAGTAGCGCGGGTCCAGCAGACGCCGCGCGGTGTCGTAGCCGATCACAAACACACAGCCGGGGAACAGCTTCGCTTTGCCCACAAACAGCGCCTCGCGCGACAGGGTGACCTGGTAGATGCCACGGAACTGGGTCAGGCGGCGCTCGATCTCGGCGTACTCCAGCGGCGGCTTATCGGCGTTCACGATCGGCAACTCGAAGCTCCACGGCATCCCCAACGCTTGCCCTGCTGCATAGGCCAACTGCTCGTGCCCGGCGTGCAGCGGGTTGAACGAGCCGGAGAGCAGCACACCCTCGACAGGCTGCTCGGCGATGCGGCTGCCATCGGCACGCACAGTGAGATGCTGGATACTGCCAGCGATCAGATCGGTGAGCGGCTCGGTGGCGGCTTGGCTGACCTGCTCGAAGTGCTCGTCGGCCTGCAGATCGAGTTGAACGTTCTCCAGCACGCCGCACGCCACGCCGATCGCCTGCACGAGCAACTGGCTGACCAGCACTTCCTGCTCGGTGCGGTCGCGCAACTGCCGATTCATCTGTAGTCCGTAGGCCTGGAAGCCCCGTTGATCGCGCACCACCACCCAGCAGCGATCCGCGCCCCGTCGCTCGTAGTTGGTGGTGAGCGCAGCCGTGCTGCCCACGCCCAAGCAGGTGGGCGCGCCGTTAGTCAGGCGCAACGCCCGCAGATACGCCTGCGAGGCCATCGCCAGCGCCGTCTCCTGAGAGACGGCCTTTGTGGGCGAGCCACCCAGCAATTCGCTCAGTGAGGTGTGGGCGTAGCGGTCGGTCGCTTCGAGGATGGTGCGCGACGAGCCGGGCACAAGGTGCAGCCAGGCGAGCCCACAGCTCCCAGCACCAGCAAATTCAAGCACGAGTTGATGCGGTGTTTCGTGAATCGCGCCGATCAGCGCGGCAAGCGGTTGATCTACAATCACAGCTTCCCCGATTTGCATATTCAGCCGAGCATTTGCTGTATTGTATCACTCACGTTGGCTGTGTGTTGCGTTTGCCGCAACGGGTTCGATGGCTTAAGCGCGCCATACACCCTCGTTTTGCGCGTACTGCTCATCGATAAGGCCGCCCCAGCCAGCCAAGTTGCGCTGCGCGATGTTGGCGCGCGATTGCACAAGTTGGTGGTTCTGCCGCCACGCTTGGCGTGCTCGCTCGATCTCGTGGCGTTGGGTAAGCCCAGCCTCTTTGCGAGCGTGCCACTGGTGCAGCATCGCGGTTTGCTGCTCGATCCACACCACCGATAACTGCATCAGGCGGGCGCGGTTCACCAGATCGCCATCCATCGCGCCCCACCACTGCAGATCCTCATCGTAGCCACGAATATCGAAGAAGAACGAGCGCGGCGCAGCTTGAATGCCGCCAGTGCCGCTGGGGCCGCGCAGCCGACTCACGGCCCGCAGTTGCTCGAACGCCACCTGCAGGTGTGCGGTGTTGCGGGGCAGCGTGGCGGTGGCGGGTAGGTCGGAACTGCGGCAAAGCACCAGGGCGGGCGCGTGCTGTTCGAGCGTGGCGAGCACCACAGAGAGAAAGTTGGGAGCCAGGATCATATCGGCATCCATCGTCATGATCGCCGGGATATCGGGCTTGGTGGCGCGGATGCCGCAGTTGAGGGCGAAGGGTTTGTTCCAGGGCTGTGCGGCCTCGCCCACCTCCAGCAGTTCGGCGCCGTACTCCGAGCAGAGTGTCGCCAATTCGCGGTTGATCTCGGCGCGGCTGCCCAAACTGACCACGATCACTTGGGCGGGGGGACCGGAGGTCTGCCAGTGCAGACTGTGCAGGCTGTTGCGCAGGCGCGATCCGGCACGGTTGCGCACCGGGATAATCACGGCCAGAGGCGCTGGCCCTTGGGGTGGCGCAGGTTGTTCGATTTGCGCTGCGGGAGCGGCTGGCGCTTGCACGGTGGGCTGCGCGAACAGATGGTTCCAGGCTGCCCGATCGGCGGCGCGGTCGAGCCGCAGGTCGTAGGAGCCGCGCTGCTGTGCGGGATAGCGCCCGACGACGACCTGTTCGGCGATGCGCGAGGCCCATTCGGCGAACGGCTCGCCGTGATGCCAGGCGTGCAGGTGCCAACTACGCAGGTCGCCAAGGCAGCCGCGAAATGCGCCGTGGCGCTGGAGCGCATGGCTGAGGCATTGTTCGAGCGGGGCGTGGCCGCCTGCTGTTAGCAACGGTTGGAGGCGTCCGTGCAGCGTGCGGCGGTCGCAGAGGAAGTAGCGCGTGGTGGCGCTGCGGAAGCGCCAAATGTGCAACGCGGCGTCCCAACTGGCGCGTTGAGCGTTCTGGCCGCTCATGCTCGCGCCGATCGGGCCAGCGGGTGGTCCAGGATGCGTCATCATCAGCCAGAGGCGCGGGTCGGCTGCCATACATGCCAGCATCTGGCCCACCCAGTCCACCTCGCCGCAGTGGAAGAAGATGTCGGCGTCCATCTGCAGCACGTAGTCGTTCGCCATCGCCTCCAGCCCGAACAGCGTGGCGTAGATCGGCCCGCCCGTCGAGGCGTGCGTCGGCACTTGCGACGCCGAAGCGCCGAAGTAGCGTTCGAGCACAGCGCGTACGGTGGTTGGCGCGGGATCGACGGTCTGCACTCGATCGATGATGCCGTCGGCTTGGAGGCGCTCAAGCACACTGTTCAGTTCAGCCGCGCTGCCGCGTGGGCGGGATTGGTATTTGCCCTTGAAGTGCGTGGGTGTATCCACAACCACCACGCGCTCGGCGAAGGGATAGCGGGTTTGCGCGACCATATGCCGCACCATCGTGTCGAGATATGGCGCGTCGAGTACGGTGGCCTTGATCATTAGGCTGAGCGGCGGCGCGTTGTCGGCGGTTAGCGGCGCAGGTGGTGTGCACTCTGCACGGTTCGGCAGCGGCGCGCTGGCGAAGGTACGGCGCGTTTGGTTTGTGGGAACGGCCTGCTGCTCGGCGAGGCGCGCTTGTAGGGCGGCGAGGGCGTCATCGGTATCACCCCACGCCTCCGGGCCGATGTGCTGGCGCAGGATGTCGAGCGGTTGCGTGCAGCGTCGGCGGTTGGCGGGATTGCTCAGGTTGCTACTGTGGCACAGCCAGAAGAACAGGTCGTCGCGGGCCAGTTCGGTGGGGCGGCCCAGACGGGCGTCGGCGAGCCGTTGCATCCAGCGCGAGTCGCTGGCGCGGCGCACCTCCTCGGGGAAGCGCGCTAATCGGGCGATCTCGCTGAGGAAGCCCGCGCTGTTGAAGATCACGCGTCGCTCCAAGCCACGGTAGGGCGCGCAGGTACGCTTGGTGGCGTGCACAAACCAGCCGTTAACGGTTCCGGCGTAGGGCGCACCGTCGGCGAGCGCTTCGGCAAGCAGCGTAAGCCGCTCGGGGTGTTGCCAGTCGTCATCGTCGAACCAGGCGATGATCGAGCCGCTGGCGGCGTTCAGGGCCAAGTTGCGCTTGGCGGCCACACCCGTGCCCGGGGGCGCGCTCAGCACGCGCACATTGGCGCGACCCGATGCATCGAACGGCTGCGGCGAACTGTCGATAATCACCAATTCGCGGTTCTCCCAGCGCTGCCGCTCGAAGCACCACAGCAGCCAGGGCATAAAGGCTGGCCGATTCTCGGTGACGCACAGACAACTGATTAGGGGTTGTTCCATCATCGCTACACCACTTTTGTATTAACCGCGCAGTTGCCAATCTCGCCAACTGTTGTAAAGCGCCGTCGGCACCTGATCGGCGGTGCGGAAACTGCGCCAAATCGTTGGTTGGTTGGCGGTGGGCTGTGGCTTGAGATAATTGGCCGGGCGCGGCAGGACGATGCAACTGACGCTGTGCTTCTGGCAGGCGATGCTGAAGGCGATATCGGCCATATTGCGCTGCCCTGTGAAATCAGCCATGCTGATCGGCAGATCATCGGTGTGAAAGGCGGCGGTGCCTGTGCCCAGCACATGAACGGCTCGCTCGTGCTCTAGCGCAGCGGCGAAGTGGAATTGGTGCGCATGATCCTGGTAAAAGTGCGCAACTTCAGGACGCATCAACTTACCGTGGAATCCAAGCGCGACCCGTCGCTGCGCCGCACGGTGGCCCCGCAACGCGTTCACCAACGTCCACACGTAGTCATCGGGATAGATGATATCGTCGTCAATTGTGAGGAAGAAGCCACGTTGCCGCTCGGCTGCGAAGAATTTGCCAGTATCGCCCAAGTCGCCGTGCTCTTGGCTGCGAAAGACCGTGATCTTCGGGTGGCGCAGGAAGGTGGGCTGCGATGGGTAGCCGTTCAGATAGACGAACAGATTATCCACGAACGGCAGGATGCTGGCGATAGTGCGCTGCAACGAGGCGCGGCGGCTTGGGATGGAGGCGATGCCGCAGTTGATCGGGTCGAGCGTGGTGATCGACAGATCCTCGTGGCTCGGTCGGGTCGGGTTCATCAGCGAGGGGACGGCCTCGGAGGTGAGCAACGGCGTGCGCACCTGGTAGAAGGCGAGGCGCTTGAGGCGGCGAGAGATCTGCGACCCAACGCCCGAACTGCGCCGCGGGTTGCGCCGCCAACGCTCGGCAGGGATGGGCTGCAACGTGAAATTGAGCGCCTCGAAGAAGCGCCGCTCGGTCAGATAGACCATATCGATCCAGCCCGTGCGAAACACGCGCATTTCACCGAACGCCTCGATCTGTGGCAGCAGCGGGTTCCAGCAGGGCTTGCCGATTCGCGAGCTGTCGAGATACAGGTTGAGGCAGAATTTGTTGGGATTGTCGATGGATTCGTACACACCGATCGCATTGGCGATGAATCCCGCTTTGAGCCGTACATCGTCGGGCAGTTGCATGTAGTAACGGGCCTGCACGGCTCGCAGATCACGAAACACGCGGTTGATCAGCTTCCAATAGTTCGCTTTGCCGTGGTGTACGGGCAGGTCGATATATTCGATGGTGAAGTTGGCGCGGCTGCTGGGCAGGTCGGTGTACGCCTGCTCGGAGCGGTCGTTGTAGACGCGACAGAGCACGCGCAGGTCGCCAGCATCGGCCATCAGGTCGTCGAGTAGACGGCGTAGTTGCGCGGGACGGTTGTACGTGGTGATGATGACAGCGAGGTCGTGCTGCGCCGCGTATTCCCACAGATACGTGGGGGTGTGGTTCATCGCGAACGGCTTGTTGTTGACCTTCCACACGCGGTAGCCGAGCGCACTGAGGAAGGTATCGACTTTCTGAAACTGCTGCGGGGTCTCGCATTCGCAGAAAATGGCTGGATGATAGGTCGCGATGGTGGACTGCGCGCCCTGCAGGACTGGCAAGTTGTAGCCCTCCACATCGATTTTGATGCAGGTGATCTCGGTGAGGTTTTCGTGTTGCAGCAGGTCGTCGAGGCGCTGCATCGGTACGCTATCGCCCCGCTCATCGACGCGGCTCATCAGCGCGCCACCACGCTTGGGGTTGGCATTGGAGGGCGTCATGCCGACGCGCCCGGTATGTGCGCCGAGTGCCGTGTTGTAGGCGTGGATATGCGTAAAACCGTTCGCCGCGATATTCTCCTGCAGGTGGGCGAACAGCGTCTCGACAGGCTCGAAGGCGTAGACGCACTCGGCCTCGCAGCACGCCGCGAAGAACAGGCTGTGGTTGCCGTAGGCCGCGCCGATGTCGATGAATGTGCCGCCCCGGAATCGCTTGTAGACCGTGTTGAGCATTCCGTGGCGCTGCGTCTCGTAGAACAAGCCATTGGCCCAACGCGCCTGAATCTTCTCGTGCTGATCGCGAACGATCACCGTAGCGCGATGCTGCTCGCCGCCCGGAATGTGATAGCTGATCTGCGTTTTCATAGCATCGCCTCCACGTTTTAAGCGAGTTCATCGGGTGGCACGGGCAATTCAGCGGTCGGCGCTTCGGGTTGCTCGGTCTGCGCCCTTTCCTGGCAGTCGAGATCGACATCGAAGTGGAAAGGATCGAGCGCAGCGCTGGCGACGCGGGCGGCATCCTGGCGGGCCTGATCGGCGGTGTTGAACATCTCGCGGATCGTCGAGTCGAAGTCGGCGCGGCAGATCGTCAGATCGAAGGGCGTGCGGGTGGTGCCGTTGTAGGTGCGGAACGCATCGACATGCTGTTGTTCGTGGGGCGCGAGCACGTTCGTGATCGCATCGCGCACGCGGCGGCGCTGGCAGGCGGTGAGGTTCGGGAAGTCATCGACGCTGGGCAGCGTGATGGTCGTGCGCACGCGGAAGGTGCTGATCAACGTGCCAGTGGCGCGGACGCAGTCGCTATCAGCGCAGTTCGCGCATCCGGTGGCCGCAGTGACACGCACGCCACTGGTGCGGAAGGTGCTGCCGCCGAAATCGGCATCGGTGCGCCCTTGCAGACGCACGCTGTTGCTGTAGGCGACCTCGCGGTGGCTTGGGCTTGTGCCCTGCACCGTGGGCAGCGGCGCGACACTCGGCTCGGCCTGAGCCGCGACGCTGGCGGCGTGCGGTGCGCGGTCGTTCCGTTCGAGGCTGAGCGCTGGCCCTCCGTTGTAGAACGGCCCTGGCTGCTCGTGGGTCGCTGGGGCGTTGTTCGACGGAGTGGCTTGTTCTTCGGGTTTGCGGCGCGAGCGGCGCGCGACTCGGCGTTTACGCATAGCTTACCACGCTCCTCAGGGTTGCTGCGGCGCCCGCCCAATGTCTTGCGCCAATGCCTCAAAGACATCCTCGGCGGTGGCTGTCTCCGCAAGGCCAAGTTCGTCGCGGAGCCGCAGAATCATGGCTTGAACTTCGGGCGAGGGCGCGCTGCCATCGGGTTGCTGTAGTGCGCCGAGCAGCGTCGGTAGCCCGTTCTGACCCAACTGGCTGAACACCCGCGAGACGGCGGCAAGCGTGTTGGCCGACGGCGCGTTGCGGGGTGATGAAGGGTAGCGTGCGGCCTGCTCGTGCAGTTGCTCGGCGATGCGCGGGTCGATGCTGCCACCAAGTTCGGCGCTGCGGAGCGCCTCCTGAATCATGGGCACGACCGTCTCGGCAAGCGGCTGGAGCGATGTCGGCAGGTCGCCCCAGGCTCGTTCGTTGGGCTGTAGCGCGGGGTCAAGACCCACGCATCCCGTCAGGTCGGCTCCGGTCAGCGTGGCATCGCTCAGATCCGCATTAGTGAGATCCGCGCCCCGCAGATCGGCATCGGTGAGATCGGCGTGTTGCAGGCGGGTATTGCGCAGGTCGGCTCCTCGAAAGCTCGCGCCCGTGGCCGAGACGCCCCGCAGGTTGGCGTTGCGCAGGCTGGCCCGCGAGAAGTCGGTGTCGGTCAGAGTGGCATTGCTGAGATCGGCCCCGTCGAGGCGGGCAGCGCGGGCCGTGCAGTTCTCGATGCGGGCGCGCACAAACACCGCACTGGTGGCGCGGGCCTGGTCGAGATCGCACATCCGCAGCACCGCATCCGTGCAATCGGCGGCATCAAGGCGCGCGTCGGTGAGGGTGCAGTTCCTCCAGTGAATATTCGTGCAGACTGTGTCGCGCAGATCGGCCTCGCTCATATCGAGATCTTCGGCGCGCAGGTCGGCGAGTTGCTGCCCGCGCAGTTCTGCGCCACGCAGATCGAGATCGCGAGCGGTGCGGCACTGGGTGAGGAATGGAGAGATTTCGAGCATATTTCCTCGCTTCATACTTTATTCTTTGCCCGTTGAATATGCCCAGTTTTGTTAGGAACCATCTACAAAAGAAACTATGCGTGGTATTCGATCGCGTACTAGATCGCCAACAATGCGGTAGGCCAATAGATGTAAGGGTTGAGTCTGAAACGTTTGTATACGATGGACAAACTCGCCAAGTTCCAATAAATTTGGCGTTTGCCAATTGACATCAAGGAGCAAAGTGTATTGTTGATGTTGTGGATATAGCCATCGAATAGATGAAATTTGATTGCGGCGAATAAGGCCCGTATAAGTTGTTCCAATAAATTCAATATATGCACCACCAAGATCTTGTGCTTCTCCCTGTATTGGCGAGGTGTGAAGAAGCGACTCTCCAATAGTGCTAGCTTGCTCAAGAGATTCTGTGTTGAGCCCAAATGTGAGTTGGCAAAGGAGTTGTGGAGCATCAAACAATGGAGCATTGTTTTGCCCAAATTCGAGATAATGTGCTCTGGGAAAAGAAGGATCTTGTTCGTTGAATTCTGAAGGTGTGACAACATAGGAAGCAACCGATACGAGCGGCCCACAGACGATGCGTGCCTGACTCATATATTCCCCAAGCTTGAGTACATTATTTCCATAGATCTCAACCTCGGCACAAAAAGGCAGATCTTGACGGTAAGGCAGCCGCCAGCCGATTCCTTCAACATAATTTTGGCGCACTTGTACTCCACATATTCCATCATTAGGGAGCGGTTGTGGCGAATAACTAAGGAAATGCCCCCCAAGTTCGAGATCATCTTTTGATGTAAGTTTGATGTTGAGCCAACGTTCCACTAGGGAAGCTGCGCTTAGTAAGTTTTCAGTCGTAAACCCAACATCGAGGCGCATATAGAGTTGTTTCACAGTATCACCTTTGTAGAGGCAGATCGGTTTGTGTCGATACCAACCCGTTTTCCGGGTACAGCTTGAAGTGAACTTCGTGTGCAATGCCTGTGTGTTGCAGGGAGGCAGCTTGTGCAGCACTAGCAAGATCCTGCAAGCCAAGGGCTCGTATCTGTGCTTGGGTAAGCGGTCCTTGTCCAAGCGGTATGCGAGCGTCTAAAGCTTTCTGATGCAGGCTGTTAGATACAATAGCTACATCGTAGTCGCTAATTCGGCCTACATCAAATGGTTCGCCTGAGTGTTTAAAGTCAACAGAACGTTCAAATCGTCTGCCTGGAAGCGAACTCCCTTGTAGCACTAATTGTGCATTGGGATCAACTGCTTGGATGCGACTCGTTAGTGTGTTCGAGAATGCTTCAAATCCTGCCTTATCACGAAAACCCATCGGATAGTCTGTTTTTGGATCAATCGATGTACGTGCGGGTGCGCCTGGTTCTAGAGCCAATGGCTTAGGAGGTTGTGGGCTCATACCTGCTTCTATTTCGCTACGAGCTTGATGGAGGGCGCGAGCCTGTGCTTCCCGTATGAGTTCCAGTTTGAGTTGTTCAACTTGGCTTTTGCCACGGAACATTGCGCGTCGTGAACCCCAAAGTTGTGCATAAATTTCGCCATACAGTTCTGCTGCGCGGCTTGCGATTGCCGGATTGTCGGTCAAGTCTGCAAAATTTGCTCTAGGTCGCTTGACAGCATCTGGAGTCAGATCGCGTGGAACCATGAAATCAACTTCAGCCATCAATCGAAGCATATTCCGCATTGTATTAACGTCATCTGGCGCCTTACCTGATTTTAAATTCTGTTCGGTTGTTTCGACACGTGCACGTAGATCGGCCAGTCGCTCTTTGATTGTGGGAGAAAGTCCTGGTACTGCTTCGGCTTGGAGAACATAATCACGAATACGTTGGCAGTTGGTGCAAATGGTTAGCACGGGGCCGTTTGACCCTTCGACCAACCGCAGTTTGTGTTTGATATCACCAATAGTGATCTCAACTTCTGCGCGAATTGTGCCAGGTATGGATGATGTGTCATCTTGTGACATTGGTCGTACAATGTCCGATTCTTCAGCAGATTTTATGCGTCCCCCACTCTCGCCGCCCTCATCCAGTGGCTTCACCGTCGTGCCCTCATCCAACGGCTTGGGCGTGGTGCCCTCATCTGTGGTGGGTGGGCGCGTGGTGGTGGGTGTGTCCACGGTCGGTGGTGCGCTGCCCAGCCTACCGCCTAGGTTCTGCATCCGTTTCTCAAGCCGTGCGCCAACACCACCAGGGTCGAAGGTACGAACGCGGTCAAGCGCGTCGCCAAGCCTCGATTTCGGCGTGCTGCGACCTGTGGCGGGCGTCTCGGGTGCGGCTCCGCCCCTGCGCGATGCCCGTGCGGCTGCTGCGCCCGATGCGGCTGCCGAAGCAGCACGTGTTGGATCGAACTTCTGGCCGCTGATCTGCGAGATGGCTAGCTCGGTGCCCAAGCCTACGGCGGCCCCCGCCGCGACCTGCTTGACGGCTGAACGGGTGCTCGATGTCGGTGCCCGTGGGCTGGCGTGCGGCACGCTGGGATGCGCGCGGAAGCTCACGCCCGACATCGCGCCAGCCATCACAAAACCCTGCCAGTTGAACTCCTGCCCAAAGAGCAGGAAACCCGCCGTCTGCGTCAGACCCTCGGCCAGCAGATCGGTGCCCACGTGGATGGCGATCTGCGTGACGATGCGTGCGCCAGCCGCCGATGCGCCACCAGCGAAGCCCAGGCCACCGCCGATCGCACCGCCGATCGCGCCCATAATCATCGCTTGTGCCAGGCCGTGGTGCCACGCCTCGCCCGAGGCCCAGTTGTTGATCAGTTGGATGAGGCCGCCACTAACCGCGCCAACCAGCGCGCCGACCAGGATGACGGCGAACAGGCTTGCCCCCGCGCCGAGCGTGACGATGCTGATGACTGTCGCTGCGATGATCACCACGATGATCAGCACAATAGCGACCACGCTTTTCCAGGCGGGTTGTTCCTTCTTTGCCGCAGCCCAAGCCTCACGAGCGATCTGTCCGTCGAGTTCGCCCAGTTTCGATTTGAGTTGCTGATCAAGCTCTTGCAGCGAACTTGCGAGCGCTTCATCGACGCGCCCGCCGATGGTCGCGAGCGCTTCGTCGAAGCCCGCCACGGCCTGAGTCATGCTGGCGGTGCCCTCGGTTTGCGCCTTCTGCGCCTGCTTGACGTGGCTCTGGGTGATCGTCTTCAGCGTGTTGGACGCCCCGGCTTTCAGGGTGTTCATCTGCTGCGCGAAGCCCGTCTCGCTTTGCGTGGCCTGTTGGTCGTTCTGCTCGACGATCATGGTGAGCGCGCTCAGCGCCGCGCCGCCGAGTCCATCGAGTTGCGATTCGACCTGTTGCGCGCCCTGCTCCATTCGCTCCAACAGCGAGCCCATGCCGCCCGTGATCGCGGATTCAGTCGTGGCGAGCGATTGGGCCAGCATCGCCGGGTCGGGGATGTCGCCTTTGCCGAAATTCTCTTGCAGCGATGTCAGTGTCTGTTCGAGCAAGTCCATCGCGCCCGCAATGCCCTGCGCTAGGTTGGCGGCTCCGGTATGGGCGAGTTGCTCGACGGCCAATTGCTTGAGGTAGCCTGTGTCGTTGACGGCTTGGCGCTGCGTGTACTCCTGCGTGGCGAGGGCGTTGAGCGTGGCGGTGAGCGCCTGATCCACGGCGCTCAGGCTGGCATCGCGGGCCTGCGCGATGCCCTGCATCGCTTGCGTGCGACCATTCTCCAGCCCCGATACAAGCTGATCGTGCGTGGTATCGAGCGTTTTAGTGACTTGGCTCGCGCCCGAGATCACCGCGCAGCGATATTGGCGGCGCAGCGCGATCAGGTCGTAGGCTTTTTTGTTGGCGGTTTGCAGGAAGATGTCTTTGTAGCCCGCTGCCGTCTTGCACGCCGCATCCTGCTGCGCTCGGGCGCGGCGCACAGTGAGACAGCCATCCCAGAAGCCGTCGTCGCTGTAATCGCCCTTGCACTGCTCGTAGGCTTGTACGTGCTCCTGCGCGCGCGCTGTGGCCTTCTTGGCGTATTCCGGCCCCTTGGCCTCGTGATCGGTGCGGCCCTTGGCGAAGCGCTGGTTCACATCCGCCAGGCCAGCCGTCTCCTTCTGATTGACCTGTTGGATCGTGGTGGTGTGAGTGGTGTCGAGCGCGGTGAGTGCGGCCACGGTGGCGGCCTCGATCTGCGCAGCGCTGCGGGCGTACTCGGCGCGAATGTGGGCGCGGGCGGCGGCGGCTCCGCTGCGGGCTGCGGTGCGCGCCTGCATGATGCGGGCCGAGATCGCGGCCTTCTCGGTCTCTATCGCGCCTTGGATGTTGGCGTTTGTGGATGCGGCCAGGCTGCCCAAGCGCGAGGGAACTTCTTCGTGCGCGAAGCCCACGGCTGCGCTGATCTGGTCGGCCATACGTCCCATAAAGCTCTGCGAGATCGCGAGCGACTGCTGGCGGGCCACTTCCTGCCCGGTTCCGTTCGCGGCGGGCAGACTTACGCTCGCCTCTAGGTTTTGGGCGCGGGCGGAGACGCTGCTAAGCGTGCCCGTCGCATCGAGATAACTGTTCAGCGCCGAGTCGCTGGCGGCTTCGGCATCGCCGATTTGCCCGTCGATGCCGCTATCTGGTGCGCTGCCCGTCGTGGCTTGGTCCGCTTGGCTTGCGTTTTGCTGCCCGCCCTGGCCCGCACCTTGTTCCGCGCCTTGGGCGGCTGATGCGTCGGTGGGAGCGGCCTGCGATGCTTCGCTGGCGTTTGCGGTTGTGGCTGAGGCTGGGGTGCTCGCAGTGCTGGTGGCTCCTGTTGCAGCGCCTGCGCTACTGGCTGAGGCCAAGGTTGCGGGCATCTGTTGACCAGCTTGGTTGCCCGCGGGTTGGGCCTGACACTCATCGGCCTCGTCGGGCCACGCTTCGAAGGTGATCTGCGGCTTTTCTTCGGGTTTGGCGCCGCGCTCGTCGGCGGTCGGCTCCGGCGCGTCCTTGGGTGGCGGCGGCGGATCGACGTTGTAGCACGAGCGAGCTGGGGCTTGGCTAGCTCCTTCGGTTGGGCCTTGTTCGCCCCCTGCCGCGCTAGCCCCACCTGCGGCTCCCTGTGCTCCGCCCGCCGCGCTGCCATCCGCGCCCACGCCTGGGGGTGGCGCTTCTCCGTCGTTCTTCAGCGCTTCATCGATGGCCGCCTGATCGTCGGCAGCGTTCTCGCTCTGCTCGGCAGCGTCTCCCTCCGATGCCTGCTCCTGGCCCTCTGCGCTCGGCGGCGGGTTTGTGATGGGTGTTGGCGCGCTCTCGAACAGTCGCGATGGTCGTCCTGTGATCTGTTGTTGCACGGCGGCTTGGGCTGGCGGCGCTCCGCTTGCATTTGGCGACGGGCTTGGCGCTCCGTTCACTGGCCCGCTCACCCCTGGCGAGGGCGTTGCGACGCTGTTAAGCAACCCTTCCGCCGAGCGCCCGGCGACGACTGCATCGGCAACGGCATCGGCGTGGCGCTCCCAGCGGTCACCCGTGCGACCGACGTTGTTGGGCAGGCTCAGGCCTGCGCGCTGTTGCACCACGTGTGCCGCTTCGTGGGCGGCGAGGTGCAGCGAAGGCGTCTGCCGGAAGCCGATCTGATCGCCGGAGGTGAAGGCTAGCGCGCCCATGCGTCGGTTGGCCTGCTCGGCGCTGCCGCCGACGTTCGTTCGCACATGCGAGATGTCGTGCCGACCGAAGGCGGCCTGGATCTGCTCGCTATACGGCAACGGCTGATTCGCGCCCTGCAAGCCGCGCCGCGCTTCGCGATGAATGTGCTGTGGGTTGCGCGAGGGTTTGCCGGATTGCTGAACCTGCTCCTGTTCCTTCTCCTTGGCAGCGCAGGCAGCGCATTTATGCTGAACCTGCTCTTGTTCCTTTTCTTTAGCGGCGCAAGCAGCGCATTTCTGTTGAACATGCTCCTCCGCACCGCACGATGCGCACTGCTGAACGGTTTCTTCCTCTGCCTCGCAGGCCGCGCACTGCTGAACGGCTTCATCATCTTCTTTGGACTGCACGCAGGTGGGCTGATTGTATTCGCTACAATCCCAAAGTTGAACGGCTTGCTGAACGGCTTCATCATCTTCTTTGGACTGCACGCAGGTGGGTTGGTTGTACTCGCTGCAATCCCAAAGCTGAACCATCTGCTGAACAGACTCGTCTGCGGTGTCATCTTCGCAATCGCAGAACTGGAGTGTTTGGCTTTGCACGGTGGATTGCTGAAGTTCATCGTCCTCTTTTTGCTGTACCGCCGTGCCGATGCTGAGGGCTGGCCCCGCCGCGTAGAAGGTGCTTGGCGCAGCGCTTGGGGCCGGGCCTGTGCTGTGGCTCGGCTCGGCGCTGGGACGCGCTTTGGAGTGCGTGCGTGCTTTGTCGGCAGGGCGAAGCATTTAACCCACCTTGATCGCGTTCAGAAAGGCGTCGATGCCACAGTGCTGCTCGGTTCGAAGCGGCTCGCTCAACGGGCAGAGCGCGCCCGCCTTGCGGTATTCGGCATCGATCGCCGCCAGCAGATGCGTTGCTCCGAGCGTGCTCCCGACGTTGAGCGCCAACAGTGCGGCCAGCAGTGCGGCGTTGCGGATCTGACCGCCGCTCAGGGCGCAGCGGGCCGCAACATCGTCGAGCAAACTGCTCGGCAGGGTGTGGTTGTGCGGCAAGTGCAAGGCCCAGATCTGGCGGCGCTGCTCGGTGTCGGGCGGCACGAAGGGCACCACCACGTCGAGCCGCCGCTGGAAGGCGCGATCGATCAGTTGACTGGCGTTGGTCGTGACAAGCACAATACCCTGGTAGTGTTCGAGCCGTTGCAGCAGATAGTTCGTCTCCAGGTTCGCGTAGCGGTCGTTTGCCGATTTCACCTCGGTGCGACCACCCAACAGCGAGTCGCCCTCGTCGAGCAGCAGGATCACGTCGAGCTCCTCGGCACGCGACAGGACGCGGTGCAGGTTCTTTTCGGTCTCGCCGATGTATTTGTTGACCACGGCGCTCAGATCGACGCGGTAGAGGTCCATACCGAGTTCGGTGGCCAGGATGCGGGCCGCCAGCGTTTTGCCGGTGCCGCTGCTACCGCTGAACAATGCTCGGACGCCGCGCCCTGGTTTGCCGAACGCTGGCCCAACGCGACCATCGAGATGTTCACGATAACGACAGCGCTGCTCTAGCTCCTGCAGTTTGGCTTGTGTAGCGGGATTCACCACCACCTGTTCCCAACCGCCCTCACCTTCGACATGTGCGGCGAGGCTGTCGAGCAACTGGCGGTTTAGCGAGCGACAGGCGGCACGCACGTCTGCTGGCGTGATTCGCTTGCGCCCGCCCAACGCGGCCTGTGCGAGAGCCATGCTCGCCGCTTGGCGGATGTAGCCGCCGGGCAGCACAAAGCGCTCGGCAATCGTGTCGAGAGCTTCGATCTGGTTGGATGGCAGCGCGGCACGCCAGTGGCGGCGGCGCAGTTCGACATCGGGCATGGGCAGGTTCTGGCTGAGAGCGTGTTCGGCGAGTGGGCCGCGCAGCCCGCCCTCAGCGCCGAGCAGGATGGCGATCGGCCCGTCGTAGCCCTCCAGTTTGGGCAACTCGATGTTGTCGCCCGGCCCGAGTTCGTAGCTCAGCAGTGGGATGGTGCCTGTGAGTGTGCAGAACGGCCCGACGGCCCGCCAACGGATGTCGTCGGTCGCCTCGGCTTCGGGACGCCCAGGGGTGAGCCGCAGTTCGGCCACGCCTAAGCCGAGCGCTCGCCCCACCGCGCCAACCAGTTCGGCCCGCTCGCTGCCCTGGCTGCCCCTCAGCAGGAGCGTGGTGATAGTGCGGTTACGGATCAGCGCGGGCAGTTGCGCCACCTGCGTTCGCAGATCGTCGGGTAGTATCAGTTCGCTGATCGTTGGCGCGTCTGCAAGCGTTCGCACCTGGCACCAGGGTGCTGGTTCGGCGCTAGAATGGCCCATCAGCACGTCCCAGATCAGGTTCGGCGGGCGCAATTCCCATTCGGCGCGGGGCGCGTTCGGATTGACGAGTTCCAGCAGGCCGCAGCGCAGCAGCATGCGGCAGACATCGCTGGCCGCTAAGCCGCCACTCCAGCCGTTCGCCAGGATTTGGCCGATCGTCTCTAGGCTTGGCCGCCGCTGGTTGAGTGGCGCTTGGATCTGGGTGAACAGCGTGCCGAGGCGCGAGTCGATGTCGGCCAGGCCAGCCAACAGGATGGCGATCCGTCCCTCGAAACCGATGCCAAGCCGTTCCGTCTCGCGGAGCGGCAGCCGTTCGGCGATGGGCGCCTCCCAGGCCGCGATGGTCGCCTCCCACCAGTTTGGCCCGTCGGCGTCGCTGAGTGCGGGTGGCAGCACGGCCCGTATCTCCTGCGCATAGCCGAGCAGGAACGGGTGCGTGCTGAAGGCCTGTTCGGGCGGCAGGTTGGCGGCAGTATCCAGGCGGCGCAGGTAGCAGAGCAGGCGGTGCAGGGCGGCGTAGAAGTGCAGCAGGAAGTGGCCCTGCGGATCGGGCGGCAGATGCGCGAACGGCTGCGCGCCGTTGCTGGTTGTGCCGTTGGTGGTGGATTTGCTGCGCGTTTGGCTCATTGCTGCGCCTCCTGCTCTGGCGTGACGAAGTAAAACAGAATGACCCGCCCGTATTCGGTGAGCCAACCGGGATTGCGGTCTAATCCTGCTAGCCGCACCTCGATGCTGGTGGATTCCAGGCTCAGCACGAGATCGATGTGTGTGGCGCTGACGATGAGCGTTCCGCGCCGTGCCAGCAGCGGCGTATCGAGATCGTCGTGCGGGCGCAGGCCGAGCGCCAGCGCGAGCCGCAAACGAATGTAGGGCAGGCTGAGCGTCAGCCAGCGCTGTATCCAAGCGGGCGTCTCGGTTGGCTTTGGAATGCGGAGGCTTGGCGGGTGCGCGGAAGCCTCTTCTACCTGGTGTACGGCCACGCTCAATTGCGCCAGGATGGTATGCACCGACTTGGCGTTGAGGCGCGGCACAGCGCCATCAAACAACACAAACCCCCGCGACGACCAGATGCGCAGATGGCGATGCGATGCGGTCCAGTACAAACGCTCGTTTGGGTCGGCGGGCAGCGCCTGCAGCCAAGCGCTGGGGATGCGGTAGGTGCGCGATGGGCGAATGCGCTGAAGGCGTCGCCGCCCAGCGCGCGTTCGGTGGATGCGAGGGCCGTGCGTTTGCGCGAACGCCGCGTCCGCTGCGCGCCCATCGAGGGCAGCGAGCACGTGCCAGAGCGGATCGTTGGCATACGTTGCGGCATCAGTGAGCAGGCCCCGCGCGACGAGTTCCAGCAACTTCCAGGCGCTAAGCGTGCGTTCGAGCGGCCAGACGGGCGCGAATAGCTCGGGCAACTTGAGGTAGGCCAGCAGGTTGATCAGGAACAGCACCCCACCCAGCTCCGTGGAGTGTGCGCCTGTTGCGCTGAGCCACGGCGCAGCGTTCAGCGCTTCGTGGGCGTCGGTTGGCGGCGTGTTGTCGGCGATGTGCGGCGTGGACGTGGACGCGTTGGCTGCGCTGTACGGCGTGGCGTTCGCATCGGTGATGCGCTGCGGCATGGGCTGCGGTGATGTGGCTGTGGCCTCATTCACTGAGGATTGAGTTGTATGCTCCTCAGGCGGGGCGGGCATGTGGGACGGCTGAGTCGTGATGGGTGGCTGTTGCGCTGCTTGCTGCGGGGTGCCGCTCAGGGTTGTTTCGGCAGGTGGCGCGCTGTTGGGCGTGGCGATCTGCTCGGGCTTGGGCGCGCCTGCGATGCTGCGGGATGTTGTTGGCGATGCTGCGCTCGTCTGCGGCACGTGTGTCGGGCTTGTGGGCGCTGTTTGGGGTGGCTGCTCGGCTGTTGGCGGCTCGGCGGAGCGCGTGGGTATGTGGCTCGCAATGCTGGGTGGGATGACGAGCGGCGCGCTCTGTGTGGCGTGCCACCACTGCGCCAAGGCTCGGCGGAAGGTCGGCGAGCGGGGAGCGGTGGGCCGCGCGCTGATCGTTAGTGCTAAGCCAAGGAGCAGGTGTTGTTCGCGGGTGAGACTGGATGGCTGCGAGGGCCACGGTGGAGATGCTGGCGGCGTTGCGGTTGCGTTTGGTGTGGCGGGCTGTGATGCGGATTGGTGGTTCTGTTCGACTTGCAGCGGCAGAGGACCTGCATCGTAGGCGATGGCGAGCCGTTCGGCCAGTATGCGGGCGGCGGGAGGCGGCAATGCCTGTGCAACGGCCACAGCGCGCCCTCGGATGGCGAGATGCGCGAAGGTGGTGGGCAGCGCGGTCACTTCTTCGGCAAGCAGGCTCAGCAACTGCCCGATCTGTGCGGGTCGGTCCCGCATGTAGCAGCGCCACCACCACTGCGTTGCGGCTCTGTGCGCGAGCAGATCGTCGAGCAGGCAGGCCAGCAGTTCGGCGCGATCGGCGAAGAGCACCGCTTGGGCGTTGCGTGCGTCGTGCCCGTGCGCTGGGCGGACGGCGTGGCGATAGAGTTCCTCCATCTGAGCGCGTGCCCGTTGCTCCCAGGCGCGTCCTGCGGTTGGACGTGTGGTCGCCAGCCGCTGCACGATCAGCACGGCTCCGGCTGGCAACCCCGACGGGCGCAGATCGGCTGCCGCCAGGGCGCGCTCAAGCGGCAAACGTGCGGCATTGTGGCCCGCCGAGGCGGGTGCGCGCAGGGTGCCGATCTGCAAACTGTCGTTCACGCTGTACCTCCCATATCACGAGCTACCGTTTGATGCTCTTGCGCAGCAGCGTCGTGTGGCGCTTGTAGTTCTCGAGCTTTTGCAGCCACCACGGCGGGAACGGCCTCACGGTGCTGACGAGTTCGGAGAGGCGAGCTCTGCGCAGCACTTGGCCGAAGGCGCTGATGCTGATCGGTGGGTCCTCGTCCGGCAGCAGGCCGACGATACGGAAGCGGTACGTGGAGGTGCCGTCGGTGTTGTGGATGTATTCCACGCGGCCATTGCGCAGTTTGGCTTGCACATCGACGTAGGCGTCGTACCCCGGCCCGAGTATGGTGCCGTTCTCGTCGTAGATTTGCAGATTGAGATGGGCATAGCTGTAGCGTTTGGTGTCGTAGCGCCGCCCGTCCACCACCACCTTCGAGGAGGCGAACGTGCCAAGGCCGAGCGCGAGCGCGACTTCCTCCAGGCGCACGACTTGGCCGCTGATCTCGCTCTCCATCTCCAAGCGCACCTTGAAGCGGTAGGTGCCCCGATACTTCGTGTTCGTATACTGCACCGCGATGCCACCCACATCCACGCGCGCCTCCGGCGGCAGTACGACGCCATCGCCAACATCAAACGCGATGACCTCGGTTGGCTTGTCGGGCATAATCAACGGCCCCAGATAGCCGAGCCGCGTGTAATATTCCAGTTTGAGCGCCAACGGGTCCTCAAAATCGCGCCAATCTTCACCCAAAACTTTCAGAATCTCGTCGTAAGTTGGCATTGGTAATTTGTTCAGCAATTCATCGATGTCGATCTGTGGCGCATACACCTCGATAGTGACGCGTCCGCGCCCTTTATTGACCTGCATCGGTTCGCCGCGCTCATCCAGTTCCAATACCAGGAATACTTCGGCTCCAGCCATATATTCCTTGGCCCAGTGGCGAACGTTCATGGTGAACGGCCCCGCGTTGCCCATCACCGAGAGGTAGAAGGGATATCCCAGCCTGTTGCGCAAGCGTGGTATGTCGCCAATCGCTTTGTTGATGGTGACAAAGACCTGCCATTTGCCCGGCTCTGGCTTGTAGATGCTCTGAACGGTGTGATAGGTGTTATCGACGCGCTGGTCGGGAGCGATAACGCTGCCATCGGGCCCAATGATCCGTAGATCGAGCGCTTGACGATCCGAATCGTCCATCCAGTACAGGCAGAACAGTAATTGTGGCGTGTCGTTGCCGACGATAAACGTGAACGGTCCCTCGTCGCCTTTGTAGGGGTAGAGATGCCCCTGTGTCTGTTCGAGCAGGGCGAGCGTGTTGCCCTTGAGCGCCGCGATCAACTGGGTGTGGAAGCCGAAGCCGAGCACGCCCGGGACGGCATCCACGTAGATCGCGCCGTCGGTCTCCTTCGCAATATTTTGCAGCGTGCCCTTGTAGCTTGCTGGCACGCCGATGCCGATCGCGCCCATCGGGATGTGCGGCTCGTCGAGCGGCCTGTAGGAGCCGTGCGCTATGTCGAAGAAGTCGAGATTACCGATCGGCGGCTGATCAACGATCTGCTGCCCGGCGTTCTGCATGCCATCGGTAAACACCACCAGCATCGGGTCACTCTTGGAGTTCGCATCCTGCCATGCCTTCACGGCCCGGCTAATGCCATCGCCCATCGCGGTGAGGTTAGCGGTGGTTTGGGCATCGACGCGGTTTTTCACGGTGGCCCAGTTCGCTTTGGGTGCCCAGGTGCCCACCATCGGGAAGTTCTCGATGGTCGCAGTCGTCTCGAACCACACCAGCGCCAGCCGATCGTCCTGCTGCGAGGTGATCTCGGTGGAGAGCGCGTCGATGAACTGGCTGATCGAGGTTTTGAGCAGCGTGAAGCGGCTGGTGCCTGGTGCGACACTCGCTGTCATACTGCCCGAACGGTCCATCACAAAGGCGATGTCGAGCGGCAGGCGCGCGTTGGTCACGGGCAGCGACGGGCTGGTGGTCGCGATGCTGATGGCGGTCGGGCTGCCGGAACTGCCGCTCACCCGTCGGTACGCGCTGTCGTTGTTTTGGCTGGCTGCGGCGTATGCGGCCCAGCGCAGTGCGGTGGGTGTGCCGCCGCCGTTCAGCGTCAGGCTGACCTCGCGCGGGTTGGCGTTGGAGTAGTCGAAGTTGCGAATATCGCTGTCGATAAAATCCGAGAACAGCACGATATCGATGACCGCTTGATTGCCGCTAGTGGATTGATATTCGATAAAATCAGTATTCACTACGGCGCTGTTGCCAAGTTGCACGTTTGTGCCGTTGTACGTCACGCTAGAGCCAGCCGGACTAGCGTTCATTGTGATGAGCAGTTTGAGACGAGCCACTTCGTAGCGGAAGCTTGGGTCGCTCGGCAGCGTGCCCGACACGCCGCGATTCGGGATGGAGATGGTGATATCCATAGTTGATTGCTCCTCACGCGATGGGTAGAACGAAGAGAAATCGAATGCTGTTCGAGCGCGATGCTGTATCACTGCCAGTTTGCACGGCGAGTTGCCCCTGAATGAAGCGATTCACTGGCGTTTGTCCCGGTAGAGCGCTGAGCGTAAAGGTGAGTTGTTCGGGGATCGCGCTGCTCACGGAACGGGGAATGTCGCCGCTCTGGACGCTGATCACAAGCTGATTCTGCGACACCGATGGGTTGAAATTCTTGCCAATGATCGTGACGGTTTGGCCGATCGTGATCTGGCCTGTGCCATCGAGCGGAATATTGCCGCCAGCCGCGTTGAGCATGCTGGTAATGATCGGCAGCGTGCCACTGGCGGGCATCACACGGGGGCGCTGGTTGGTCGGGAGCGTATCGCTATTCGCTTTGCCGCCGTCGGTGATGATCTCGATCATCGTGTTACGCCCGTTATCTGGCACATTCGGCAAATCTTGTGGCACGCGGAAGCGAATGGTTTGTGGCTGGTGCAGCACCGGATCAACCTGCACGTTATCCATCGTAATGACCAGCATCCCGGGCGGGCTGCCGAAGTTGATGCCCGTCAGCGTCAGTTCGGCGCCAAGCTCGACCGGGCGTGGGCTGATGCTGGTGATATTCGGTGCGGGCGTGGTCGGCACGCTGCTGCCCGTCGCCGACAGGATGACATCGATCGGCCCCGCGCTGGCGACACGTGCATGCGGCGACGGCACTTGATTCAGCACCCGTCGCGCGCGGGCCTCGTTGGTGTTTGGATTGATGGAGACGCCCAGCGTATCGAACGCCTCGTCGATCGTGAAGTTGCTGCCGGACTGCGCCAGTTGGTTCTGCGCTTGGCCGAGCGTGAGGCCAACCAAGCGAGGCACTTCGACCAAGCCGCCCTGCCCGCCGATCAGATCCTCGATCTCTGCCAAACGCCCCTGGAGCGCGTTGAACAGTTCGGCGGTTATTAGGTCGCCTGGGCGCACAGGTTGAAACTGAACAGGCATGGTTGCCTCCTATTGCCATCAGGCAAAATTGCTGTATCCCCAGCGCGCCCGATCAAAGCGCGCCTCGCCGAATTCGGGCAGGTGCCCCGATGCAAAGACCAGAAATGGCTGTGGCGCTGGCTGCACACCTTCGATGATCGCTTGGCGGTTTTCGCGCACCTGGAACAGCCAGATAAACTCGCGCCGCTTGGCGTCGGCCACGCTGCTACTCACCAGATCGTGCGGCCCGTAGCTGAGGGCAGTGTGGAACAGGGCGGGCAACGCCGCCCCTTCGATGAACGGCACACCCGTCAGGAATGGCGCGAGTTCATCGGTGCGCGGCCCGTTGTCGCGGTGCGGAATCCCTTCGCACCACTGCGGGTAGGTGAAGCCCGGCGGCCCGTTCACGCTGGCCAGGGGCAGCACGCCCGCTGGCGGCAACAGCCGGAAGTAGTCGATCGCCCGCGCCGCCGCCCGCTGCGAGAATGACAGATTGCCGAGCAGCCAGTTCAGATGATCGGCGAACTGCTCGCGCATCGCTTCGCCCTCGGCGAGGCGGCGCTCGCCAGGCACCAGCAGCGTGCCCTCGTCGTAGTGGGGCCGACGGCGCACCGCCCACATATCCAGCACCCGTACGCCAGCATTGGTCCAGATCAGCAGGGCCAGTGGTACCTCGCAGCACTGCAACTCGTTGGCCTCCCAGAGCGCATCGATGATGCCGTAGCTCTCGTGTTGCGCGCTGCGTGCCGCGTTGCCCCAGAGCGCGGCCAACGCTGCGCTGCCGAAGCAGGCGTAGGCCAGCAGATTGCGCAACCGCGACCGCGCCATCAGCCGCTCTAGCGTGCTGAGGTTGTTCTGCTCGCTGCGGCTCAACAGGCTGGCGATCTCGCTGCGGGTGCTCTCGCTGATGCCGCCCAAGGTCGCGAGCGTGACCTCGATCAGCCCGAAGCGCACGCCCTCCGCCGCGTACCGATCTCCGCAGCCATCGGCTTTGCCGCCGCCGTTGAGCGACACCATCGGCGCGCGGTCGAGGTATTGGGCGGCTGGCGCGATGGTGAGCACGTAGATGCCCTTGCCAACCAGATCGGGCGTGGATTGCGGCGGCTTGCAATCGGCGAATACTTTCACATCGCTGGGCGGCGGGGCAGTGGTGCGGCTCAGCGCCACGGCCACCTGGTTGCTCGGCAGCTCGATGGCCTGGCCCTGGCGATTAAGCGCTAGTCCGCCCGTCACCGATACAACCGGCGTGGTGGTGGCGCTGCCCGCGTTCAGCAGGCGCACCTGCAAGCCCGAGACGATCCCCGCGCCGATGGCTCGGCCAAGTTGGCGGTGCTGCCGTCGGTTGGCGGTCTGCTCGTCTTGCATATCGCGAGCTGTCAGCACACGGCCATTGAAGAAGTTGGCGTTGCGAATGGCGCGCTCCAGCACGACCGTTGTGCCGAGCAGGTGCTGCGTTTGAAGATCAGTCATGCATCACCTCACGGCTGAAAGGCCCACCACGTGACCTCAAGTCGGCTCAAGCGAGGCTCGGAGAGCTTGGTCGCGGCGATCATGATCCGCCCATCGACCTGCACCACGGTGAGCGCCACATTGTTGTTGATGAAGTAATCCTCTGGCTCCGAGGCGGTCGCCATCACCACGATCGGCAGATCCCTATCTGCCTCGATTCGCTCGGTAAACGTGACGAATTGCCCCCAATTGCCGGGTGTGAACTCCACCCTGCCCGATTGCACCACGTTCGCGCCGGGCGGACCCTGTGGACCCTGTGGGCCTTGTGGGCCTTGTGGTCCAGGATTGCCCTGCGGGCCTTGTGGGCCAACTTCGCCCTGTGGGCCTGTTGCCCCCCGTGGGCCGCGCGGTCCGGGAGGCCCTTCCGGTCCCTGCGGGCCTTGTGGCCCGGCAGGCCCAGGGATACCACCCAGCGGCGGAGAGGTGTCGGGGAAGGCGATTTCGCCAAGGCCCATGCAGAACAATTCCTGCTTGAGCCGATCCGAGACGAGCACAGGCCGCACGCAATTGTCCACCGTCACGCTGTTGAGCAGCAATTCGCCAGCATCATCGGTATCGAAGTGCAGGCAGGCCAGCAGAATGCACTCCTCGTTGCTGTTGATGGTGTTCATGCGGGGGCAGACCTCGGTCGCCCAGATCGTGAGCGCATCGTGCACCGTCTCACAGGCGGTGTCCTCGGCCAGCAGGAACGGCCCAGCAACGCCGGGCGAACCGGGTGGCGAGCTGACCAGGCCGATCGAGCGCACGGCATCGAGGAAGAGCACGCTATCGTCGCTTGGCGAACCGCCGGGCGGGCCGATCGTGATCTGGCCGAGCAGGTCGCCAAACTGGCGCACCGCATCCTCTGCGGCCTGGGGTGGCGCCTCCCAACTGAACTCGACCCGAAACGATTCGAGCGTGCGCGAAGGCGCGCGGGTGGCCTCGTCATCGGCGCAGGCGGTGCCCGCAATCGGCACCAGATCAACGTTACACTCGACATAACACAGCTTCACGTAGAGCGTGTGCGAGCCAGCGCCGGGCGGGCTGAGTTCGGGTGGATGCGCGCGCAGCCAGCGGTTGAGTTGGGCGCACTGGTCGCGATCCACCCAGATCCAATGCCCGTGTGGATTGAGCGCGTACCCGGCGGAGACGTGAATTTCCACATCGGTATCGAGCATCTCGGCGGAGACGCGCAGCCCACACACGGTGCCGTAGCCGTGCAGCAGCAGGTTACTGAGGCGCTGTTTCCACTCCAGGTGCTCCTGTTCCTGGCGAAACTCATCGACACCAAGCACCATGCCGAAGCTGTAGTGAACCCGTTTGTTAGGCGCCAGTGGGGCGCTCTCCGCCGAAGCGGTTACGCAGTTTGCCACATTCGTACCTCCATCAGAGCACCGGCAGCGCCCCCACCCAGTCGCGGTCCAGGATCACGCGGTCGCGCGCGTCCTGCGGTGCGGCTGGGGGCAGGTAGGCCCCCGCCAGGTAATCGCGGTTGAGCATCAGCATGGCGAAACGGCTCTCGGCTCCCAGGGCGCTTTCTAGCCCCAACCGCGCCTCGCCAACCCGGAAAAAATCGAAATAACGGCGCACTGTGAACGCGGTGTGCGCGGGCCGCTCCAGATCCACTACGCGGCGCACCATTGCGGCCTCCGCCGCCTCCAAGCCCTCCGGCACCAGCACTGTGAAGCGCCCGGCCAGTTCCTGATCGCTGACGCTTTCGGCATCGTTGGACGAATCGCCAACGACAAGCGCACGTCCGCCGCGAGTCTGGTAACGCTCGACAATCCGAATCTTCGAGGGCCGACTCGGCAGCAGCAGGTAGGCGTACAGCAGATCTTCAAGCTCAAGCTCGCTGCTGCTCGGCGTGGGATACGGCAGGTTGTTGCGCGCTAATTCGGCCCGTAGCGCGGGATCGGGCTTGAGCGCGGCAGCCTTCAGCCGTTCAAGAAACGCTTCGAGGCAGGGGTCGAGCAGCAGCATTAGCGCGAAGCGAATGCCATCGGGTGTGCCGCGCCGCTCGTACAGCCGCCGCGCGAAGCGGATAAACAGCCGTCGCCGATCAGGAGCCTGCTTCTCTGCGCGCTGCGATGGACCGCAACACCCTCGGCCAGCCTTGGCTTCGGCACGGCGCTGCTGGATCTGGCCCCAGAGCGGGTCGAGCAGCAAGCCCCACCAGCCCGCCAGCCAGTCGAGCGTGTCGGGCGGGGCAGTGCGCGGGTCGAATAGCGTGCCGACCAGCGCTATCTTGCCCTCAATCTCGCTGAGCGTCCCTTCGTGATTCGCCAGCCAGCGCTCTGTGAAGTCGGCGGAGGTCGGCTCGTCGTTGTAGATGGCGGGCAAATAGCGCTTCACGTACGAGAAGCGCGGATAGTACGCGCGCACTGCGTTGAGTTGCGGCGTGGCGCGCCCGTTGCCCCGCAGCGTGAGCCGCACTTGGATGAATCGCCCTTGAGCGGCTTGAAATAGCACTTCCCATGTGCCGCGCCCACGGCTATGGTCGTCGCCTTGGCTGAAGGCGCGGTAGTAGGGGATCTCCGACCCATTCGCCCGCAGATACAGCGGCGGCTCGGTGCGGAACGGCACCAGTTCCAGTTGGTCGCGGCTATCGGCGGCGCGCGTCTGCACCTCCACGTTCGTATCGGGAGGCAGGCAGCCATCGATGAACAGGCGGTGCCATTGGCAGCCGTTAGTTTTCCCATCGAGCGCGGCTGGTTCGCTTGGCGCGCTGCTGGTCATATCGAGCAGCAAGGTGGCTTCTGTGGCGTAGCGCGGCTGATCGATCTGCTGAAGCCGCACCCAGCGCGTCATCTCATCGCGGTTGCGATTGTTGCCAGCCGCCAGATCGTAGAGCAGGCAGCCGCCCGCCGAGGCTCGTTCGGTGATCAGCGCCCGCCCACCGTAGGCGTGCAGCGGTAGATAGTCGGGGCGCACCTTGAGCGAGAGCAGGTTCGGCCCGTACTTTAGGTCGAAGGCGATGGCTTGGTGGCCGTTATCCTCCACTGCGTACAGCACGCCACTGCTCTCATCGCTCGGCACAAAGGCGATGTCGTGGGCGCTGATGCTGACCCATCCCGTGGCGATGCCCGCGCCCAAGTCGAAAGCTAGTTCGTCGCCGAGTTCGCTCGGACCGCCGATCAGCGTGTCGAACTGGTAGCGCCACAGGTGCGATGCGCCGCCTGCCACACCTTCATCCAGCACCAGCACGCTGCCATCGGCCAAGCCCTCGATAGCGAGCGGCTGCGCGGCGGCCAGCGGGAAGCCGGTCGGGAAGAAGCGGGGCGGGCGCACGATCGGCGCTCCATCAACCGCATAAAAATCATCCTGCTCGGCTGCGGCGATCTGCACCAGGCTGCCCGGCACGCCGATCACGCGGAAGCGCCTGTCGAAGCCCCAATAGCGCCGATGTCGCCGATCCAGCACCCACACGCCGCCGTCGGGCGCGGGCGCCATATCGAACGGCTCGAACGGGATGTCGGCGGGTAGGCTGATCAGTTGCGGGTCCGGCCCCGCGTGCAGGTCGAAGATGTATAGCCCGCGCCGCTCAACGCTGCCGACCACCAAATAGTGGTGCTCCGTCACGGCAAGCCCAGCCAGATGGTCGGGCGCTTCTTCCTGCTGAACAACAGGCCCGAAACTGCCGCTCGGCTCGGGGCAGGCCGCTGGTCGCCACATCCAGTAGAGCGAAGGTCGGCCCCCTTCGGCATTCGCCCACCAGATCGAGTGACGATCCGCGCCGATCCAGTAGCGGTTGCCGAACTGATCGGTGGCCGCGCCTCGTCGATCCTCGGCTGTGAGCGGCACGCCCGGACGGTCGGGCCGATAGAGCGCCAATAGCGGGCGCAACGTGAGCGCGTCGCTCTGCGGGTCGTAGGCCACACGGGCCACTCCGTCGTCGGCCAACTCCTCGCGGCAGGCGTTCCAATCGGCTTGGCCTTTGATCAGATGAAATTGTGTGCCGTTCACATCCATAACGTGCCTGCTTAACACTTCGTCCGGCTGACCGGAACCGGAACCACGCGGCCAGATGTTGTGCCTGTGTCGCCCGGAAGGAGCGACGTGAGCGGTTCGGCCTCGCCCTCCACCACGCTGATGCGTTCAAGCAGCGGCAACTCCAGCCCGCTCACCTCGTAATCGTCGATCGGCTCGGCGCTCTCGACGCCCATCCGCAGCGAGACAACGAACTCCACGCCGGGTACGCGGGTGGCGACCGCTTCGAGGTCGCGGCTCAGTAGGCGCTTGCGCAGCGGCCAGCCTGTCCCATCGGGACCGCCGGGTGGCAAGGCCGAGAGATATTCGTACAGCCTGGCCGTTACGTTTTGGCGCACGACATCGATGAAGAAGCCCGCCCGCGCCTGGATGCCGACCGTCAGGTACACTCGCCGGTAGACCGGGCCGCGCACGTAGATCTCGGTGGTGATCAAGCGCCGCGTATCCAGGTAATCGCAGACGGTGCGCAGAAAGAGCCGATCCGGCGCGGGCCAGCGCGGGCGCAGGCTGTCGAAGCGCGGGATCACCACTACCGTCACCACGCCTGGCGCTTCGGCATCGGGCGAATCGGGCCGTGTGAGCGGCAGCACCTCGACGCGCCCGACATCGACGCCGGGCGTGCGCAGCGTGATGTCGCGGAAGTCTTGCGCCGTCACCAGCCGATCGCGGTGGCGCAACACCAGCGGAATATCGCGCTGAGCCTCTTCGGCGGTCTGTCCAAGGTCGCCGCCCCACGTCGGCAGCGGATTCGCGATGGTGTAGCCGCCCTGCAAGCGGATGTCGGTGCTGGTCTTGACCGCGCCGATGCCCACATTGCCCTGCGGCCCGCCGCCGTACTCGTAACTCGCTACGATCTTGCGGCCCGCCTTCGGACGCGCTCCCCGCAGGCCATCGCCAAAGCGAATCTGGCCCGCTTCGGCATCCAGGCTAAAGACCGCTTCGTTGGGCACTGCGCTCAGTAAATCGTCGGTCAGCCGCCAGAAGTAGCCGAAGCCGTCGTCGTCCTCCACGATCACACGCAGCGATTGCGGCAGCACGGGCGTGTTGGCCAGGGTGAAGATCTGCTCAGGCTCGCCGTTGCCGATGCCGAGTAATTCGTTCACGACGGGCACGGCCTGATCGACGCGCACGGCGTTGATCCCCACCCAGGTCAGGCGGGCGGAGGGCGATGCGCTGCTGGTGCTGTTGTTGGCGAGCCGCACGCGAATCCAGGTGACGATGCGCGAACGGATCTGGGTATCCTCGATCAGCGGCGGGAAGTCGCCCACACCCTCGCGCAGCGGGTCGTCGAAGCTCCAGGTGCCGATCTGTCCGACGGGCGGCAGTTGAAGCTGGACGACGCCTAGTTCGTTCAGCACATCCGGCTCCTGCACGGTGCGCAGGCGCGTATAGGCTGGTATGTCGCTGTTGCCGAGCGGCGCGGCGATCTCGAAGATCAGGCGCGGCCCGTTCGTGCGCGGCTGGCTCGGGCGCGCTGGCAGCAGCGGCGGCACGGTATCGGCCAGGTCGGGCGCGATGCCGATGGAGATCACCTCGTCGGCGATCGCATCGCGGGCGATATCGAGCGGTACGTTGCGCTGCGCCAGCAGGGCGATGTAGAGCGATTGGCCACCCACATGTGCCAGATCCAGCACTGGGCGCGGATCGCTCGGCGACGGAAGCGGCATCGGTCGGCTCTCGTAAAATTCCAGCTCGATGGGCTGCGGGTTCGGATCATTCAGCGCCTGCTCGGCGGCCATCGCCAGTTGCACAGCTTCGTACTGAAACTTGAACTCCTCGTAGCGCGGGTCGCTCGGGTCGATGCGCTGCTTGTAGAAGACCCGCGCTTCGATCGGTAGCACCGTCACGCCATCGCGACTCAGGAAGCCGACCTCGCCCGCTTTCAGCACGATGCCCCGCTCCAACGGCAGCGGCGTGGTTGGCCCGCGCTCATTGCCGATCGTCACAATACCGCGAGCGGCTGCGGCGGGCTGAAGCGGAATGCCGAGCAGTTGCAGGTATTTGATGTAGTTGCGCTCGGGGATGCGGTTCGCTCGGTACAGCAAGTTATCGGTCAGGAACGCGAACAACTCCACGATCGTGATGCCCGGGTCGCTCTCGCCCGCGAAATTCGTCCATTCCGGCGTGTGCACCGGGATGCGGTGCTTGGCCTCGGCGAGCAGTTGCTCAAAATTGGTTGTATCGAGCAGCGGTGCTAGAAGTGGCATCGGCTAGCCCTCCAGTTGCAGACTCATTCCGAGTCGCCCAAATGCGTTCGTCGCCACCAGGCGAAAACTGATCTGCACGTTGATGGTGCGTTGCTCGTTCGGGTCGGGCTCGACCTCGACCGCCTCCAAGCGCACGCGCGGCTCCCAGTCGCTGAGCGCTCGCACGATCCGCTCGCGGATCAGCGCGCGGGTGGTGGGCGTGTTCGGCTCGAACAAAAAGCGCCGCAGCCCGCAGCCGAATCCCGGGCGCATCAGCCGCTCGCCCGGCTCGGTGAGCAGAATGATGCGGATCGATTCGCGCACATTCTCCTCATCGTTCGACCACGCCAAGCGGCCATCGGCGCCGATGCGCGGCGGGAAGCTGAGGCCCTGGCCGTATACATCGAGTTTGCGTGTACTCATTTCGGTGCCCAACTCTTCGGAATCGGCAGACAAATGCGGAAAAACAGAATCCACGAAAAAATAATGTTCAGCACAAACACAAAGATCAGCAGCAGCATAAAGGCGACGATAAAGATGATCTGGATGGAGAACGAGCAGATGAACGCCAGATCGAACTGCTTTTCGGGATTGGGGCCGTCGCCATCGAGCACCTTCTGCTCGGCCCCGGTCAGACTCTCCATCTTGCTGCGCATCGCATCGGACATAATGAAGGAGACATTTTTCTTGAATTTGCGCATACCGGCGATGCTGACATCGCTCGGCAGCGGGATGCGCACGGGACGAGCTGGCGCATCAGGATCGAAGAACGGCGCGAGACGGAAGGACTGCGACGGTTGGCTGATGATGACCGGATTGGGCGCGCACATGGGCCGCTCGTAGACGCAGCGCACCACGTAGCGCTCGTCGTCGCGCTGGCTGAGCTTGGGCAGCACCACGCTCGGTCGCTCGTCGGGCAGGGCCGCGCGGGCCAGGGTGATCAGCGTGAGTAGTTCGTTCTGGCGCGGGTGTGCGCCGACGCCGCCCGGCTTCAGGTTGAACTCCGCGCCCAAGCCAATCTGGTTGCACTGCGCATCGCCCTCGACGCCGCCCGGTTGGTTGAGGATGTCGCGCTTTTTCGCCACATCGCCGATCAGCTTGGCGAAGCTTGGCATGCCAGAAGGCGACGTGTTCAGGTGGTTCATCAGCGCTTGCTTGGCGGCCAGTTTCGGCTCGCGCAACGTCGCGCCCGGCTCCCCCGCTAGAACGGCGGCGACATCGGGCAAATGATCGGCGAACCAATCGTAGGCTTCCAGCAGCAGGTAGATCGAGGCGGTGCGGGCCAGCGCATCGCTGATCTCGCGGATCGCCATCGTGCGCCCGATCGGCATATTGTTCTGGTCGAGATCGCCCGTCAGCGGTCGGGTGAAGCGCGAGCCAAGCTCCTCGACGCGTGTGTCGGGGAAGTTGGTCGCCTCGGGATCGCTCGACGGCAGCGGCGGCTGCTTGAAGGTGTCGCCGCTCGCCACGGGCAGGTAGCCGAAGTGCAACGTGCGCCCGTCGCCGCTGTTCGTCTCAGCCATCGGCAGCCGCTCCTCGTTCGCCAGCAGCGTGCGGGGATTGCTCAGCGCCTGCCAGCGCCGCGCCTGCTCGGGGCCAGCCCAGCCGTGCTCGACGCCATTCACTAACCTGCGCAGCACAAAGCTCACGCGCTCCTTGTTGGCCCGCTGCACCACATGATCTGGGAAGCCCGGAATACGGCAGCACAACGAGCTACACACCAGGTAGAAGCGGCCATGCACGGGCTGAAAGAGCTTGAGCGCCCCATCGCTCGGTCGCGCCATCGTCAGTGCCCGCAACTGGTCGCCCTGCTTGGCGCTGATCGCCAGTAGGAAGTCGTCCATAAAGTTGTCGCTGGCGAACTCCAGCAATGTCGGCGCAAAAAACTCGGTGAATGTGCGCCCATCCCCTTGCCAGAGCGGCACAGGCCGCACCCAATCGATAGCTTCGCTCATAGTTGCCTCACCAAATGTTCCCCGCGCCCGGCGTGTAACTGCTGCTGATCACCGCGTTGGTGATCACCGTGTCGGCCTTGACCACGCCGCTAAACTTCGACATGCCCGCGTTGACCGTCACCATGCCCGCTGTGACCTCGACCTGCGACGCCTGAACCTTGACGTTCGCGGCGGCGGTCAGCGTGATCCCGCCGCTGTCCAACGTGATGCTATTCCCGTTGCTATCGCGGATCTCGACGCTGCCCGGGCCATCCTGCAGCTTCAGTTGTTGGCCTCCCGGCGTCTCGATCGTCATCGTCTCTTGGCCGTCGGTGTCGTCGAGCGTGACGCGAATGCCGTTGCGCGACACGATGCTCTTGATATCGTTGTTGCCCGCGCCGTCCATCGTCTCGGGAGGCGCGTCGCGACCGTTCCACAGCGCACCCACCACATACGGTCGGCGTGGGTCGCCACCCTCGAACATCACTAGCACCTCGTCGCCTGGGTCGGGCACGAACCACGTGCCACGGTTGCCGCCCGCCATCAGCACCGCCAAGCGCGCCCACGCCTCGTAGCCAGCGCCGCCGCCATCCGGCGACCAGGGCAGCCGCACCTTCACGCGCCCCTGCCCGTCGGGGTCCTTGATATTCGTCACTTCCGCCGGATACGCACCGTACAGGCGCTGACGCTCGACGGCCCGTTCAAGAATGTCGATTTGGTCGAACACAGCTCCTCCATCGCGTATCTGCTAGTTGATGCCGGGCCGCTCGCATTCGAAAAAAGTGCGGAAGCCCTGCTCCAGATCGAAGGTGTGCCGCGAGAGCGTCACGTAGTATTGGCCGTCGAACATCGCGCCGAGCCCGTGCAACTCGATATGCGTGCCGACTCGTACACGAACATTGCCGTCGATAGTGCCGGAACCGCGCACGAATCGCCGAGCGCGTTCGCGATACCGAGCCTGCGCCATTCTCTGCGCCTCCTCGCTCGAAAGCGGCACCGCAGAGACGATCCGCTCCTCGCGGGTGGCCAACGCCTGCCCCAAGATCGCGCTGCCGCTGCGCAGGCTGCCGAGTTCGCCACCCAACACCGCCGCATCGGCCCGCTCGTCGATCGCCTCCTTCGAGCCGATATCCCAGCCGCACACATGCACCGCGCTGCGTTGGTGCGCCAGATCCGCCAGCACGCTGAACTCCAGCAGGTTATCGCCGTGCGTGAAGGTGGCCGGGCCAGCGTTGCGCCGCGACCGCATCTGCGCGTAGAGCGTGCGATTGTCGATCCACAACTCGGCGTCGATGGCGGCGGCGCGCTCGCGCAGGAACGCGAGATCGCTCTGGTTCACTTGCGCCAACACGCGGTAGCTTGGCCCCTCGATATCCAACTCGGGCGTGAGGCCGTGCGCCGAAGCGATCGTGCGAAATACGTCCTCATCGCTCACATCCTCGAAAGTGCGGGTGCGGCGCTCCATTCGCAGATCCTGAAAACGATCCTCCACCAGCACCGTCACCTCGGGCGGGCTGTCCTGTGGGAAGTGCGCCTCGATCGCGGTGATGCGCCCGGCGAACACCGCATTGCTGTTATCGGGCGGCCCGAACTCCACCGAGAACGGCTTACCGAAGTCGAGTAGCCGACGATCAAGCAGAATCAGCCCTTCGCCCTCGCCGCGCGCCCCCCAGCTCTGGAAGCTCGCCTCGCAGCGGAACAAACCCTGGGTCGTCTCCTCGACCAGCAGCCGCGTCAGCAACTGCTCGCCGAGGTCCGGCTCCAGCCGCGTATCGACCCGAATACTGGGGCGGGCCGCGAAAAACCGTGGTTGTGTGCTTGGGTTGCTCATCGGCGTTGTCGTGCTCCGCTAATCGGCCCGCAGGCGTCGCATCCGTTCGCGGTGCAGCCGATTGATGCGGACGATCAGCTCGGGATTCGGCTGTTTCGGCGCTTTCTGCTCGGCTGGCGGCGGTATTCGCTCGCTCTTAGCATCGGGAATAATCTCAAATTCATTCACAATCAATGGCATATCGCCCTCGTTTTGTGTTCAGAAAGGCGCATTGGCCTCATTTCACTTTCACTCCAGCCTGTAATCCAGTTCCGGCATTGGCAGAAGCGCCAAAACTCGCATTTGCGCTGGCTCCGGCTCCTGCGCTCGCTCCGGCATTGGCAGAAGCGCCAAAACTTGCGCCTGCGCTGGCACCCGCCGTCGCCCCCGCATTCGCTCCGGCTCCGGCACTGGCGGAAGCGCCGAAACCCGCGCCCGCCGATGCCCCGAAACCGGCTCCAGCACTGGCACCCGCACTCGCTCCCGCGTTTGCAGATGCGCCAAAGCCCGCTCCGGCGCTGGCACTTGCCCCAAACCCGACACCCGCGCCCAATCCTGCGCTCAGTCCCACGCTCGCGCCCGCGGATGCACCAAACCCCGCACTCGCTCCAGCGCTTGCGGATGCGCCAAACCCCGCACTCGCCCCCGCACTGGCCGATGCTCCGGCGCTCAAGTTCACCCGCGCCCCCGCCGCAAGCCGCAGCGGATCGTTGATGTTGTTCGCGGCGGCGATCTGCTTCCAATCGCTCGTTTGGCCGTTGCGGGCCGCCAAATCCTGCACACTCTCGCCAGGACGGGCCTCGCTGATCGGCTGCTGCCCGTTGGTGCCTGGCGCGCCTGGCGCAACCCCAGCGGAAGCGCCGCCAGCGCTCTTGACCTTGGCGAACGTGAAGGCGATGTCGTCGCGCGACATTTTGAGCGAGATCGTGGCCCGCAGCGGCACACCCTCCTCCGAGAAATAGTCGAGCGTCTCATCGATCTGGTCGATCACGCCCTCGAAGATGAAGCTGCCCCACTCGAAGCGAGCGAGCGGCGGCGCGTGGCGGTTCATCGGGTCGTTCTCCTGCGCCTTCGGCACGATGAACTTGGCCAACTTTTCGGTGATGCGCCGCACATCGCTGTTGCGGGCCGCCCCTTTGCGCTCGATGGTGGTGTCGAACAACAACTCCACCTGCAAGCTCGATGTGCCGCTGCCCACGAACTGCTTGCCGGAGCCGCCGCCGGGCTGGTTGCCGCCCTGATTGTTGCTGTTGATCGAGACTTTGAGCGTCTGTGGGTTGAAATGCGCCTCGATCCCCGCGCCATCGGCGGTAGCGGGCACTTCGCTGCCCTCCTGCCGCTGCGGGATGTACGCTTTGATCTCGACTAATCGTGCCTTTGCGAGTGCCATCACCCTCTCCTGCGCTATGCTGGCTGAACGGTGAACGAACTGTAGGCGATCTGCAGTTCCTCGATCGCGATGCTGCCCTCTTTGGCGTTGAGCGCCGCCGCTTTCAGCTTGATCGGCAGGCAGTCGGTGAGCGAGAAGCGCAGCACAGGTGTCATATCCGCGCCTTTCATCAGCACCACGCCCTGCGCCAGCAGCCCTCGCTGATTGTTGCCAGCCGCTAGCCGAAACCAATTCCACAGATCCAAGTTGCTGGTCATGCCGCGCTTCAGCGTGAGGTTGCCGTAGCTGACCGGGCCGACCAAATGGATCTGTTGCAGGTTATTGCCGCCTTCGCTCACCTTCTTCGGCTCCATGCTCATCTCCAGCCCATCGCACTCAGCAAATTCGCCATTGCAGAGCTGGCTGGCGAGTCCCATGCCCGCCGCATTCGGCACGATCAACTGGATCTCGAAGTTGAAGGCGATAAATGGCAATGTTTCGTTGGCCATACGTCCCTCGTTAACGGCTCTCGGCGGCTTGCAACTGTCCGTTGGCGTTGGTGAGCACCACGCTGATAAACTCGGTGGGCTGGCTCGGCGCGATCTGGATCTCGGCGATGAAGCGGCCTTGATCAATGCTCTGCGGCGTGTTGACGTTCGGCCCGGTATCGACGCGGTAGGCTTGCTCGGGCGTGCTCCCCGCGAACGCACCACGCTCGTACATGCCCTGCAGCATGCGGTTGAGCAGCGCGCGCGCACCCTCGCGGAACTGCTCGTGATTGCTGAGAAAGACGAAATCCATGCCTAGGTTCAGCGCCGCCTTGCGCAGCAGAATCAGCAGCCGCCGCACTGAGATCTGCAACAGCGAACGTTCATCGCTGAGCGTGTGGGCGCTCATCGCCCGAAAATCGCGGGCCTCCTGTTGCAGCACATTGAACTGCAGCGCGAACAACTCGGCCCAATCGTCGTTGGTGAGCTTGGGGATCAGCCCCAGCACGCCGCTGAACGGCTGATTAGCAGGAGCGACCCAGACACCCCGCTCGCGCTCGCGTGTGGCGATGATGCCCGCCACCGCGCCCTCGGGGCTGTGCGCCCGCATGCGACCCGGTGCGCTCGGTGCCGAAACCTGCAACCAGGGATGAAACACCGCCGCGTAGCTCAGGTCGGCTGTGGCGCTCGTGTCGCTACCCACCAACCTGCGGATCGGCAAGCCGAGCGCGGCCCGCAACGCCTGTTGCCAGGCGATGCACTCGCGGCGGGTGAAGTGCATCGGCAGCGCCAGCAGTGCGAGCGCATCCTGCCGCGCTTGGCAGATCGTGAGCAGCACGCGCTGGATGTCGAGCAACGGCGCGCTTGTGAGATCGTAGGCGTTCGTCGGCAGCAACGGCGGCAGATCCGGCGTGGTGGCGGGCGCAAGGTAGGTAAAGCCATCGGCTAGGCTGCCGTCGCCGCCCTGTGCGAGAATCCGCACATCGACGGCCTCGGGTGCGACGCCAGCGGGGAGCGTACAGAGCAACTGTGTATCGCCAATGACGACGATGTTGCTAGCGGGGCGACCGCCGAAAAATACGCGCAGTTCGCCCTGCTGCTCGAAGTTCGCGCCGTTGATCGCGACGGTGATGCCCCCGTCCAGCGGCCCGTGCGACGGCGAGACGCTGAGTAGGATCGGCGCTCGCTCGCAATCGATGAATGGCCCCAGGCGCTCGGCGCACGGTTGCTCCACGGCCACAGGCGGCGCGAGATGCAGGTCGGGCAAGGGCGCAGGCTCGGGCGTGCCCCAAGGCCGATGATTGGCATCCGGCGCGGCGATCAGCGCCACCTCCTCGATCACCAACAGGCTGTGCAAGCCCAACAGCCGCAACTCCTGCACATCGTAGCGTTCGCGGGCGGTGCTCATCAGTGTGGATGGCACCTGCAGCGGGCGCAGGTGCGGATCGAAAAACGTTTCGGCCTCGAACTGCGTCAGGCCATCGCTGCCCGCTTGGGCAGGCCCGCGCAGATCGTCGTTGGTGAGCACGCTCGGCATCCCAATCGGTAGAAAGAGGTGATCGGCCAGCAGTGCGTCGATGGGCGCAAGCAGTGCGGCCAGCGCGACTCGATCGAGTTCGCCTAGTGGTCGTCGCCCTGCCGCTAGTTCGCGGAACTGCGCGGTTGCCATTTGATCCGGGGTGGGTGTCGGTCGTAACTGCGATTCGCGTACGGTGCCGCTGCCCTGATCGCTGACGAGCCAGCGCCGCTCGTTGCTGCTCTCATCGGGCGCGCCGAACAGGCTGCTACCGCGCAGCACCATATCGCCCCAGAAGCGTGGGTGACCCGCGCCCAAGCCGAGATCGCCGAGCAGAGGCCGCAGCGCTGTGTCGAGCCGTAGTTGCAGCCCCAAACGCAGCCGTTCGATCGAATGCAGTTGGTCGAGCGGCGAGTCGCTCGGCAATTCCGTGGGAGTCACGGTGAGCAACTCGCTCCCTCGTAGCTCGAACAGTTCTTCGGGCGGCGATTCGTTCACGCTCTGCTTGCGCACTGTCTGCACGCCGAACAGGTATCGCCCGTTCGGTAGCATCAACTCGATCAGGTCGCCGCGCATCAGCGTGGTTGCCGGGTTAGCGACCACCAAACTCAACTCAGTCCCGTCGGGCTGCAGCGGCCCCGCCAGTGTCAGTTCGATCGGCGCGCCTAGTCCCAGCAGGCGGGCGCTGCTCGGCACGCTCGCCAAGATGTCGAGGCCGCTCAGGATCTGCCAGACGCCGTCCAGTTCGAGCGTGGTGGTGGCCAGCGGATTGGCGGGCCGCACAATGTCGCTGATCGGCACCAGGTAGGTGCTGCCATCGGTGTAGCGCAGTCGCAGCAGGTCGCCACGGCGGAGTGCGGCGGGCGCGCTATCCGTGTCCCAAATCAGAGTTTGCCCATCCAGCGCGCTGAAGCGCTTGATCGGCAGCGGCGTGGCTTCGAGATGGGCTGCTAGCGCTAGGCGCTCGGCCCAGCGGCCCGGGCTTGCTGCGTCGATCTGGGCGGCGTTGGCCGAGAGATCGAGCGGATCGAGCATGGCAAGCCCAGGGATGGTGTAGCGTGCCGAGGTGGCCGGAGGGCTGCCGCTCGCTGCTGCGGGGCGCGTGGCAACCCGCACGGCGTAGCAGCGCCGACCACCGTTGGTGAAGAAATCGGCGATCGCGCTGGCGAGCTGCGCAACGACCACGCCCTCGCCCGTATCGCGAGCAAGCGGCAACTCGCCGCCAAAGATCGCCGCGAACGCCTCCATATCCTCCAGCATCACGGGCAGGTCGAGCGGCCCGCGCTCCGCGAAGCCGACGAACGCGGCGACGTCGAGCGGTGGTAGCTCTGTGATGCTCGGCGTGGTGCGCGACGGGAAAAACACCCCGGGCAGACGCGGAGTTATGGCACGGTTCGTAATCACTCGACTTCCAGTTTCGTGTATGAAAGCGTCAATTCTTCCATCGCCACATCGGTGCCGGTCTTGGCGTTGAACGTCGGCGCGGTGTATTTCATCGGCACCGCGTCGAAGAGCCGCCACGTCATCACCGGCCCAGTGCGGGCCTCGTCCATCAGCTCCACCGTGACGGTGGTGCGCACATTCTGCGCGCCGTCGCTGGTGGCCTTGATCCAGTCGAAGAAGTCCTTCACACCGATCACGCCGCGCTTGAAGGTGGCATCGCTGGTTTTGCGCAGCCCGATCATCTTGCGCACATGGTTCTGCTTCTCGTTGCCGTTGCGGTACTCGGCGATCGCGACCTCGGTGCCCAAGCCGCTCACCTCTTGGAAGCCCGCCACGATCGAGTCGGGGTTGCCGCCGCCGATCCGGTCGATGGTGACGCGGAAGTTGAACGCACCGTAGGGATTGTCTCGTTGAACTGGCATAGCTCCTCCTGTTAGGCTCGCGAGTCAGCGGTCATCTGGCCGATGCGGAAGATCACGAACTCGGCGGGCTTGACGACTGCGACGCCGACCAAACAGACCAAACGCCCATTGTCTAGGTCGTTCTGTGTCATCGTGGTGCGGTCGCAGCGCACAAAGAAGGCTTGATCAGGCTTGAGGCCGAGCAGCGCGCCGTTCTTCCATTCGTTGAACAAGAAGTCCTCGACGGTGCGGCGCACGTTGGCCCACAGCGCGTCGCCGTTGTTCTCGAACACGGCCCACTGCGTGCCCCGATCGATCGAGTGCTCCAAATAGGCGAAGTAGCGCCGCACGCTGATGTACTTCCACTCGGGATCGCTGCTGATAGTGCGCGCGCCCCAGAGCCGCAGCCCGCGCCCCTCGAACGAGCGGAAGCAGTTGATGCCCAGCGGGTTGAGGATGTCTTGCTGCGCTTTATTCAGCAAGCGCTCGAAGCCCACCGCACCAAAGACCACTTCGTTCGCAGGAGCCTTCACCACGCCGTGCAGCACGTCGGTGCGGGCGTAGATGCCCGCCACAAAGCCGCTCGGCGGCACAGCGATCTCGCGGCGACCCTCGGGATCGAGCGGGTCGAGCACGATGATCCAGGGATAGTAGAAGGCGGCGTGTGTGGAATCGAGCTTGCCGCGTGTATCGCGTACTTCGGAGAGGATTTGGCCGGGCAGCGAATCGAGCACCGCCACGCGGTAGCGCATGCGCAACTGGCAGTGCACAATCAGCGCGTTGCTGATCGCCATCGCCTGTGTGCTGTCAACCGTCGAGCCGGGCGCGGCCACAATCGAGATCTCCTCGATATCCTCGAAGGTGAACAGGCCGCTCTTTTCGTCGCCCTCGTCATCGCCGATGTAGTTGGCGGGTGTCGGGCGCAAGCCATCATCGCCACCAGTGAGTTGATAGGCCCGCTCCAAGGTGCTGAGGCTGGGGCGCTGGCCCGCTGGCGAGAGCGCCAGCAGTTCATCGCGGGTGGCGAGTTGCAGGCCCAGATTGTCGAGCACATCGGGGCCGAGCAGCAGATCGACGATCTCCGCGCCCGAGGTGAGTGCAGTGGTGATCGCAAACGGGATGGTGAGGTGCAGGCTGCGCGATGTTGTGATCTCCTGAAAGATCTCGGTGAGCGCGTTGCGCTGTCCGGGAGTTGGTGCAAGTTCGTCCCACACCTGTTCGTCCTCGAAACGACCCTCGCGCCGCACTCGCACGCTCAGCGTGAGGCGGTGTACGCGGTCCTGGGCAGTGTCGAGGATGCTCACCGCCGTTTGCGAGCTGCCATCGAGCGGAGCTAACGCAAGCCCATCGCCATCGGCAACCACATCGTACAGCCCTTCGGCCAGGCTGCCGCTCGATTTCACGAATACGACATCGCCTGCACGCACGCCGCTGAGGATGTTGCCGACCGCGCTCGCCACCAAGCTGTTGGCCGAGGTGCGCGCGGCGAACACAATCGTCATGTTGCCTGCCGAGCCAGGGAAGCGCGCACGCAGCGTCGCTTCGCCCGGGGAGCCGAGCACGAACGAAGCCTTGCCAGTGTGTTCGTCGGCCTTCTCGCCGGGCGCGGGGTTCGGCTGATAGACGCGGGTGACGTACAGCTTGCTGCCGCCATTGTCGAAGAAGGCGCGCACCGCGTGGGCCATGTAGTTGATCGATGATTCCTCACCCTCGAAGGTGAGATTGTCGATCCCGGCGTAGATACGGACGAAGTCGGCGAAGCTGGTGAGCAACTCCGGCTCCCCTTCGGTTGGCCCGAAGCGCGTCGGCCCGATGAACCCGGCGACGCTGGTACTTACGCCCTCGATCGATTTGGCGCGAAAGCTCACTTCCTCGACATAAACTCCGGGTGCCATATACTCGGGCATAGGTGTTCTCCCTGTGTGGTTATGGCCGATTTTGGCTGCCTGAAGCCGACTATCAGCCTACAAGCAGGTGCGCACGCGGCGCGCTAGCGAGCACAAACTCGCTGCCAAACTCCAGGTCGGTTGCGAGCGCCAGAACGGGAGGTGCAGCGACGGTCGGACGAATCGGGGCGATGTTCTGGGCGAAGATGCTGGACAATTCTGGGATGGCGTTGCCGGGCGGCACAACGCGGGCGGATGGCTGGTAGCGCACGCGAATGGTGAGCGGCCAACGTTGCGGCTGATTCGCCTCCGATGCTGGGCGCGGCGGCGAGGTCGGCGGGGTCGCTCCGAACGGTGGATACGCGAACATCGCGGCGACCACACCCTGCGCATTGGCCACGCCGTACCACGTGGAGCCTGCGCCCTCGACTTCAAGTAGAGCGTGGGCGGCTGGTGCGCCGCCGATCTCCACCAATTCGGCCCGAATGACGGCGAGTCCAAGTGTGGGCCGCGTTGGTGCAGAAAAGAGGAAGAAGCCGGGTGGCCGCTGATCGGGGCTAGCCAGTGTGGCGGTCGGATAGATGCCCCGATACGGCAGATCGACGCGGAATACCACGGGCACAAAGCGCCCGGCGAGGTCGCGCACCTCCACCACGAAGCGTCGGCTGAGCGGCGGGCTGTTGAGCGTGTCGCCGTCGATGCTGTGTTCAACGCTGGCGAGGCCCGGCAACCCCTGCAAGCTGTAGACGCCAGCGCGGGTGGGGCGGCCACGGCGGCGCAGGTGCGGCGCATCCTCCGGCCATGCCTCAAGCTGAAGCCCCTGTTCAACAGTGACCGCGCGCGCCGTGTCCCAAAAGCGCACACCAAACGGCGTGAAGATATGTTGGCGCTCCAGCGGCGCAAGATCGCGGTCGTACAGTGTGCTCATGTTCGCCCCAACCGTTGGTAATCGAAAATACGCTCCTGCACAGGCCCAGCGCTTTCGATCTGCCGATCGCTCTCGATCCGTACACCGCGAGCGATGTAGGGCACCGAGATTTGGTAACTGTTCGAGCCGATCACCTCCCAGATCCGAAACAGCGTCTCGGTATCGATCTCGGCGACGGCCAACTCCACCGTCTCGTCGGGCGCGAAGATATCGAGCCCGCCGTGGTTGAGCAATCCAGCGGGGAGGCTGGGCGTATCCTCAAGCACGCGCATCATCCAGCCGGCAATACTGTGCTGAAGCGACGCATCGCGGCCCCAAGCGGTGATCAGAAAGTGCAGGTCGAGCGGCAACGGCGAACGGAAGCGCCGACCATCCGGGCCGATGCGTCCTGGTGGGGTGCGCTGCACTGTGTTGACATAAATGCGGTACAGGAACACCGAAACCCCCGCCTCCATAGGCGTCGCGAAATCGCTCGCCATATAGACGCGGAATTCGAGCGGGTTCAGGTTGAAATCCTCCGAGTTGTAGCGGCTCGCGAGGATGTGGATGATCGAATCGGACACAGCCGAAACCGCACGAAAGGTTGCCATTATGCGTCCCTCTGATTTCGCGTCTTGTTGCTGGACTGTTTGCCACGCCGCCGAGGCTTCCGGCGGGTCGTGAGCAGCCAAAATACCCAGAACGTCCAACCGAGTTTGATATTCATCTGCGTCAAGTACGGCGCGATAAAGACGATAATCTCGCTGAACTCGCGGATCGAGCGTTGTGCGTTGTCGGGCACATGCGAGATCTGCCCGCGCCACGTGTATGCGTTGCCCTTCCTGCTACTACGCTCGCGCCATACTTTCACAATGAAAGAGTGTGTGTACCAGTCGATAGATTCCATAAGTGATCTCTCTACGACTAGTCATAACGACAGGAAGGTGTTTGCTGCGATGTGTGATGGCATCATAGCGCGAGGCTCGTTCCACGCCCGATCCTTCAGTGTATCCACAGGCGATCCATGCAAAATTGCCACAAAAGAGGGGATGGTTGTGACAAGGTGACGTATCTGACAAGGTGACAAGGTGACGGGGTGACTTGGTGATTGGGGGCAACAAGAGGGGCGGTGAAAAACGCTGTCATCTCGAACGAACGTGAGAGATCTCATCGTATATTTCAATGCAAAACGATGAGATTCCTCATTTCGCGCTGCGCGTTCTATTCGGAATGACAAGGAAATACGAAGAAAACGCTGTCATCTCGAACAAATGCGGAGATATGACAGCGCAGAAGACAAAAAAGGGTAACGAAAACAGGCGACGTGAAGAATCTCTTTGCCTCAACAACTTTGAGCGTTTCGCTCTCAGGCTTACCCAATAAGCTCGCGCGGTTACTCAGTCACCAGGTCACCCAGTCACCTTGTCATCTACACGGGGTTCACTGAAGGTGTTTGCGGGCCAGCCCCTCGATCTTGTCGATCTCGCTATCGAGTGTTTGGCTGATTTGGGCGACGGAGAGCTGTAACATGCGCAGATTCGTTAGCACCTGTTGCAGTGACCCGGTCGCAATGGTATCGGCTGAATGTTTAGGCTCATCATCAAGGGCAAGATTATCGCGAATACACATATAGAGTTCTGTAGTAGCGACACTTGGCGCAATCCCCAGTTCATCCGCCAACACATCAACACAACGCTCGTATTCGCGTAGCGCGCTGGCACGGTTGCCCGCACGCGCCTGTAAACGCATCATGCGGCAGTACGTCTGCTCGCGGGTGCGGTCGTAGCGGAGCAGTTCGGTTCCATAAGCTAGCCCGCGTTCATATTCTTGATGTTGCTCGCAATATCCCATGAGTCGGTCGAGCAATGCGAGATAAATACTCTGAAGGCGTTCGCGTTCGAACAAACACCAATCGTGATACCACCCTTCGAGCAGATCGCCACGGTAGTGCATGACTGCTTGGCTCACCAGCTGCGCATCGCTCTCGCTCATCTGCTCGCCGCAGCAATTGTGAACGGCGGCCAACGCCTGCTCAAGGAGCGCAACATCGAGACAGAACCAGCTGTTCTCCTTGATCTGCACCCATTCCGCCTCGATCTGAATTAACTCATCGGCGAGCGGCTCTCCGAGCATAATCTGTAGCTGCCAAAGCGTCTTACGAAGGTTTGCGCGAGATTGTGCAGTGGGCGTATTGCTCCAAAAGACGTTTGCAAGTGTTTCGCGTGCGTGGGGGCGTTGGCGGTGGAGGAGGAGGTAGCACAACAATTCCTGCGCTTTGCGCGTCCCGAGGTTGGTAAGCTCATTATCATTATGACGCACATAAAGGCGACCTAGCATCTGTATCGATAATAAGCCCATACCATGACTCCTTGTGCGAATCGTAAGTCAAAGGTTCAGCTAATTCAGTACACCCTTTCATCTTCAAAAATACAATCGACTTACTCCTATGAACGAAATGTGATTGAGAATTTTACTTGGCTTGTATAGCCCAATCTCGTGCTCTTCTCCCTCCCCATTTCCCGCATTTCTTCGGCAATATGTTCAGGAATCTGAGCGCGGCGCGCTTTTCGTAGTACGCTCGAATAACGATCTGGAACGTTCAGTATTTGGCGTTGTAAAGGCATGAAGCTATGCGCGCCATGTGGATACGATCTGCCGTTAGAAAAGAGACGATTCTGTGGGGATGCAGGTTTCCTGAACGATATCACCTGATTACGATAAGGGGTGGTGAACAGTGTGATCTCTTACGAGACATTGTCGTGCTGATCGACTGCCTGAATGCCATCTTGACAATTTAAACGAACTATATTATCATCGCAATTAAGTTACACGTGTAAGGTAATACGTGACAAACGACACGTGTCAATGAATCTATACCTTTGCATAGAGCGCCCATAGAGCGTGATTGCATTTACACCGGCTTCCATTAGTGTTTCACGCTACCGAACCAGATTTGGTATGATATGGATACACTGCGTGTTGTAGCGCATCCATATCACAAACAAGAAGCTTGCTGCCAGAGGCGGACATCATTTCTCGTATTGTTCAACAGCAGTTGGTAGAGACACGCGCAGTGTGCTGGATCAGTGATGATTGGAGGTTCGGCAGAGCTCTGCCGACTACTGTGAACAGATGATAAAACGACGACCAACACAAGTTGATGTAGCACGATTAGCGGGTGTTTCGCGAGCAACGGTTTCGTATGTGTTGAACAATCAGACTGGTGGCCGCGTGCCGATCTCCGAGGAGACGCGGCAACGGGTGTTGGATGCGATCGCGGAACTCAACTACGTGCCGGATGCCCGCGCGCAAGCGCTTCGTTCGGGCAACACCAAAACGATCGGCCTGATCATCCCCGATATCCGCAACCCGCACTTCTGGGAGGTTGCCGATGGGGTCGAGCAGGAGGCATCGGCGGCGGGCTACCACATTTTGCTATCGAGCATTCCGCCCGAGAAGGAGCATGCCGAGGATATTTTTAAAGATCTCTCGCATCGGCGCATCGATGGCCTGATCATGGTGCCGAGCTTCATCTACCAATCGAAGGAGGCGCAGAAGACGCTTGAGCAACTGCTTGAGCGACGTGTGCCGGTGGTTGGTATGATGGCCGATCACGGCAAAGCGACCCACAACTTCGACCGCGTGATCTCGGATTACCGCGACACCACGCTGGAGGTGATGGATCATCTGCTGAAACTCGGCCACCAGCGGATCGGCTTTATCTACGGTATCGCCGTGCCGGACCTTGGCAACGACCGCCTGCTCGCGTATCGGGAGAGCTTGCAGGCCGCCAACCTGCCGCTCGACCAGGCGTTGGTGGTGCAGTGCGGCTCGCTGATGGAGGATAGCTACCAGGCCACGCGCCAGTTGCTGGCGATGCCCGATCGCCCGACCGCCCTGTTGGTGATCAACGACTTCCTGGCGATAGGCGTGCTGCGTGCGATCGCCGATCACGGGCTGCGCGTGCCCGACGACATCTCGGTGTTTGGCTACGACGATATTCCGCTCGCAAAATATTTGGTCCCTCGCCTCAGCACCGCCTCGAAGGATGGCATCAAGATGGGGCGTGAAGCGACTCGGCTGCTGCTGGAGCGTTTTGAGGACCCCGACCTGCCGCTGCGCGAGATTAGGCTGCCCGCGCGCCTGATCTTCCGCGAATCGACTGGGCCTGCGCCTAACGTGAAGTAAGTTGCGGGAGACACCACGCCATACGAAGGACCACAAGCCGTTTCACTCACCTTCCCTCTTGGCTTGATGGGTCTGTGTTGATGCAGAGGTTCGGGAAACCGTTTTGAATATGCTCTTTCCTTAGACGATAGCGATTGGCTCGGCTGAATCTAATGTAGGTCGTGACGAGGTTGACACGTTGATGGTAACAGGGCTGTTACTCCTGGCTACGTGCTAACAACGCATCGTTACCTTTTGCTTTTTCCTCGTTTGTAACGCTCATTCGCTGCTCGAACCGGAGACGACGGGAGATCTCGACATATCGCCACGTGCGCTCTAGCGTTGCTGGAGACAGGTGGTGCTGGTTTCGTGCGCCATAAAAATGGACTGTTCACAGGGAACGGTCAAACATCAGGAGAATGGCCTGGTAGGTGGTGACTTGCCTGAATGTGCGTGCCTGCTTCCCTCCTCGTGTTCAAGTCGTCATCACGCGGGTGCTTCGTTCCGATGATGTCTCACATGCTCACTCATTTCAAGGAGGAACAGATGTCGAAGAGGAAACTGACGCGTCGTGAATTCCTGAGTCTGTCGGCGATGGCGAGCGCAAGCGCAGTGTTGGCGGCCTGTGGGGCAGCCGCCGAGCCACCCGCAGCGCAGGCACCAACAGCCGCTCCGGCCCCGACCGCCGCTCCTGCAGCACCAACTGCAGCGCAGGCACCAACCGCCGCTCCAACCGTTGCGCCAACGGCTGCTTCCGAAGTCGCCGAGCTACGATTCGTCTGGTGGGGCGGTCAACTTCGCGCAGACATCACCACGCAGGTCATCCACATGTTCGAGGAGGAGAATCCGGGCGTGACGTTCGCCTTCGAGCCGCTCGGCTTCGATGAGTACTGGACTAAGATGACTACGCAGGCCGCTGGCGGCGGTCTGCCCGATGTAATGCAGCATGGCTCCTCGACGCTGGTGGAATGGGCGAAGAACGGCCTGTTGCTGCCATTGGACGAGTTTATTTCCGACAGTGTGATCGATTTCACCGATATCCCAGAGACGCTGCAGAATCACGGCAAAGTCGATGACAAGATCTACGGCATCAGCAACGGCTCCAACGCCAATGGCTTTGTGCTCGATATCGATGCCTTCGAGAAGGCGGGCATTGCGCTCCCCGAAGACTCGTGGACCTGGGACGATTTCGAGCGCTTGGCGCTGGAACTGCACGAGAAGCTGGATATCTGGGGCTTCGGCATGTACCTGCACCACATCGATATTTGGCGCATCCTCTACAACAGCGTCGGGCAGGAGTTGTACGCCGCCGATGGCAAGTCGCTGGCCTACACCGATGATAAGCCGCTGATCGATCACCTGAACATGATCCTGCGTTTGCAGGAGGCTGGGGCCATCCCCTCGCTGGCCGAGGAGACGGAGGTTTCGAGCCAAGGCCCCGAGAGCCAGTTCATTGTGTCGGGCCAATGCGCGATGGATTGGTTGGCTGGCTCGAACCAGCTTGTGGCGCTATGGAGCGCGGCTGGCGAGAATCGCCGCTTCAAGCTGATGCCGCTCCCGCGCATCGCAGGCCAGAAGCAGGGCACCAGCATCCGCCCCAGCCAGTTCTTGGCGCTGACCAAGACCTCGGCGCATCCCGAGCAGGCCGCCGCCTTTATGAACTACTTCGTGAACAGTATTGATGCGAACCTGGTGCTGAACGCTGAGCGCGGCGTGCCGATCAACCTGAAGGTGCTCGAAGCCCTCAAGGCTAAAGCCGAGGCACCGCAGGAGGCGGTGTACGACTATTTGGCTCGACTCGCCATGGATTCGGCTCCGTACTCGTTGGTGCTCGACCCGCTGGGTGTCGAGGATATTCGCACGAACGTCTACTACCCCGAGCTTACCGATCCTGTGCGCTATGGGATGATCAATCCTGAGGATGCGGTGGTTGTCTTCCGCGAAAAGGCGAATGAGATCCTCGCTGCTAGCAACTAGTGGGTGAACGATCAGCATACCTAGGTAGGGCGTGACGCTCGCGCTATGGCACGGTTGTCACGCCCTGCGCCAATGCGAGGTGCGTGTTGCAGACCATTGAGGAACGGGGCTTACCCAACAAGCAAGTTGCTATACGGCGGAAAACCAAGCGCTGGCGCAACGATAACCTGATGGGGTATCTGTTTATTGCGCCGTGGCTGGTTGGCTTTTTTGGCTTGACATTCATTCCGATCGCGGCTTCGTTGCTCTTGAGCTTCACCGATTACGACATTCTCTCGGGTAGCCCGAACTGGGTCGGTCTGAAGAATTACGAGACGATGTTCTTCCGCGATCCTCGGTATTGGCGATCAGTGAAGGCGACCCTGTATTTTGCGTTTGCTTCGGTGCCGTTGAAGCTAGCCTTCGCGCTAGGCGTGGCGCTGTTGCTCACCAAGGCGCGTCGGTTTGTGGGCATCTATCGGGCGCTATACTACGCTCCCTCGATTGTGGGTGGCAGCGTGGCGGTGGCCGTGATGTGGCAGCAGATCTTCGGCAACCAAGGGCTGCTCAATGCGCTGTTGAAGTCGGTTTCGCTGCCGACCCGCGTATGGCTGGGCGACCCGCGCACGGCGATCTGGACGCTGATCCTGCTGGCGGTGTGGCAATTTGGTTCGCCAATGCTGATCTTCCTGGCTGGCTTGAAGCAGATCCCCACGGAGTATTACGAGGCGGCGGAGATCGATGGTGCGGGTGCGTTTTCGCGCTTTTGGCGCATCACGTTGCCGCTGCTGACGCCCGTGATCTTCTTCAACTTGGTGATGCAGTTGATCTACGGTTTTATGACCTTTACACAGGCCTATATCATCACCAGCGGCAAGCCACTCGATACGACGCTGTTCTATAACTTGTATGTGTTCAACCGCGCCTTTGGCGTGTTCGATTTGGGCTACAGTGCGGCGATGTCGTGGGTCTTGCTGGCCGTGATCGCGACGGTCTCGGCGCTGATGTTTAAGCTGTCGCGCTACTGGGTCTTTTACGAGACGGCGGAGAAATAGCCATGTCTACATCACTTGTAACCAGCACCAATCGGCAGAGTCGCAAGCGCCTCACGAACACGATCAAGAGCGTAGCGTTTCACGCTGTTGTGATGAGTTTGAGCATTGTGATGATTTATCCGCTGCTGTGGATGCTCGCAAGCTCGTTTAAGCGACCCGATGAGATCTGGACGAATGTGTCGTCGCTGATCCCGCAGCAGTTCGAGTTGACGAATTATACCGAGGGCTGGCGCGGATTCGGCGGCACGACGTTCACCACCTACTTCCGCAATTCGCTCTCGATCTCGGTGGTGAGCACGATTCTGTCAGTCTTTTCGTCGGCGTTTGTGGCGTACGGCTTCGCTCGCCTGCAATTCGTCGGGCGCGGTGTATGGTTCGCGATCATGCTGGCGACGATGATGCTGCCCATCCAGGTGCAGATCATCCCGCAGTACATCATGTTCAGCCGTTTGGGCTGGGTGAACACCTACATCCCGCTGATTTTGCCGCACGTGTTCGGCACGCCGTTCTTCATCTTTATGATGGTGCAGTTCATCCGCGGCCTGCCGATCGAGCTTGATGAGGCCGCCGAGATCGATGGCTGCGGCAAGTTCGCGATCTTCTTCCGCATTATTCTGCCGCTGATCGTGCCCGCGCTGATGACGGCTGGCATCTTCGCGTTCTACTGGAGTTGGGACGATTTCCTGACGCCGCTGATTTATCTGAACGATCCCAAGCTCTACACCATCTCGCTGGCGCTTCGCTCGTTTGCTGATCCTTCTTCGGTGACGAATTGGGGCGGCGTGTTTGCGATGGGCATTCTGGCGCTGATCCCGGTGTTCGTCATCTTTATCGTGTTCCAAAAATACTTGGTCGAGGGCATCAGCACCACGGGTTTGAAAGGCTAAAGGGCGTATGCATAGTGCCGATACATTGCTTTGTGAATATCTGGTTGACCCGATTGGCCTTGATGAACGCCAGCCGCGCCTGAGTTGGCGGTTGCGCGCCTCACATCGCGGCGCTCGGCAGACCGCCTATCAGATTCGGGTGGCGACCAGCCGGAGCGCGCTGCTCGATGCGTCGGACGATGTGTTGTGGGATACGGGCAAAATCGTCAGCGATCAGTCGTTGCATATCCCCTACGCCGGGCCGGAGGTGCGGGCGTGCCAGCGCTACTTTTGGCAGGTGCGGGTTTGGGACGAGCGCGATGTCGCTTCGGAGTGGAGCGCCGTGGCGTTCTGGGAGACGAGCCTGCTCGACCCCTCCGCCTGGCGATCCTCCTGGATCTCGCCCGATTGGGATGAGGATACCGCTCGTCCGCAGCCTGTCCCGCTCCTGCGGCGAGTCTTTCGCGTGGGTGGCCCGATCGCCTCGGCCCGCCTGTATGTGACGAGCCTGGGTGTCTACGAGGCGCGCCTGAACGGGCAGCGGGTCGGCGAGGCGTTACTGACGCCGGGCTGGACGAGCTACGATCACCGCTTGCAGTACCAGACTTATGATGTGACGGCGCTGCTACGCGAGGGCGAGAATGTGCTGGGCGCGATGCTCGGCGATGGCTGGTTTCGGGGCTATTTGGGCAACAAGGGCTTTCGCAACGTGTACGGCGACCGTTTGGCGCTGCTGGCGCAGTTGCAGATCACCTACGCCGATGGGCGCGTGGAACTGGTTGGCAGCGATGAGGCATGGCGGGTGAGTACTGGCCCGATCCTGATGTCGGACCTGTATCTGGGCGAGACGTACGATGCGCGCTTGGAGAAGGACGGTTGGGATGCGCCGGGCTACGACGATAGCGATTGGCTCGGCGTGCGCCTGCTCGATCTGCCCAAACACATCATTGTGGCGCAGGTCGGCCCGCCAGTGCTACGCCAGGAGGTGCTGCGCCCCGTGCGGATACTGCACTCCCCCAAGGGGGAGACGATCCTCGACTTCGGCCAGAATATGGTGGGCTGGGTGCGGATGCGGGTGCGTGGGCCGCGCGGCACCGTCATCACGCTGCGCCACGCCGAGGTGCTGGATCGGCAGGGGAATCTGTACACCGAGAATCTGCGCGCTGCGGATCAGGTCACGCGCTACACCCTGCGCGGCCTGCCCGATGCCGATGAGGTGTTCGAGCCGCATTTCAGCTTTCAGGGATTCCAGTTTGTGGCGGTGGAGGGCTTTCCTGGCGAGCCGACTCCCGATCAGTTCGCGGGGGTGGTGATCCACTCCGATATGGCGGCGACGGGCACGTTCGAATGTTCCAACCCGCTGATCAACCAGTTGCAGAATAACATCGTGTGGGGGCAGAAGGGCAATTTTGTGGATGTGCCCACCGACTGCCCCCAGCGCGACGAGCGTTTGGGTTGGAGCGGCGATACGCAGGTGTTTATCCGCACGGCATGCTTCAATATGAACGTGGCGGCGTTCATCACCAAGTGGCTGCGCGATTTGAGCGCCGACCAGTTGCCGGATGGCAGCGTATCGTTTGTGGTGCCCGATGTGATCAGCAAGTTTCGCGTGTTGGAGGGCAGCACGGCCAGCGCTTCCGGCGCGGCGGGGTGGGGCGACGCGGCGGTGATCTGCCCCTGGACGATCTACCTGTGCTACGGCGATACGCGCCTGCTCGAAGAGCAGTACGACAGTATGGTCGGTTGGGTGAATCTGATGCGCAGCCAGGCGGATGAGGACTATATTTGGCGGAACGGCAGCCAGTTCGGCGATTGGCTCGATTATCGCGGCCCCGATCCTCGGCGGCCCTCGCCTGTGACGAATACCGAGCTGGTCGCCACGGCCTTCTTCGCCTACACAACCGAGTTATTGTCGCAGGTGGCGAAGGTGCTGGGCAAAACGGAGGATGCGGCCCGCTACGCCGAGTTGGCGCAGCGCGTGAAGGTGGCGTTCAACCACGAGTTTGTGACCCCCGCCGGGCGGGTCGGCCCGAATACGCAGACGGCCTATCTGTTAGCGTTGCACTTCGACCTGCTGCCCGAAGAGGTGCGCCCTAAGGTGGCCGAGCGTTTGGTGAACGAGATTCGCCGCAGCGATTATCACTTGACCACGGGATTCCTGGGTACGCCGTACCTGTGCCACGTACTGAGCAGGTTCGGCTATACCGATGTGGCCTACGCCTTGTTGAATCGCACGTCGTACCCCTCGTGGCTCTACCCGGTGACGCAGGGCGCGACGACGATCTGGGAGCGTTGGGACGGCATCAAGCCCGATGGCAGCTTTCAGGATGCCAGTATGAACTCGTTTAACCACTATGCCTACGGCGCGATCGGCGAGTGGCTGTACCGCGTGGTGGCGGGCATCGAGGTGGATGCGAGCGCGCCGGGCTACAAGCGCATCCTGTTTCAGCCGCAGCCGGGCGGGCAACTGAGCTACGTGCGTGCTGGGATGGACTCGATGTACGGGCGGGTGGAGTCGGCGTGGCACATCGAGGGCGACACGTTCCACTTGGCGGTGACGGTTCCACCCAATACCGAGGGTGTGGTGCGGGTCGCGGCCTGCTCGATGGAGCACGTGAGCGAAGGGGGCGTGCCGCTGACGCAGGCTGAGGGCGTTCGGCGGATCGAGCAGGGGGACGGCGTTGTGCGCATCACGGTGGGCGCGGGCCAATACGCCTTCGCGGTCGCGCAGTACGCGGGGTTGGGCGACGCGGTGGTCGAATAACTCCATAGAGCAGATGGATGCGGGGCGGCCCCATAGAGGCCGCCCCAATGCGTCGTTTCGGGTTTTTACGCCGCTGTTTGGCTGGCGGGCTGAACCGCCCTCTTGCTATTGGCGAGCAGGAAGAAGGCCGCCAAGGCGATCACGCCACAGAGACACATCACAGCGGTCATCGGCACCGAGGTGCCGTTATCGAGTTGCCCCACCAATGCGCCGGAGGCCGCGCCGATCAAGAACTGCGTCGCCCCGAACACCGCCGAGGCGATGCCCGCGATCTGGCCGTACGGTTCGAGCGCGACGGCGGTGGCGTTCGGCCCAGACATACCGTTGCAGCTCACGCAGATGAAGAGCGGCAGCAACAACCCCCACATTCCACCGATTTGGCTTACAGCGGCCATCACCAATACCACCGATGACACCATATAGGTGAGCAGCATGCCGCGCAGGATCGTGCGGCTGTCGTAGGAGCGGATCAGCCTGCGGTTGAACTGCGATGTCGCGATCAGGCCAGCAGCGTTCGCGCCAAAGATCCAGCCAAAGTTTTCCGGCGCGACGCCGTGCAGGTCGATGAACACGAACGGCGAGCCGGAGATGTACGCGAACATGCCGCCGCTAATGCAGCCGTTCACGATCGCGAAGCCCATAAACGGCTTATCGCGCAGCAGTTTGCCGTATTTGCCCAGCACCGAGCCCAGGGTGAGGTGCTGGCGGCGCTCGGTGGGGAGCGATTCGGGGAGGCCGAACGCCACAAGCAGGAAGCAGAGCAGGCCGAAGAAGGTCAGAAACCAGAAGATCGCGCGCCAGTCGAAGTAGAGCAAGATCTGTCCGCCGAGGAACGGCGCGGTGATCGGCGCGAGACCCATCACCAGGATCAGGAACGAGTACATCCGCGCCGCGTCCTTCGTCTCGAACAGGTCGCGCACGACAGTGCGGGAGAGCACCATGCCCGCGCAGCCGCCGAGCGCTTGCAAGCAGCGCATAAAGATCAGCACCTCGATGGTGGGTGCCAACGCGCAGCCGATCGACGCGAGGGTGTACAAGCCGCAGCCGAATAGGAGCGGGATACGACGACCGATTCGGTCTGCGATCGGGCCGTAGAACGCTTGGCCGAACGCTAAACCCAAGAAAAAGAGGGAGAGGGTCAGTTGTACCGAGCCGGAATCGGTGGAGAAATCCTCAACAAGCGCGGGCATCCCGGGCAGATACATGTCGGTTGTGAGGGGGCCGAAGGCGCTGAGCGTACCAAGAATGAACGTGAGCGCAATGGTATTGCGCTGATTGAGCCGAGCCATACGTGGGTAACTCCGAATACCAAGGTTATGAAAGTGATTGTAGCCCACGTAAAACGCACGAAAGGACGAAGCCGGTATCTTCGTCCTCACACTGTTCGCCGTGAACTATTATTGAGGCTAGGCGATGATACCACAGTTTATTTAAGTCGTGCAACTGATACCAGATTCGGTTGAGGAGTTCTAGTTGAAGTGTCGTTTTCGCCTGCGGCAGCAAGGTACTGCCTTTTATTGCGATGTCGATGCGCCGTTACGCGCGGCGCATCGACATCACCTGTCTTGGGATAGGTGAGTATCAATTGAGAACCAGCATCACGCCATGAACTCACATGCCGTTTTTAATTTTTCACAGTTCTCATTGTCATTTCGAACGAGCCGACAGGCGACGTGAGAAATCTCACTGCTCCGCATTGCAGTGCGCGCTGAGATCTCTCACATTCGTTCGAGATGACAGCGCTTTTCGTTGAATCGGAAAGTTGCAAAAACTTCTAAAACAGAGCAATGAGCAGATATCAAGAAATCTGTGGATGTCCAACTATTGCGTCCTAGTCACCCAGTCACCTTGTCACCACGTCAGGCCCGTCATCCCATCGGCAGGTCGTCGGGCGCGGGGCTGATCGCGCCATGCTCGGCCATACGCGGGAAGCCACCGTAGGCGAAGCGGTAGCCGCGCTGCCAATCCTGGAACCGCTGCGGATCGTGGCGCAGCGTATAGAGCGCCGAGGATAACTCGTAGTTCGGGTGATGGTCGAGGCGCCCTTCGTGGAGCAGCACCATCAGATGCGGGATGCCCGTGATAGCCGCGTTGTTGGTCAGCGTGAACGGCTCGTTGGGGTCGCCGAACTCGCCTGCGCCGAACCAGCGCTCGCAGCGCTTGGCATCGCTCGAGAGCAGGCTGCGACAGGCCAGCGGGCGTGCCTCGTAGACGCTGCACTGCCCCGCATCGTTGAGCAGCGGGCAGCGATGATGAAAAGCAACGGGCTGCCCATCGTTCTGCTCAATGGCTTGGCTCTGCAACTCGACGTGGGCGTCGAGGCGCTGCCAAATGACCTGCTGCTCCTCCTCCGGCAGCGTCAGAATGGCCGAGTAGACCATCGCCGCTTCGAAAACAGTGACAGCAACGGGGATGACGCAGCAGAACCAGCATCCAGCGTGACAAGCGACTGTATGGCGCGGATCGGTCTGCTCGGCCTTCTCGGCGTAGGCCAGAAAGACCTCGCGAGCGGCCACGATCGGCGAGCCGAACTCCTCGATGTAGGCGCGAGCTTGGGCGCGCCACTCGTCGGAGTTGGCCTGCTGCATCGCGTAGGCGATCGTTTCAGAACGGGGATCGTTCGGTGAATCGGATGGAGGTTGACGCTTTGGCGTGCTCAAGAGCTGCTCCTTTCATGTGCCAAGCTCAAAGCTGCACGCAGTGCTAGCGCTTCACTCGACATCTTGTGGGCATTGGCGATGAGGCCAACCCCATAAAGAAGTGCGGATGCAAGGCTTAAAAAGCTCTGCATCCGCAACGGTTACTTCGACGGTTGTAGGCTCGTTAGCTTGGTTGCTCGGCCAGTTCGCTCTCTTTGTCTTTGCTATGATCCTTGAGCGTGGATAGGTCGGTGATCAGTTCAGTGAACAGAATGCCGTTCAAGTGATCGACCTCGTGCTGGATGGCCCAACCCAACAGCCCATCGGCCTTGCGGAGCCGGTGGCGCTTGCCGTTGATGTCCTGGTAATCGACCGTGACCCATTCGGAGCGCAGCACATCGCCATACCAACCCGGCAGGCTGAGGCAACCTTCGTTGCGAACCACTTTCTTCGGACTGTACTTGACGATCTCAGGATTGATCAGCACGTAGTGCTCCTCGGGAGCGATCTCGACCACGGTACCGTCTTCCTGTTCTTCGACCTCGGGTGGGATGTAGATCACTGCCAGGCGCTGGGTGATGCCGATCTGTGGAGCGGCGAGGCCAACGCCGTTAGCTGCGTGCATCGTCTCGAACATATCGGCAATGAGCTGCTTCAAGCCGGGGTTTGGCAACTTCACTGGGAAGCAACGGGTCTTGAGCACTTTTTTATCTTCTGGGTCATTTATTTGGAGTATTCTGCGCAGTGCCATGGCAAATTACAAATCCCTTCGTTGAATGTTTGTATTTGCTTCATTATAGCACACTGGTGCTTTGCGGTGCTGCATACAAACTGGAAATGATTCGTTCGAGCTGAATCTGATGGTGTGAGGCTGAGATCGGTGGGAGCATGTATCGAGCGACTCTGAACTGTCAATGGTGAACGCCCATCTGAGCATCCGAATCTGCTATCATTGTATTTGCATTTCCTCATTCGCAACAATGCTTAAGATTCTCCTAAGGTTTGCTAATAGTTTCTAAATATTCTTTTTATACACTGTACTCAGACACTTAACACAGGTTGCCCGAGGGGATAATGAAGGTAGATGTCCTGAATAACGAAGTGTGTGTGCAGCCCCCGCTGCCGCACATCGAACAGCAGCGAGCATCACGTCCATTGATGATCGATTCGCCCGAACTGCTCGGCTTGGCGGAGTTGTTGGGCGATTACGCGCCGATCAACTTGCTGGCGATGGACAAGGTGGCGTTGCTGAATCGAGTCGATACCAAGTTTGTGCTTACAATCGGGCAACTGCTCTCCGCGCTCGAAGCACTTCAAGAGCACTACTACGTGCTCGATATTCATAATCGGCGATTACACGCCTATCAAACGCTCTATTACGACACAGCTAACTTCGCGCTGTATTTGGCGCATCACAACGGCCACCGCGTGCGCTACAAAGTGCGCAGCCGGATGTATCTCGACTCGCAGCGCACCTTTGTCGAGGTGAAGCAGAAGTACGGCGCCAACCGCACCAAGAAGCTGCGCCTGGAGACAGACGAGTTTGTGCAGCAATTGGCAGGTGCGCCGAGCGAATTCGTCGGTGCTCATATCTCGCTCGATCCGCAGGAATTGGAGCCGAAGCTGTTGAATACCTTCTCGCGCGTCACGCTGGTGAGCAAGCACGTCCAAGAGCGCTTGACGATCGATGTCGGCTTGGGCTTCAGCGGCAACGATCGCGTGCAGAGCCTGTCGGGATTGGCGATCATCGAGGTGAAGCAGAGCGGTTTCCAGCGCGGCTCGGACATCATTCGACAGATGCGGGCCATGCACGTGCAGCCAGCGAGCTTCAGCAAATATTGTATCGGCGTAACATCGCTGTATCCGCATATCAAACACAATCGATTCAAGCCCACCATGCGGCTCGTCGATCGAATTATAGGAGGTTAGACCGTGTTGACGGAAATCATAAATCTGTCGATTGGCGCATTGGTGAATCTGCTGGTGGCGCTGATCGTGGTGGCTGGTATCTACTACCCATCCACCCGCAACAAATCGATGGTGTTCTCGTTTGTGGCCTTCAATACCGTCACGTATTTCGTGATCGGCCTCTTGACCAGTGTTGAACTGAGCATTGGCGTTGGCTTCGGCTTGTTCGCGATCTTTTCGGTGTTGCGCTATCGCACCGCCGAGATCCCCATCCGCGAGATGACCTACCTGTTTGTGGTGATCGCCCTGCCCGTGGTGAACGCGATTCTGATCCCACGCGAGGCGATCGCGCAGTTGTTAGTCGCCAATATCTTCGTGATTGTGGTGATGTGGGTGATGGAGAAGGGCTGGGGCTTCAACTTCGAGCAGCAGAAGACGGTGCACTACGAGCGCGTCGATCTGATCGCCCCGGTCTACTACGAGCAGTTGCTGGCCGATCTGCGCCAGCGCACGGGCCTGCCGATCAAGCGCGTGGAGGTCGGCGAGATCGATTTTGTGCGCGATATGGCCGAGCTAACCATCTATTACGATGCGCCGAAACGCTCTTCGCGCACCGCTCCAACGTCGCAACAAGAGCTTCCGAAGGCCAAGCAGCCGAAGTTGGAATCGTAGGTTGACGACGCGCTATCATTTGAGAGTGACTATGAGACGAAAAACATCGTTCGTGATGGTGATGGCGTTGCTGTTCTCGCTGTTGTCCGCTTGCGCCACCAGCGCTCCGAGCGCAGAGGGCAGCCAACCTTCGGCCACCGCTGCCTCAAACGATCCCGCGCGCCCGGCTGGTTGGAATGAGGCGAGTCACGGCAATAGCGTCGAGCCAAATTACGCGGTGGTCTTCCCCGAGGATCGTGTGAACGAGGTGACGATCACGATCAGCCCGGAGAACTGGGCCGCGATGCAGGAGAATATGACCGAACTGTACGGTGAGCCTGGTCGTGGCGGTGGTCCCGGCGGCTTCGGCGGCTTCCCTCCCACTGGGCAGGGCGGCGGTCCTGGCGGCTTCGGCATCGGCCCGCGCGAAAAGCCGATGTGGGTTGAGGCGACCTTGAGCTTCAACAACGAGACGTGGATGCATGTCGGTGTGCGCTACAAGGGCAACTCGTCGCTGATGAGTTCGTGGCGCAGCGGCTCGCAAAAGCTGCCCTTCAAGCTCGACTTCGACGAGTTCGAGGATGAGTACCCCGAGATCAACAATCAGCGCTTCTATGGCTTCAAACAGTTGTCGTTGGCCAATGGCTTCAGCGACGCGACCTACATGCGCGATGCCATAACCTATGATCTGTTGGAGGCCGCGGGCTTGCCCGCCGCCAAGACGGCCTTCTACAACATTACGCTCGATTACGGCGAAGGCCCTGTCAACTTGGGCATTTACACCGCGATCGAGGTGATCGACGATACCGTGATCGAGCGCGTGTTCGGCGACGATTCGGGCAATATCTACGAGGCCGATGGCCGCGCCGCTTCCTTGGCGCTGAACACCTTCGAGCAGATCTCCGAGAGCTTCCAGAAGGAGAACAACGAGAAGGAAGCCGATTGGAGCGATATCGAGGCGCTGCACAAGGTGCTGCACTCAGAACTGCGCACCACCGACCCCGATGCTTGGCGCGCCGAGCTAGAGGCGATCTTCGATGTCGATACCTTCTTGGAATGGCTGGCGATCAGCGCCACGATCCAGCATTGGGACACCTACGGCGGCATGTCGCACAACTACTACCTGTACAACGATCCGGCGACCGGAAAGCTCACCTGGATCTCGTGGGACCACAATATGGTCTTGGGCAGCGGCCCTGGAGCCTGGCGCGGCGGAGGGGGCTGGCCTCGCGGAGATCAACAACCACCACAGGGCCAGCGGCCACCGATGGATGGGCAGCCGCCACAGGGCCAACCGCCTCGCGGTCCTGGTCGTGGCATGGCTGGTCGCGGCACGGTGACGTTCGACAAAGCCGAAGTGACTGCGGAATGGCCGCTGATCCGCTATCTGCTCGACCAGCCGACCTATATGAACAAGTATCTCGACTATCTGCGCGAGTTTACGACTGAGGTGTACAACCCCGAGCAGTTGGCCGCGCAGTACCAGCAGTGGGCGGAGTTGTTGCGGCCCTACGTCGCCGCCACCGACGATATCGACGCCTTCGACAGCGCGGTGACGCAACTCACCATGCAGACGCAGGCCCGCGCCCAAGCGGCAGCCGAGTTCCTCGCCAAGCAGAACTAGCAGGCCTCTCCATACCGCGAAGTCCACCAGCGACGGTGGGCTTTGTGTTTTGGGGTATCCACAGATTAACAGATTACACAAATGAGAAGAAGGCTGTGTCATCCTGAATGAGCCGTCAGGCGAAATGAAGGATCTCATCAATAGCAATGACAAAAGCGAAGGTCCAATGCTCATTGTCATTTCGAGCGAGCCGCCAGGCGATGCGAGAAATCTCGTCGTTCTGCATTGTCGTGCGCTTTGAGTTCGCTCCCCATTCGCTTCGCTCAGGCCTTCGACCGTTCGAGATGATAGTGCTTTTCGTTGAAAGAAAAGAGGCGCATCTACCCAATAGTGCGATTTTGCATTGCTGCCACAGGCTACAACGGGTTTGATAGTACGACTATCCAATCAGATTGGGTATCACCGAGTCACCAAGTCACCGAGTCACCCTGTCACCTTGTCAAAAACAACGGGGTGATCCTGCCCAAGCAGAACCACCCCATCACAACGCCAAAATCGCCTACGCCAGTTCGGGCTGCTCCGACACGCTCGTCTCGAACTGCGTGGCGTGCAGATTCGCGTAGAACCCGTGCTGCGCCAGCAGTTCTGCGTGCGTGCCCCGCTCAATTATGCGACCCTGGTTGATCACCAAGATCTGATCGGCGTTGCGGATCGTGCTGAGGCGGTGCGCGATCACAAAACTGGTGCGCCCCTCCATCAGCCGCAGCATCGCCTCCTGGATGTACTGCTCGGTGCGCGTATCGACGCTGCTGGTGGCCTCATCCAAAATCAAGATGCGCGGATCGGCCAGCACCGCGCGGGCGATCGCCAGCAACTGGCGCTGCCCCTGGCTGAGATTGCTGCCCCGCTCGGTCAGCGGCGTATCGTAGCCCTGCGGCAACCGATGAATGAACTGATCGGCATTGGCGAGCCGCGCCGCCGCCTGCACCTCCTCATCGGTGGCGTCGAGGCGACCGTAGCGGATATTATCGCGCACCGTCCCGGCGAACAAGAACGAATCCTGCAGCACAATGCCGAGTTGACGTCGTAGCACATCCTTCTTGATCGATTGCAGCGGCTGGCCGTCGATAGTGATCGTGCCGCTATCGATCTCGTAGAAGCGCGTCAGCACATTGATGATCGTGGTCTTGCCCGCGCCCGTGGGTCCGACCAGCGCCACGATCTGCCCGGGCTTGGCGTGCAGACTCACATCTTGCAGCACCGGCACACCGGGCGTATACGAGAAGTTGACATGCTCGAACACCACCTCGCCGTGGGGCACAGGCTGTTCCTTCGCCTCCGGCGCATCGACTTCGGGCTGCTCATCGAGAATGCTGAACACCCGCTCGGCACCCGCAATCGCCGATTGCAGCGAACTGTACAGGTTCGCCAACTCGTTGAGCGGGCGGCCAAACTGGCGGGCGTAGGTGATGAACCCCGCGATCACGCCGACCGTCACCCAACCCTGCAGCGCCATCCAACTGCCGCTCGCCACGATCACAGCCAAGCTCACGTTGTTCATCACGTTCATGGTCGGGCCGATGAAGCCAGCGATGATCTGCGCTTTGATCGCGGCCTGGCGCAGTTGCAGATTGCTCTGCTCGAACTCGCGGATAATGTGCTCCTCGCGGTGGTACGCCTTGACCACGCGCTGCCCGGAGATCGTCTCCTCGATCAGGCCGTTGAGTTTGCCGAGCGCGGCCTGCTGAGCGCGGAAGCCCGCCCGTGTGCGGGGAGCGATAAACCTGTTGATCAGCACCGTCAGCGTCACAATTGTCGTAATGCTGACGAGCGCCAACGGCGGGCTGAGCCAGAACATAATCAGGGCGATGCCCACCAAACTGACGAAACCGCTAATCAACTGCGCGATACCGTCGTTGAGCGCTTGGTTGACGTTCTCCACGTCGTTCGTTAGGCGGCTCATTAGGTCGCCGTGCGGGCGCTGATCGAAGAAGCGCAGCGGCAGCCGTTGCACGTGCTGGAACAGCGCATCACGAATGTCGCGCACCGTCTGTTGGGCGGCCCCCGCGATGATGTAGTTCTGCAGCCAGGTCGCGACCGAACTGAGCGCGTACACACCCAGCATCACCAGACAGATCTGTGCCAACCCTGCCAGATCGCCGGGCAACACGTAGTTATCGATGGCGACCGTGAGCAAATACGGCCCCACGATCGAGAGCAGCGCCGACACGAGGATGAGCGGCACAGCGATCGTCAGGGCGCGGCGCTGGACGCGCAGGTAGCCCCACAGTCGCTTAATCGTGGCGCTGGTGTTTTTGGGCTTCTCTACGATCGCGCCAAAGTTGCGATGCCCACCGCCCATTCGCCCAAACAGAGGTGGCGGCTCATTGGCCCCGGTGCCGGGGCGGTTACGTTGATCAGTCATCGTGCAATGCTCCGCTATCGATCTGCGAATCGGCGATCTCGCGATAAATCGGGCTGTTGGCCATCAGTTCTTCGTGCGTGCCCTTCGCCACAATCTCACCATCATCGAGCAGCAAGATCATATCGGCGCGCTGCACCGTACTGATGCGCTGAGCGATCATAATGCGGGTCTGTTGGCTGGGTAAGCTGTCGAGCGCACGCTGGATGCGGGCATCGGTCGCCACATCGACGGCGCTGGTGCTATCATCGAGGATCAGCACCGCAGGCTTGAGCAGCAGGGCGCGGGCGATCGCAAGGCGCTGTTTCTGGCCGCCCGACAAGTTCACGCCGCGCTGGCCCACCATCGCATCGTAGCCATCGGGCAGGCGCATAATGAAATCGTGGGCCTGCGCCATCTTGGCGGCCTCGATCACCTCATCGTCGCTCGCCTCGGGCTTGCCATAGCGGATGTTGTCGCGGATGGTGCCGCTGAACAGCACCGTCTCCTGTAGCGCGATCCCAATGCTCCTGCGCAGCAGCGCTTCGTCTAACTCACGGATATCGACGCCATCCAGCGTGATGCGGCCCTGCTGCACATCGTAGAAGCGCGGGATCAAGTTCACCAAGCTCGATTTGCCCGACCCGGTCGCGCCCAGGATCGCCACGTGCTGGCCCGGCTCGGCCACAAAACTGATATGCTTCAGCACGGGGTCCTGCTCGGCGCCCTTATAGCTGAACGTCACATCCTCGAAGGCGACCCGACCGCGCACCTGTAAGTCGCTGATCGGCTTGCTGGGCGCTTGCACCTCGGGTTGGCTATCGAGCACCTCTTGGATGCGGCTGGCCGACGCCTCGGCGCGGGCGAAGCGCACCACCAACATACTCATCATCATCAACGACATCAGCGTCTGCGTCAGGTAGTTGATGAACGCCACCAACTCGCCGATCTGAAAGCCGCCGTACGTCGCCTGCACGCCGCCGAACCAGAGCGCGGCCACAATGCCGATGTTCAGCAGCATCATCATAATCGGCATCACCAACACTGTCGTGCGCACTGCCAGCAAATTCTGGCTGGTCAAACGCGCATTGGTGTCGAAGAAGCGCTTGATCTCGTAGTTCATACGGGCGAACGCCTTGACCACGCGCACGCCAGCTAAATTCTCCTGCAAGACGCTGTTCAGCGCATCGAGTCGCTTCTGCACCTCGCCGAACAGCGGGAACGTGCGCTTGATGCTCCAAACCAGCACCACCAGCACCAGCGGGATCAGCACCACAAAGATCAGCGCCAAGCTCGGGCTGGTGATGACCGCCATTATCAGGCTGCCGATCATGAGCAGCGGCACGCGCACCATGATCCGCAGCATCATCATCACCATCTCTTGCACTTGGTTGACATCGTTGGTGAGGCGCGTGATCAGCCCGCCCGTCTCCAGTTTGTCGAGATTACCGAACGAGAGCGATTGGACGCGGCGAAACAGCGTATCGCGCACATCGGCGCCGAAGTTCTGCCCGGCGAGCACCGTGAACACGCCGCAGCCCACGCCGCCGATCAGCCCCACAATCGCCACGCCGAGCTGGAGCAGGCCCGTGTTGATGATCACCGAGAAGTCCGAGAGCAACACACCCTCGTTGATCATATGCTGCACAAGCCGTGGTTGGAGCAAGTCCATCGAGACTTCCAGCGCCATCAGCAACGGCGCAAGGATCGCCCAAAGCCAGTAGGGCGCTAAAAAACGCCTGAGTTGCCAGGTTGCACGCATTCTGTCGCTACCATCCTATGAGTTTAAACTGTGGGAGTGTGAGGTCTGCGTATCAGGGGCGGGGGAGTAGCATGACGCGTTTCAGAGCTTTGAGACGCTGTTCTATTACGTTGCTACGGGCCTCGCTAGGTCGCTTGCTTGGCTGTGGCAGGCCAACAACATACTCCGACACTGTGTCCGGTTCGCTTTTTTCAAGCGGACACGTTATAATACTAACAGGATTGTAACGGACGCTTGTCCGTTTGTCAATAAATAAAGGAACAATCAATGACCAACGCCACTGAGCGAGCGCAGCGCAGCGACGCGCGAGAGAATCGCCAGCGCCTGTTGGAGGCTGCTAAAGAGCTATTCGGGCAGCAGGGAGTCGAGGCCACCAGCATGCAGGAGATCGCCAAAGCCGCTGGAGTGGGGCAGGGCACCCTCTACCGCCATTTCGCCGACAAAGCCGAGCTATGCCATGCGCTGATCGAGGAGGACATCGCCGCCTTTCAGGCGCGCCTGGAGGTGGTGCTCGCCAGCAACTGGGTGATCGCTTCGCCGATGGATCGCCTCGACCTGCTGATCAGCGAGAAGATCAAGCTCGTCGAATCGCACTTACCATTGCTAGCGGTGATGGATCTCAGCAACAAGAGCAAACGCAGCGGCCCTGGCTCGTTTTACCACTGGCAGCGAGAGCAGATCGTGGCGCTGCTGCGCGAGGCGGTTGAGCTTGGGGAGTTGGCCCCGCTTGATGTGGAATACACCGCCGAGGCGCTGTTGGCGATCCTATCGCCCCGCCTGTACAGCCATCAACACAACGAACTTGGCTACACCAGCGAGCGCGTGATCGCGGGGATACGGCGACTCTTCGTGGAGGGCTTGCGCTAGGCGGATGCGCTACCGCAGGCCAGCGCGTCGCAAATATGGCGTCTGTTGGTATTGGGAAAGAAAGAAGCAACCGCCTGTGCAACGCCCGTGGTTCTGCCCACGGAAGACCCAATGCTGGCGACTGCGTGAGGCGTATCGCAGCGCTACAGCGGTTGCGATCTGCAAGGTGCGCCGCGCATCAGCGGGCGCTTAGCGGCTCCGCCTCACCCCGATGCGTTGGCAGTGCGCGGCCACAGGGCATTCGCTGCACCGCGGCGAGGTCGGGTGGCAAATATTCTGCCCCAGCGTCACCAACAGCCCATTGATCGGAATCCAATACTCCTGCGGCAGCTTGGCGCGCAGCGCCATCTCAGTATCCTCGGGCGTCTTGGTTTGCACATACCCCCAGCGGTTGGTGATGCGGTGCACGTGGATATCGACACAAATGCCCGGCAGCCCGAAGCCCATCGTCATCACCAGATTGGCGGTTTTGCGCCCCACCCCGGGCAGCGCCAGCAGCGCATCGAGGTCGGCGGGCACCTGCCCATCGTAGCGCTCCAGCAGGATAGCGCAGATCGCCAGGATGCTCTTGGCCTTATTGCGGTAAAACCCCACCGGATAGATCAACTTAGCGATCTGCTCCTCGTCGAGCTTCAGCATCGCACTGGGTGTATCGGCCACCGCGAACAGCCGTGGCGCGACCACCGCAGTCAGCGTGTCTTTAGTGCGCAGACTGAGGATAGTGGCGATCAGGATGCGGAACGGCGTCTGATTCTCGGCGCCCATCTCATCGACCAGCGGCTGCTGATAGTTGGGCATTGTTTTGGCCAGAATGGCCATTGCGGCGTGAATATCGAATGTATCCATAGCTGCGCATTATACCGTAGAATGCGCCATTTTGTTATTGTATGACCGTATGGCTTTTGGGATGTTATAGTCATATATTGTAGGAAATATCATTCACAGATTACGCAGACGTTGGTTCGCAGTGTTTTTAGACCAAAGGATGACAGCGCTTTTCGTTGTTTATTCGGCGGGAACCTTCAACCGAGCGGCAAGGGCGCGCAGCTCGGCGGCCAGTTGATAGCGCGGGGAACTAGGCTGCTCGCCGCCAGCATAGGCATCGGCGGTGACAGCGAGGCGCTCGGCGAGGTCGGCGCGGGCGGTGGTATCATCGGAGGCCAAGGCGCGCTCGGTGGCGGCCTGGGCGCGCTGAAGCAGTTCCGCGAGTTGTTGATTCTCATCGGGCAGGTCAAGTTGGGTGATCAACGCACGTAACTTGGCGGCAAGGGCAAGGTAGGGCGAGCCAGGTTGTTGACCATTCTCCACTTGTTGCGCAACTACTTCTAACTGCTGTGCCAATGCAGCGCGGTCAAGCGATGAATCCGCCAATGCAGCGACCACAGCAGCCTGCGCCTGTGCAGTGAACTCGGCGATCTGTTGGTTGATAGCTAAGTTATTACGGATAGTGCGAGTAGTAGGATGATCAACACCTAAACTGCGTTCACAGATCGCCAGCGCGCGCTCGTAGAGTGATCGCGCCGCCCCGTACTCCCCCTGGCTTCCGAGCAGGCCAGCCAGGTTGTTCAGGCTGGTTGCGGTATCGGGGTGCAGCGGCCCCAGCGCCTGCTCGCGTATCGCCAGCGCGCGTTCGTACAATGGTTGCGCCTTTTCGTACTCCCCCTGGTGTTGGTAGAGGGCAGCCAGGTTGTTCAGGCTTTGTGCGGTCAAGGGGTGCAGT
>Ga0207874_1000320_pt1 | contig 71396 bp, 62 predicted proteins | sample HigsolmetaAR201D_FD_184833 | JGI IMG/M metagenome (GOLD analysis project Ga0207874, IMG submission 184833) | Ionic liquid and high solid enriched microbial communities from the Joint BioEnergy Institute, USA - AR20-1-D (SPAdes) (version 2) ...
CCGTTCAGCCACATCCCCCGCCTCCCGGTCGAGGACTTCACCTGGCCCCCACTCCTGACCCTGACCGCGATCGCAGCCGCCCTCATCACCCTCGGCCTGTACGGCTTCCGCCGCCGCGACCTCGAGATCAAATGAACTGGACAGAGAAGGCATTTTCGGACTCAAGCTACTCGGTTAGTCAAGCCGGTATCCCGTCCAAGCCTCTCCAACTCTCGATCCCGAGCGGCTAGCCAACGGTACCGAGATTGCACCAAGGAAGCAGTAAAGCCGAGTCCATCACATAACCCTCTTTTTAGGAGAAAAGGGGCAAAACTCGGAGCACCGTGAATCTCGGCATCTCAGGCGGCCATAGATCTCATTCAACGAGCCGGGCACTGCGGATCGGCTGTCTCAGGTGAGCTCCGGGTCAGACTCGACACGCTTGGCTGTCGCGTGATCCATCCTTTAGACTAAGGCATCACTACTTCCCGAAAAAATTAAAAGGACCATCTATGACATTCTCAGCCAGTGGCGAACTGTCCGTGCGCAGCGAAAGCATCCAGAGAGTCTACAGCTACTATCTGGCAGATCGCTTTCGAGTTAATCGAAGATATCAGCGCAAGCTTGTCTGGAGCGTCGAAGAAAAGCAGCGCCTAATTGACAGCATTCTCAAGGATATGCCAATCCCGCTGTTTCTAGTTGCCGAGATTGGCGCAGCCGTGGATACGCAATTCGAGCTAATTGACGGCATGCAGCGGCTAAACGCGATTTTTTCATTTTTGGAGAACGAGTTTCAGGTCGCGGAAGGCTACTTCGATCTCGACGCACTTGCTGATACCAAGCTCCTCAAGGACAAGGGCAAACTAACCCAACGCACACCCATCATGTCGCGCGAAAAGTCCGTCCAGTTCGCTAATTACACCATTGCGCTGTCGATCTTCCGTGCGGCATCCAGCGCGAGCGTAGACGATGTGTTCAGGCGGATCAATTCGGGAGGCCGACGACTTTCCCGTCAAGAACTGCGCCAAGCAGGAACAATCTCTCCGCTCGCAGATCTAGTGCGCACAATCGCCGCAAAAATCCGCACTGACACTTCGCCTGGGGACATTGTCCCTCTCCGCATAATGCCACAGCTAAGCATCACGAACCGAGATCTAAATTATGGCGTCCTTGTAGACGAGATCTTCTGGGTAAAGCAGGGAATCCTTCGACGGGAGGATGTCCGCGAATCGCTCGACGAGCAGCTTATTCTGGACCTTCTAATCGATTGCCTAATCGACCCTCTTCCTAACTCTGGAACCAGGACTCGCGACGCGTATTACAACTTCACAGATTTAGGAAAGAGCGACGAAACACCCACTCGCGAGTCCAAGGCGATTACGCACGCAATCGAAGCCTATGGGTTCGATAAGATTCAAGAAGACTTCATGCACACGTATGACACATTGCGAGAAATTATAGAACAGCAAGACAAAAGGTTCTCCGCACTGATCAATGCAGCTAGCGCAGGAAGGTCTCCACGATACTTTCACGCAGTATTTATCGCTGTCTATGAGCTTCTAATTCGTGACCGCATGAGGCTACGCGACCCTGCAGAAGCCGCAAACAGACTCAAAGGCATAGGAAGCTACCTTGCCATTCCCGCTGGCGGTGGCGACTGGTTGAAGGATGCCAAGCGACGCTCCATCAATGCAGTCAAGGGTGTGATCAGTCCATGCTTCGAACAGGTTTCGACGCATGAGGACTTTTCTCGCTATAGCTGGGCTAGCCAGCTGGAGACCATTCTCAGTAACGCTCTTGTTGAGCAGCAGCTCTTCGAGTGCAAGCAGGGGTTCCTCTCGCTCGACAAGAGCCGCATCTTCGACGAAAAGTCGTTCACAAAAATCATGAGAACGGCCACGGCGATGGCCAATCACGGACCAAATGTTCGTGGACATATTGCTATCGGAATAGCGGATGATGGGAAAGATGCGGCGAGAGTAGAAGCGCTCGATAGCATTAAAGCAGAGATCTACAAGAACTTCCACATCGTTGGCCTCGACCGCGAAGCCGCAATTCTAAACAAGAGCTTGAACGACTACTGGGCATGGCTTATGCAGCGCATCTCCAGTAATTCAAAGCTCGATCCAAAGCTTGCCAAATCGATAACCGCGGACTCTCGGCTAGTAAGTTATAGAGGAAAGTCTATTATTTTACTCCGAATCACAGGGCAACAGACTCCGGTTTTCTACGATGGCGTACTTCTAGAAAGATCGGGGTCCGAAACCGTCGAAGTTAGCCACTCGGACTACATGCGCATTTTTAGCCGATTTGCGAGCTAGATCAACGTGACTCGCGAACGTCATTCCTTTTCGCGAGAAGCTCGGAGCAAACTGCGAGAGGAAGATAAAGGAAGTTACACTTCCGAAGAAGTTGCACCAACAGAAGTGATCGAATTTGGCCAGGTGACACGCTGCATTTTCAGGGAGTCAGCGCACCTACCCGACCGGCCAACACGCGCAGCTCAGCGGACGGCGGATTCTGCATCGTGAGAAGGTCGCCGACGAGGCGGCGGACCGCAACGAGCTCGGCATCGACGCGGACACCGTGGCCGAGCTGCGGGAGAGGCGGGTGATCGCATGACCACCCGCATCGACACCCAGAGCGACACCCATTTCGACACGGAAGGGCGAGGGAAAGTGACCGGTGCGGGCACCGCCGACCCGCTGCTGCGGGCGGTCCGCGAGGGGGTCCGGATCTACGACCTGGGACGGCCGCTCACCATCGGCATGCCGCAGTCCCCCAACCACCCCCCGTTCTGGCATTCGCTGCCGCGGCGGCACGGCGACATGGTGCGGCCGGACGGCGGCTCGGCCGCCAACGACATCATCGTGATGGGCACCCACGTCGGCACCCACATCGACGCCTTCGCCCACGTCTCCCACGAGGGCCGGCTGCTCGGCGGCGCGGCCGCGGACGAGGCGTCCCGGGGCGGCCGGTTCGCCGAGCTCGGCGCGCACACCATCGCCCCGATGGTCCGCCGCGGCGTGCTGCTCGACGTGCCCGCCGCGCTCGGCACCCCGGAGGGCTGCGAGCCCGGCTACGAGATCACCCCCGAGGACCTGGAGAAGACGGTCGAACGGCAGGGCACCCCGATCACCCCCGGCGACGTGGTGCTGGTGCGCAGCGGCTGGGGGCGGCACTTTTCCGACCCCGACCGCAACGTCTACATCGGCCACGCGTCCGGCGTCCCGGGCGTGGGCGAGGCGGGCGCGGTCTGGCTCGCCGACCAGAGGCCGCACGCGGTCGGCGCGGACACGATCGCGTTCGAGTGCCTCAAGCCCGGCAAGGGCCACTCGGTCCTGCCCGCCCACCGGGTGCTGCTCGTGGAGCGCGGCGTGTACATCATCGAGACGCTCAACCTCGAGGAGGTCGCCGCCGACGGGGTGCACGAGTTCACGTTCGTGCTCTCCCCGCTGCCCATCTTCGGCGCCACCGGCTCCCCGGTCCGCCCGCTGGCGGTGGTCGGCCGTGGCTGACACGACCCTCGCCGCCCAGCTCGCCCGGTTCGCGGCCGAGACCGCGGCGAAGCCCCTCCCGGAGGACGTGGCGCGCAGCGTCCGGCAGCGGGTGCTCGACGTGCTCGGCCTGTGCGTCGCCGCGTACCGGCTGCCGACCAGCTCCGCCGCCGTCGGGTACGTCGCCGAGCAGGGCGGCCGTCCCGAGGCGAACGCGGTGGGCGTGCCGGACGCGCTGCCCGCCGCCCAGGCCGCGTTTGCCAACGGCGTGCTCGCCCACTCGCTCGACTACGACGACACCCACCTGCCCTCGGTGCTGCACCCCAGCGCCGCGGTGGTCCCGGCGGCGCTCGCCGCCGCACAGGCCGCCGGCGCGGACGGGGCCGCGGCCTGTGCGGCGATCGCGGTCGGCCTGGAGATCGCGGTACGGCTCGGCATGGCCGGCTACGACACCGAGCTGGGCAACTCGGTGTTCTTCGAGCACGGCCAGCACGCCACGTCGATCTGCGGCGCGATGGGCGGCGCCGCCGCCGCGGCGATGCTCATGGGCCTCGGCGAGCAGGGCGTGCTGCACGCGCTCGGCATCACCGCCTCGTTCGCCTCCGGCATCATCGAGGCGAACCGCACCGGCGGCACGGTGAAGCGGCTGCACTGCGGCTGGGCCGCGCACTCCGCGGTCACCGCCGCGGCGCTGGTGGCGCGCGGCTTCACCGGCCCGCCCACCGTGCTCGAGGGCCGGTTCGGGTTCTTCGAGGCGTTCCTGCGCGGTGAGGCCGACCACGCGCAGGTGACCCAGGGCCTCGGCGAGACCTGGGAGGTCCCGGGCATCTTCTTCAAGCCGTATCCGGCGAACCACTTCACCCACACCGCGATCGACGCGGGCATGGCGCTGCGCGCCCGCGGCGTCGACCCGAACCGGATCGAGCGCATCGAGCTGCGCGTGCCGAGCGCGGTGATCCGCACCATCGGCCAGCCGATCGAGACCAAGCGCGCCCCGGAGACCGGGTACCAGGCCCAGTTCAGCGGGCCGTACGCGGTGGTGGCGGGCCTGCTCGGCGGCGGCGGGCTCGGCGTGGGCCTCGACGACTTCACCGACGAGCTCGCCCGCGACCCGGTGCGCCGCGCGCTCATGGCGAAGGTGGACGTGGTCCCCGACGAGCGCTGCGACGCGATCTTCCCCTACCAGTTCCCCGCCATCGTCCGGGTGTGGACCGACGACGGCCGGGAGTGGACCGAGGAGGTGCTCGCCAACCGCGGCGGCTCCCAGCGCCCGCTGTCCGACGCCGAGCTCGCCACCAAGTTCCACGCGAACGTCGCCGGGCGGCTGCCGGAGGAGACCGCCCGCGCGGTGTACGACCTGGTCGCCCGGCTCGACACCCTCCCCGGCGTGGGGGACGTCATGCGCCCCCTCGGCACGCTCACCGACCCCACCCCCCGTCCCTGACGGCCGCCGCACCCGCATGACGGCCGACCCTGCCTACCGGCGCCCCCAGAAGGAGACTCCAGTGTCAGAGTTCGAGTTGATCGTTAAGAACGTCCGGGTCGTCCGGCACGACCGGAGCGAGCCGTTCGAGGCGGACATCGCCGTGCGCGACGGGCGGATCGCCCAGGTGGCGCCGGGGCTCGACGCCACCAAGGCGAGGACCGTGGTGGACGGCGAGGGCAAGCTCGCCTTCCCCGGCGTGGTCGACGCCCACCAGCACTGGGGGATCTACAACCCGCTCGAGGTGGACACCGAGACCGAGAGCCGGGCGTGCGCCCAGGGCGGCGTGACCACCGCGCTCAACTACATCCGCACCGGCAAGTACTACCTGAACAAGGGCGGGGACTACGCCGAGGTGTTCCCCGAGGCGCTGGCGCTGTCGAACGGCCGGGCGTACGTCGACTACGCCTACCACCTCGCGCCGATGTCGCGCCGGCACATCGCGGAGATCCCCACGCTGATCAGCGAGCACGGGGTCACCTCGTTCAAGATCTTCATGTTCTACGGGGGCCACGGGCTGCACGGCCGGTCGAGCGACCAGAGCTCCTTCCTCATGACCCCGAAGGGCGAGCGGTACGACTACGCGCACTTCGAGTTCGTGATGCGCGGCATCCAGGCGGCTCGCGAGCAATTCCCGGAGATCGCCGACGAGATCTCGCTCTCCCTGCACTGCGAGACCGCCGAGATCATGGCCGCGTACACCGAGATGGTGGAGCAGGAGGGCAGGCTCACCGGACTCGCCGCGTACAGCGCCTCCCGGCCGCCGCACTCCGAGGGCCTGGCGGTCAGCATCGCGTCGTACCTGGCGCACGAGACCGGCCTGGCCACGATCAACCTGCTCCACCTGTCCTCGGCGAAGGCGCTGGACGCGGCGCTGCGCATGGCGAAGGCGTTCCCGCACATCGACTTCCGCCGCGAGGTGACGATCGGCCACCTGCTCGCCGACATCGACACCGCGAGCGGCATCGGCGGCAAGGTGAACCCGCCGATCCGGCCGCGTGAGGACGTCGAGGCGCTGTGGCAGCACGTGCTCGCCGGCGAGGTCGACTGGGTGGTGAGCGACCACGCCTGCTGCCGCGACGAGCAGAAGTTCGGCGACCCGCGCGACGACGTGTTCCTCGCCAAGTCCGGGTTCGGCGGCGCCGAGTACCTGCTGCCCGGCCTGATCTCCGAGGGCCGCAGGCGCGGCCTCGGGTACGACGCGATCGCCCGGCTCACCGCGTACAACCCGGCCAAGCGGTACGGCCTGCGCACCAAGGGCGCGATCGCCGAGGGCCTCGACGCGGACTTCGCGCTCGTCGACCCGAACCGGACCTGGGTGGTGCGGGCCGAGGACTCCGAGTCCACCCAGGAGTACACGCCGTTCGAGGGCTTCGAGCTCACCGCCAAGGTGACCGACACCTTCGTGCGCGGCCACCACGTGCTGGAGAACGGCAAGGTCGTGGGCACCCCGCAGGGCCGCTACCTGCGCCGGCCGGTCACCGGCTGATGACCGCCCGGCCGGACGAGCCCGTCCCGCGCAGCTACCTGTACGTCCCGGCGGACCAGCCGGACAAGCTCGCCAAGGCCCCGCGGAGCGGCGCCGACGCGCTCATCCTCGACCTGGAGGACGCGGTGGCCGCGGCGGCGAAGGCGGCGGCGCGGGAGCAGGCCCGCGCGTTCCTCGTCTCCGCCGAGGCGGGGCGGGGGCCGCAGCTGTGGGTGCGGGTGAACGCGGACACGCTCGAGGAGGACGTGGGCGCGGTGGCCGTGCCCGGACTGCGCGGCGTGATGGTCCCCAAGGCCGAGCCGGCACTGCTCGCCCGGGCCGACGCCGCGCTCGGCGCGAGCGAGCAGGCGCACGGCCTCCCCGCGGGCACGTTCGCGATCCTCGCGCTCATCGAGTCCGCCGTCGGGGTGCTGCGCGCCGAGGAGGTCGCGCTCGCCCCCCGCGTGGTACGGCTCGGCCTCGGCGAGGCGGACCTCGCCGGGGAGCTGGCCATCCGGCCGGGACCGGCCCGCGAGGAGCTGTGGCCGATCCGGTCCCGGATCGTGCTGGCGTCCGCGGCGGCGGGGCTGCTCGCCCCCGTCGGGCCGACGGACACGGCGGTGCGCGACACCGGGCCGCTGCGGGAGACCACCGAGATCCTGCTGCGGCAGGGCTTCCGGGCGCGCACCGCCATCTCCCCCCGCCAGATCCCGACGATCAACGAGGTGTTCACCCCCGCCCCGGAGGAGGTCGAGGCCGCCCGCGACCTGCTCGACCGCCTCGCCGAGGCGGAGCGGAACGGCCGGGGCGTGGCGCTCGACCGCGCGGGCCGGCTCATCGACCCGGCGGTCGCCCGCAGCGCCCGTGAGGTGCTGGGCCGGGCACGCTGACCCCCGGTGCGCGCCCGGCCCACCCGTACCCGGCGATCCGCCGTACGCTGGGCGGGTGTTCTCGCCGCAGGGTCCGTCGCTGGGCGAGCTGGTGGTGCAGGCGCTGTCCTCGGTGGAGCGCGGCTACGACCTGCTCGCCCCGAAGTTCGACCACACGCCGTTCCGTACGGGCGACGCGGTCCTCGACGCGACCGCGGAGGCGCTGCGGCCGCTCGGGCCGTTCGCGCGCGGGCTCGACGTGTGCTGCGGCACCGGCGCGGGCATGCGGGCCCTCGGGCCGGTGTGCCGGGAGCGTGTGGGGGTGGACTTCAGCGCGGGCATGCTCGCCCGGGCGCGGCTCGCCCACCCGGACGCGACGTGGGTGCGGGCGGACGCGCGGGCGCTGCCGTTCACCGGCGGGTTCGACCTCGCGGTGACCTTCGGGGCGCTCGGCCACTTCCTGCCCGAGGAGCGGCCCGCGCTGTTCGCCGGGGTGTACCGGGCGCTGCGGCCGGGCGGGTTGTTCGCGTTCCCGATCGCCGCGCCGCCGCGGATCGGCTCGATCGGCTACTGGTGGACGCTCGGGTTCGACCTCGCCATGCGGGTGCGGAACGCGGTATGGCGGCCGAAATTCGTCATGTACTACCGCACCTGCCGACCGGCCGCGATCCGCGAGGAGCTCGCCGCGATCGGGTTCACCGTGACCGTCGTCCCGCTGGAGCGGCTTGGCCGCCGGGAGGACGGCGGCGCGCGGTGCGCGCTGGTGCTCGCGCGGCGCCCGTAGCTCACGCCGCCGGTTGGGCCGCGCGGGACCGGGCGATCGCGAGCAGCCGGGGGGCGAGCGCGGCGGCCTGGGCGCGGATCTCCGGCACCGCCGTCGTCTCGAAGTGCACGCCGCGCAGCAGCGGGCCGAGCGCGAACAGCCGGTCGTGCGGCCGCCCGGCCGCGTCGAGCACGGCGCCGTCCGCGGCCACGTCGAGGCCGAGCCGCAGCGGGTCGGGCCGTGCCGTACCGGCGTCGATCAGGCCCGCCGTGAACGGGTCCGCGGTGACGTCGCACCCGGGGCCGGTGGCGTTGACGATCCAGCCGACGTCGAGCTCGGTCACCGTGCCGTCGAGCTCGGCGCGCGCCCGCAGGCCGACCGCGACCGGCTCGGCGGCGAGCAGGCGGCCGCGCAGCAGCCGCAGCCTGCCCTGTTCGCGCAGGTCGGCGATGGCGGCCGCGGCGGCGGGCGGCATGCGGTGCCGGTGGATCTCCCAGTAGCGGGCCACCCGCCGCAGGAACAGCCGCCGCTGGTCGAGGTCGAGCCGCCGCCACAGCGCCGGGATGTGCGGGCGCAGCCCGTCCACCACGCCGTGCCACTCGCCGCCGTTCTCCCGTACGGCACGGCGCACCGCGGCGAGCAGGCCGGCCACCCGCAGCGGCCCGTCGTCCGGCAGCCGGACCGGGAACGGGGCCGCCGGGACGGCGCGGTGGGGCCGGGGCAGCAGGGCGTGCCGGGACAGCGCGTGGACCACGGTGCCGGGGTGGGCGCGGGTCACGGTGAGCGCGACGTCGACCATGGTGAGCCCGGTGCCGACCACGAGCACGGGCGCGCCGTCGTCGATCGCGGCGAGCGCGTCGCCCGCCCACGGGTCGGCGACGTGGCGGGGGTGGCCGGGCACTCCGGGCAGCGGGGCCGGGGCGCGGTTGCCGAGGGCGAGCACCACGGCGTCCGCGGCGACCCGCCGCCCGTCGGCGAGCCGTACCGCGGGGGCCGTGCCGGGTTCCGCGTCGAGCGCGGCGGCGGTGGCGGTGACGCGGTGCAGCGTGCGGTCCGGCGGGTCCTCCGCGGCGGCGAGGGTCTCGCGCAGGTAGCGGCCGTAGGCCGCGCGGGGCAGGAAGCCGTCCGGGTCGAGGCCCTGGGCCCGCGCCCAGTCCACCAGGTGCCCGGGCTCGCCATCGATCGCGCTCATCTGCGCGGCCCGGGTGTTGAGCAGGTGGCCGGGGTCCGTGGTGGCGTACGCCTGGCCCGCGGCGTGCCGGCCGTACCGGTCGATGAGGGTGACCGCGACCGGCGTCCCGGACGAGCGGGCGAGGCGCAGCAGGTGGATCGCGGCAAGGGTGCCGCTCGCGCCACCCCCGACGATCGCGATCGACGACCGGGACATAAACCTATATTACATGCGGGGATTCCCTATAACAGCCCCTTACCTGCGGACAAACGTCCGGGGACGGCCGAACCAGAGGGAGAGGCCCAGCGCCCCGGCGACGAGCAGCGCGCCACCGGCGGCGAACGCGGCGGCGACGTCGCGCCGCTCGTACACGACGGTGAAGGTGCCGGACAGCGAGCCGAGCGCGTCCTGCAGCTCGTCGGCGTTCTCGGCGCGGTGGTAGGAGCCGCCGGTGACCTCGGCGACCCGCTGCAGCGTGGGCTCGTCGATGTCGAGCATGTTGCGGCCCCGGTCGAACCCGCCACGGCCGCCGAAGCCACCGCCCCATCCGCCGCCGAAGCCACCCCAGAAGCCGCCGTCGAACTCGGAGTTCTCGCACACCATCGGGGCCGGGGTGGTGGTGCCGAAGCCGATGGTGAACACCCGGATCCGGCGCGCCGCCGCCTCGTCGGCCGCGGTGTCCGGCTCCACGCCCTGGGTGTTCGCGCCGTCGGTGAGCAGGACGATCACCGAGTTCGCGTACTCGCCCTCGTCCGGCCCGCCCTGGTTCGACCCGTCCCGGCCCGGGGCCGGGCTCACCCCGGTGGGCGCGACGTCCGGGTCCACCTCGGCGATCGCGTCGATCGAGGTGAGCATCGCCTGGCCGATCGCGGTGCCGCGGCCGACGGTGATGGCGTCGAGCGCCTCGATGAGCTCGTCGGTGTCGTCGGTGGGCGGCACGAGCACGCCCGCGGTGCCCGCGAACGTGACCAGCCCGATGCGCGGGCCACCGCGCTGGGACTCGATGAACTCGGCGGCGGCCCGCTTGGCGGCGGTGATGCGGTTGGGGTCGACGTCCGTGGTGCACATCGACCCGGACGTGTCGAGCGCCAGCATGATCGTCGCCGAGGTGCGCGGCACCGGCATGGTCGCCTGCGGCCGGGCGGCGCCGAGCGCGAGCAGCACGAGCCCGGCCACGAACAGCGCCGCCGGGATCCTCCTCGTCCACCGGCCGCGCTTCGGCAGCGCGGCGCGGACGAGCGCGATCGAGGTGACGCGGACGGCTGCCCGCCGCCGGCGCCGGCGGGTCAGCCACCACACGCCGAAGATCAGGGGAATGACCAGGATGGACAGCAGCGCCCACGGCCATGACAGTGACATCTAGATCACCCGCCCGGTGCGAAGCACGGTGAGCACCGCTCCCCCGGTGAGCAGCGCGAGGGCGAACGCGATGAACGCGCCGGCGAGGGGAAGCGGCTCGTCGGAGACGGTGAGCCGCAGATCGATCGAGTCGGCGATCCCGTCGAGCCGCGCGGCGTCGGCGGCCGGGTGGTAGGCGCCGCCGGTGGTCCGCGCGATCATGGTGAGGGCCTGCTCGTCGAGCGCGGTCCGCACGCGGTAGCCGTCGACCTGCACCGTCGTCCCGGCGGTGGTGCCGACGCCGACCGTCTGGACACGCACCCCGGCCCGCTGGGCCACCTCGGCGGCCCGCTCCACGTCGGCGCCGCCCTGGTTCTGGCCGTCCGAGAAGATCACGATGGTCGCGGACGGCCAGTAGCCGATGTCGGGCACGGCGCCGTCGGGACCGAGGGCCACCTGCCGGCCGCTGATCGCCGACAGCGAGGCGAGGATCGCCGAGCCGAGCGAGGTGCCGCCGGTGATCCGCAGCCGGTCGATCGCCCGGAGCACGACGTCGTGGTCCTTGTCGGGCCGCGCGGTGACGAGCGCCCCCTGCTCGAACGCCACGAGCCCGATGTCGACGCTCTCCGGCTGGGCCTGGACGAACGCCCGGGCCGCCCGCTGCGCCGCGGCGAGCCGGTTCGGCTTCACGTCGTCCGCGGCCATGCTGTTCGAGACGTCGACGGCGAGCATCACGGTGCCCGAGGCCCGCGGCACCGGCACCATCGCGGTCGGCCCGGCGGCGGCGACCGCGAGCACGGCCACGCCCGCGATGGTCAGCCCGGTGCCGACGCCGACGCCGCCGCGCCGCCTGCCGGGTACGGCGACGCCCGCCGCGACGAGCTCCGCGGTACGGCGGCGCGCCGTGGTGACCGCGGCGGCGATCAGGGCCGCGGTGACGAGCAGCCCGATGACGAGCAACAGCGGGGATGACAGCGTCATGGCGTCCCTCCCCCCGTCGGATGCGGTGCGGTCGAGCCCGGCCGGGACGGCTTTCGGGACGTGGGGTGGGTGCGTCCCTGCCGGGACGGGATGTGCCTGCTCATCGCGCGCGGCTCCGGGTCCGGGCGACCACCTCGACCAGGGCCTGGGTGAGGTCCCGGTCGGTGTCGATGCGATGCATCGGCACCCGGGCGCGGCGCATGCCCGCGGCGAGCCGTTCCTCCCGGGCGTCGACCGCGGAGCGCAGGCCGGCGCGGAGCAGGGGGTCGGCGGAGTCGACGATGAGCTGCTCGCCGGTCTCGGCGTCCTCGATGACGATGAGCCCGGCCTCGGGCAGCACGTCGTCCGCGGTGTCGACGATGCGGAGCGCGACCACCTCGTGCCGCCGGGCGAGCCGCTGCAGCGAGCGCTCCCAGTCGCCCTCGCCGATGAAGTCGGACAGCACGAGGATGAGCGACCGGCGGCGGGCGAGCCGCCCGGCCGCGTCGAGCATCTCCCCCAGGTCGGTGGTGGCGCCGCCGCGCGCCCGGGCGGTACGGCCCAGCTCGGCGGCGATCCGCAGCACGTGCCGGCGGGTCGTGCCGGGCGGCACCACGCGCAGGATCCCGGTGTCGAAGAACAGCGCCCCGACGCGGTTCCCGGCCCGGGTGAACATGCGGGCGAGCACGAGCGCCAGCTCGGCGAGCACCTCGTGCTTGCCGCGCCCCGGCCGCCCGGCGGTCATCGACGCCGACCGGTCGAGCACGAGCCACACCGTGACCTCGCGGTCCTCGGTGAACACCCGCAGGTACGGCTCGTCCAGCCGGGCCGTGACGTTCCAGTCGATCTGCCGCGCGTCGTCGCCCTCGGCGTACGCGCGCAGCCCGGTGAAGTCGATGCCGGTGCCCCGGTGGGCCGTGCGGTAGGCGCCCTGGAGGCGGCCGTCGAGCCTGCGGATGATCCGCCACTCCAGGCGGAGCAGCAGCTTCTCGGGAGCGGTCGCCATGGCTCAGCGGCTCTGCAGCACGACCTCGGGGGCGGGGACGGCGCCGAGCACCCGGTTGATGATCGTGTCCGGGTCGACGTCGTCCGCGAGGGCCTCGTACGACAGCACGAGGCGGTGGCGCAGCACGTCGAGCGCGAGCTCGGACACGTCGTGCGGCAGCACGTAGTGGCGGCCGCGCAGGTACGCCAGCGCCCGGGCACCGGTGACCAGCGCGATCGAGGCCCGCGGGCTCGCCCCGTGGGTGACGTACCGCTCGAGCTCGCCGAGCCCGGCCATGCCGGGCGACCGGGTCGCGCCGACGATCCGCACCGCGTAGTCGATGATCGCCGGGTCGACGTACACCTGGCGGGCCTGCTCGCGCATGCGCATCAGGTCCTCGGTGGTCACGATCGGGCGCGGCCGTACCGGCTCGTGCAGCGCCCGGGCGACGATCGCCTGCTCCTCGGGCTGCGTCGGGTAGTCGACGAGCACCTTCATCATGAAGCGGTCGACCTGGGCCTCGGGCAGCGGGTAGGTGCCCTCGGACTCGATCGGGTTCTCCGTCGCCATGACGAGGAACGGCTCGGGCACCGGGAAGGTCTCGCGGCCGATCGTGACCTGGTGCTCCTGCATCACCTCGAGCAGGGCGCTCTGCACCTTGGCGGGCGCCCGGTTGATCTCGTCGGCGAGCAGCAGGTTGGCGAAGACCGGGCCGAGCTCGGTGGTGAACTCGCCGGTGCGCTGGTTGTAGACGCGGGTGCCGACCAGGTCGGCCGGCACCAGGTCGGGGGTGAACTGGATGCGCTGGAAGGTGCCGTCGATCGCGGCGGCGAGCGAACGCACCGCGAGGGTCTTCGCCAGGCCGGGCACGCCTTCGACGAGGAGGTGGCCGTCGGCGATGAGCGCGACGGCCATGCGCTCCAGCAGCAGGTCCTGGCCGACGATGACCCGCTTGACCTCGAACAGCACGCGCTCCAGCGGCCGGCTCGACTGTGCGGGGTGAGACGCGGTCATGGGGTTCCTTCGTGTGACGTCAATGCGGTGGGGTGCGGTACGGCGCCGCGGCCGGAGCCGGGGTCAGATCTGCGGGCCGCCGCCCGAGGGGCCGTCGCCCTGGCCGCCGAGGGCCTCGCCGATCGGCACCGCGAACGCGATCCCGGCGAACGCCTCGTCGCCCCCGGGGTCGGCGATCGAGACCACGATCCCGATGACCGCGCCCTGCGCGTCCAGGAGCGGGCCGCCCGAGCTGCCCGGGTTGACCGCGGCGTCGAACTGGATGAGCCCGGTGAGCCGGCCGTCCGTGGACGTCCGGTTGAGGCCGGAGATCACACCGGTCGACACACTGTGGGTGAGGCCGAGCGGGTTGCCGATCGCCACGACCGGCGCCCCCACCTGGGCAGCGCCGCCGATCGTCGCGGGAACGACGACCTCCGGGAGACGCGCCGGCCGGAGGGTGGCGATGTCGCGCCGCGGGTCCGACTCCACGACGGTCGCCCGCGTCCGCGTGCCGTCCGCGAAGGTGAGGGTGATCGCCTTCGCGTTCCTGACCACGTGGTGCGCGGTGAGGATGCGGCCGTCCTCCGCCGCGATCACCCCGGTGCCGAGCGACTCCCCGGCCCGGACGACCACCACTGACGGCGAGACCCGCTGGTAGATCTCGGTCGCGTCGAGCCCGGTCGCGGTGGGCGTCGGTGTCGGTGTGGGACTCGGCGCGGGCGCGGCCGCGGCGTCGCCCCCCTGTGCGGCACCCAGCCAGTACGCCAGGATCGCCACCACGACGAGCACGGCGCCCCCGACGACCAACCACCGAGCCCTCCCGGCCACGGTTCCCCGATTCTCGGCCGCAACGGCTGTCTGCGGCTCTTGCTGCACCGCCCCATCGTCATTGGAATGGGCGTAAAGCGCCATAAAATTCACCTGAGAAAAATCTGAAAAACCCGAGGAGTGCTCCGATCAGCGCCGGCCGCGATTCGTCGCCAACCGAGATATCCGCAGGTCACGCGCGTGGCGCGAGGATCCCGCGGGTTCCACCGCAGCCCCGTCCGGGGTTACGCGAGCCTTCCTCCATGGAGAGGGTGAAGGGGTGAACGCGCCATGACAAGAGGGTTCGTCGCCGCGGCCGCGGTACTGGGCACCGTACTGCTCGCCTCGGTCACGGCCGTCGCCCGGCCCGCGGCCGCGGCCGTTCCGGACCCGGCGCACGCGGTCAAGCGGCGGCTCTCCGCCGGTCAGGGCGTGCGCACCTCCGAGACCGTGCGCATCTCCTTCGGCGGCACGACCGCCGCGTCGGGGTACCGGGTCACCGGCCGGGTACGGCTCGCGCGCACCGGACCGGCGGCGGTCGCGGTCACCTGGCGGGATGTCCCCGGCCGCGACCCGGCCCACTCGGCGATCCGCATCGGCACGGTGGTGTACTGCGACGCCGGGCAGTACCCCATACCCGTGCCGGACGGTAAGCGGTGGGTGGCGCAGACCCGGCGGGCCGGGTTCTGCTGGACCATGGCGCAGCGCGCCGGCCTGCAGCCGATCGACGTGTACGACCCGGCCATGCTGCGGGCGGTACTGCGCCGCTCGACCCGGACGGCCGTGCGCGGCGGCCACCGCTACCAGGGCGCGCTGACCTACCGGGAGCTGAGCAAGATCGTCCCCAAGTCCTACCGCAATCCCGCGACGAACGCCCGCGTCACCGCCACGAGCAAGGGGAGGATCACCTGGCGGCTGTTCACCGGCCGGGACGGCCTGCCCACGCGGCTGGTCACCGTGAACATCCAGGGCTCGGGGAAATCCGCCGTGGTCATGCGGGTGGACACCCGCTACTCCGCCTGGGGCCGCCGCATCACGATCACCGCCCCGCCCGCCGCCGTGACGATCGCCCAGGACGACCTGTACGGCCCGGCCGTACCCGACCCGGAGCCGGCCTCCGCCGCCGCGAACTAGCGCCGGTCAGCGGGCGCGCATGCGCCGGATGGTCGCCTGCTCGGCCTCGTCGAGGACGGGCGTGAGCAGCCGGGTGAGCTGCTCGCGCTGCTCCGGCGAAAGCCGCCCGGTCACCGGGGCGAGGGCGGTGCGGAACTCCCGGTAGAGCAGTTCGAACAGCTCGCGTCCCGCAGGGGTGGCGAACACGTCGACGACCCGGCCGTCCTCGGGATTCCTGTCACGTGCCAGCAGCCCGCGCCGCTCGGCACGGTCCACCAGGCCGGACATGGTCGACTTGTCCAGGCCGAGGTAGGCGGCGAGGTCGGTCATCCGGCCGCGGCGGTCGCGCAGGATGCCGAGCACACGTAGCTGGGTGAGCGACAGGTCGTGCTCCGCGCCGAGCCGGGTGAGGATGCCCACCACGTAGTAGGCGATGCGGATGAGGGCGTCCTCCAGCGCCTCCGTCGATCCGTCCGGGTGGTGGGCGTCGGGCGTCATGCGGGCCATGCTAGTCGGCACTGCCGGCACGCCCGGCCAGGGGTGACGGCCCGCCGCCACGCCTCCGGCGGCCCCTTCCGCGCTCCCACGATCGCCCTCCCCGAGCGCATTGACATTGGTTTGTATTACCATCCATCATGAGGTGTTAGTTGGTAATACCAACTAATTCACCACGGGGGATCGCCATGCGCGCCGCTGTTGTCGGGCGCCTGAGCGGGTTCACCCCTCACGTCAACCACGGCGATCACGCCATCGCGTCACGGGGAGGACGACATGACGACGTATTCGGGCGCCAAGGGCCGGCGCGCTCTCGTGGTCGGCCTGGGCATCAGCGGCATGGCCACGGCGATCCGGCTGCGCAAGGCCGGCTGGGAGCCGGTGATCGTGGAGCGGGCCCCGGCCCGCCGTACCGGCGGCTACTTCATCGCCCTGTTCGACCCCGGCCGGCGGGCCGCGGAACGGCTCGGCATCCTCGGCGACATGCACGACCGCTACCCGCCGGACTGCGTGGGCTGGATCGAGGACCGCGCCGGCAACCGCAAGCCGGGGCTGGTGTTCCCGCCGGGCATCCGGCCGTACATGCTGCTGCGCACCGACGTGGAGCGCGCCGCCTTCGAGAACCTGCCGCCCGACGTGGAGATCCGGTACTCGACCACGCCGATCCACATCGCGCAGGACGACACCGGCGTCGAGGTGACCCTCGACCAGAACGGCGCCGCGGTCACCGAGCGCTTCGACCTCGTGGTGGGGGCCGACGGGCTCCGCTCCACGGTCCGGCGGCTCGTGTTCGGCCCGCACGAGCAGTGCCTGCACCGGCTCGGCTACATGATCACGGCGTTCACGCTGCCCGCGCCGATCGGCGGGTACGCGGGCAACGAGATCGTCAGCCTCTTCGAGCCGGACCGCTCGCTGTGGCTCATCCCGTTCAAGGACCACCCGCCCGCGGTGCTGTTCTCGTACCGGACCGACGACGTCGACGCGCAGTTCCGCGGGCGTCCGGTCGACCGGATCCGCGAGGCGTACGGCCCGGAGCCGCCCGGCCGCCTGCTCGGCGAGGCGATCGCGGCGCTCGAGGCCGCCGACCATTACTCTTCGACTCGGTCGAGCAGGTCCGGATCGACAACCTGTACCGCGGCCGCGTGGTGCTGGTCGGGGACGCCGCCTGGTGCGCGGGCCTCTACTCCGGCATGGGCGCCTCGTCCGGCCTGGTCGGGGCCGAGCTGCTCGGCACCATGCTCGAGCACCACCGTCACGACGTGGCCGCGGCGCTGGCCGCCTGGGAGGACCACCTGCGGCCGCTCGTCGCCAGGATCCAGAGGATGGGCGTGCAGCGGCGGTTCTTCTTCACCCCGGGCAGCCGGATGCAGATCGCGCTGCGGCCGGTGGCGGCCCGCGCCTTCCAGCTCCCGTTCGTCGGCACCGCGCTCCACCGGGTGATGCGGCCGGGGCAGGGCGAGGGCGACGACCTGTTCACGGTCAAGGCGGCCGCCTGACCCCGCATCCTGCGGGCGCGGCGGCTCGGCTCGCGTGGCCGCCGCGCTCTGCCGTGGCCGCGCCGACCGCGGCCACGGCCGGCCTCACCGCAGCTGGCGGGTGATCGTCGGGTCGGTGATCGCGGCGTCGGCGGCGAGCAGGAACGCCTTCGACAGGATGATCGACAGCATGCCGCCGTCCTCCTCGAACGGCAGGAACACCTGGCCGACATGCCGGCGGTGATCGGGGACGATGCACAGGTAGGCGTCGTTCGGCTCCATGAGCACGTTGCCCGAGCCCAGGTGGATCTTGTAGGTGCGCAGGTCGCCCCGCACCCGCAGGAACCGGTCGGTGAGCTCCACCCGGTCGGCGATCTTCAGCCGGGGCAGCAGCCGGGCGAGCACGTCACGCCGGGTCTTGGCGGTCTCGCCGAGCTCGCCGAAGCCGTACTCCCGCCAGTAGTCCTCGTGCCCGGCGACCGCCTCCTGGTCGAGCCCGACCGAGGCCACGCCCACCGCCAGGTCGGCGTCGCGCATCACCTCCGACAGCACCAGCGGCGGCACCTCGGTGAGCGGCACCGCGTCACAACGGCCCGGCGCCCAGTAGGCGTCCCCGCGGTGGACCTCCCCCTCGCGGCAGAAGTGGATCTCCTCGGCGAGGCAGTACGAGGCGGTACCCCAGCCGTCGTCCTCCGGATCGCCGGCGACGTGCATGCTCCACCGTGCCTGCATGCCCGGCAGCTCCTTGACCGCCGCGCCGTGATCGCTGCCGCACTCGTAGTCCCAGTGGCCGATCGCCAGGCCGGTCCAGCCGCGCTGGTTGAGCAGCGCCTTCGCCTGGCCGTACCGCAGCACGTGCCCGCTGAACCGCAGCGAGTACGTGCCGGTCTCCCGCTCGGCGGGCGTGAGCAGGTACACCTCACGGAACGCCTGCTTGTACGGCTGCCGCACCCCACGGTCGAGCAGGAAGTCCCGCCAGGCGCGCACCTCGTCGGCGGACGCCCGGATGGGATGCCACAACAGGACCGGCGTGTCCGGGAACGGCTGGATGCGACGGCCCTGCGGATCGGTCAGCTCCCAGCCGTCACCGGCGCGCACCGGAATCCCGGCCGGGCCCTGGAGGATCTGCCAGATGAGGTTGCGCCCGTACCGGCCGGTGACCGGATGGTCGAGGAAGTATTCGGTCACCTCGTGCCAGCGCCAGATGCGTTCCTCGACCAGCGCCCGCTCCAGCCGGAACCGCTCGGATGCCAGCGTCTGCTTGAGCTCCTGCAACGTGGCCTTCAGCTCGGCCACCACCGGATGCCTACGGATCGCCTGGGGCACCGACTTGACGGTACGGCCGGCCGGATTGACGAACCGCAAGGCCGGGCCGTCCACGCACAGCCGTACCCGATAGTCACCGATCTTCTCCTCGCGCACGCCGTCGGTGTCGAGGTCGAAGTCCGGCACCGCGCGGTCGAGCAGCCGCTCCCGGCCAAGGCCGGTCCGCTCGGCGATCGTGTCCAGTGCCCGGGTGGCGTTCGCCAGCACGGTTTTCTTGCGCACCTTCACCGGGACCTTCGCGAGCGCGGCGGCGGCGTCGAGACCGCCGCGGCGGGCCAGGGTGAGCACGGCCGCGTTGGCGAGCAGCTCGCTGCGGCAGTTCGCCCCGCTGCCGCCCATGCCGACCCCGCAGGTGACCGCCAGGTCGCCGAGCAGCGGGGCGACCCACGGCTCGTCGACGAGCTCACACGTCCGCACCAGGCCGCGCAGCATGTGGGCGGTCCGCTGATGCAGGAAGATCGTCCTCTCGCTGAACCACTCGTTGACGAACCGCTGCTCGCGGTACGCCGCCAGCCGGGTCAGGATCTCGCGCATCAGCCCGGCCGCCTCAGGGACGAACAGCCGCCGGGCCGTATCAAGCCATCGTTCACTCGGCTTGCCGGAGGTGGCCGTGGCCCAATGCCGCAGCAGCGACAGCACGGGCTCCTCGCCGAGCCGCACGCCGAACTCGTCGGCGAGCAGGCAGGCGAACGGGTCGAAATCCAAGATGAGATTCCGCACCCGGGCGGCGGGATCGCCCTCCTCGGGCTCGGTGAGCAGCGTCTCGATATCGTCGCCGATCGCTCTCCAGAGGTCTCTGCGGTAGTGCCGAATCCGCTGCGCTGTGAAAACGAGCAGCCGCCGACGGTCGAAGTAGCTCAGCCCCGCGGCCGCGGCCAGGGGAATCGCGTACACCAGCCGGCAGGCGTCACCCCTGTCCTTCGACAGCCAGCCCGCGCAATCCCAGAGCTGCCTGACGTCCTCCAAGGTCCACGGCAGTTCCGCGTCTTCGACGAACCGGACGGCCTCCAGCAGCCGCTCGTCGTAGTCGCGCCCGCCGGCCTGCTCGCGCCACAGGCGCACTTGCACCCACCAGCCGAACGCCCGCAGCCCGTCGTCGTCGAGGCCGTCGAACACGGAGGTCAGCGGGGTGTCCGAGGCGGGCGTCGCGAAGATCTCATCGAGGCGGGTGATCACCTGAACCAAAGTCCAAACCTGCAGCTATAAAGCGAGGCCGAGCCGTCTGACCGGCACGATCAAGGTGAGTTTCCACAAGGAAAAGGTCCCGGTCTGGATCTATGAGCTGCGAACCGGGGCGCTCATCGCGAAGATCAACCTGCAGATCGGCGGGAAATCGTGTCCTTGGCTGCTTTACTTCGATCATTATTCCGATTACGAGACCGAGGACAGCAGATTGGTGAATCCCTCCAACGGGGATATCCGCGCCGCGTACGCCACGGTGATCAATCGGTCACCGACGGCGTTGATCAGAGGGTCATGACCACACCGTGACCCGACGGCCGTCGGCGGACGCTCCAGGGCAAGGCCGCGACCGGTGACCGATCGACCCCGCAGCGGCGCGGCCAGGTCACGCAGGGCGCGGCGAGCGGCCGGCCGTACCCGGCCCCCGCGGGAGGACCGGCCGCCGTGGGCCACCGGCGGGCGGACCGGTCAGATGACCTTGCGCCGGGCGAGGTCGGCGATCTCCTCGGGGGTACGGCCGAGCTCGGCGAGGACCGCGGCGGTGTGCTCGCCGACGGCGGGGATGGGGTCCATGCGCGGCTCCAGGCCGGCGAACGTGATCGGCGGGAGCAGGGCGCGGATCGGGCCGTTGGGCGTGGCGACCTCGCGCCAGCGGTCGCGGGCGCGGAGGACCGGGTGGTCGAGGAAGTCGGCGACGGTGTTGACCCCGGCGTTCGCGATTCCGGCCCGGTCGAGCAGGGAGGTGGCCTCGGACGCGTCGAGTTCGGCGAACCGGGCGGCGACGATCTCCTCCAGGGCGTCGCGGTTGGCGACGCGCAGGGGGTTGGTGGCGAAGCGGGGGTCGGTGGCGAGGTCGGGCTGCGCGAGGAAGTCGGCGCAGAAGCGGGTCCACTCGGGTTCGTTCTGGATGGAGATCAGGATGGTGCGGCCGTCGCGGGTGGTGTACGGGCCGTACGGGGCGATGGTGGCGTGCCGGGCGCCCGCGCGGGGCTGCTGAGTGCCGGTGCCCGCGGTGTAGTGGGCGGGCTGGCCCATCCATTCGCCGAGGGCGTCGAGCAGGGAGATCTCCAGGGCCGCGCCCTCGCCGGTGAGCCGCCGCCGGTAGAGCGCGGCGAGGACAGCACTGAAGGCGTACATGCCCGCGGCGATGTCGGCGACCGAGATGCCGACGCGGGCCGGCTCGTCGGGCGAGCCGGTGAGGGAGACGAGGCCGGTCTCGCACTGGACGAGCAGGTCGTACGCCTTGCGGTGGGCCCAGGGGCCGTCGCCGCCCCAGCCGGTGATGCCGACCACGATCTTGCGGGGGTCGCGGGCGAGCACCGCCTCCGGGGAGAGGCCGAGGCGGGCGGCGGCGCCGGGGCCGAGGTTCTGGACCAGGACGTCGGCGCGGTCGACCAGTTCGTGGAGGATCGCGCGGCCGGGCTCGGACTTCACGTCGAGGGTGACCGACTCCTTCGAGCGGTTGAGCCAGACGAAGTAGCTCGACTGGCCCTTGATCGACTCGTCGTACCGGCGGGCGAAGTCGCCGCCGCCCGGGCGCTCGATCTTGATGACGCGGGCGCCCAGGTCGGCGAGCTGCCGGGTCGCGAACGGGGCGGCCACCGCGTGTTCCAGGGCGACCACGGTGATCCCGGTAAGTGGCAGCACGGCATCCCTTTCGTCCGGTTTCGCAAGGGACCGTACCCAGCTCGGCACGCCGAGGGCGAGGGAGGTTCGTCTCACCCGCCGGCGAGCCGCCTAGCCGGGCACGCCGGGCGTACGTACCGAACGCGGGGCACGGCGGGCGGGCGGGTGCGAGAATGATCGGCGATGACGATCCGGTTGCTGATCGCCGACGACCAGGAGATGGTCCGCAGGGGGATGCGGCGCATCCTGGAGCGGCAGCCGGACATGGAGGTGGTCGCCGAGGCGGCGGACGGCGAGGCCACGATCGAGCCTCGAGCTGGAGGACGGGCTCGTCGGCCTCCTCCCCCGCCAGGTGCAGCGGGCCGTCTACCGGGTGGTGCTCGAGTCGCTGACCAACGTACGGCGGCACGCCGCCAGGGCCACCGAGGTCACCGTGTCGGTACGGCGGGCCGCCGAGGACCGGGACGCGGTCGACGTGACCGTCACCGACGACGGCGGCCGGGGCGGGCTGCTCCGCCTCGACCGGCGGCGCGGCGGCGGCACCGGCCTGGCCGAGCTGGCCGCGCGCGTCGAGGCGCTCGGCGGCACGCTCACCGCCGGCCCGCGGGAGAAGGGCTGGTGCGTGCGGGCGCGCATCCCGATCCGCGGCTGAGGCGGTCCTCCCGGCCGGCGGCCCCGGAGAAATCCCCCGAACGGCAGATGTGGCGGGCCCGGGACGAGGCCGATTCTGGACGGCGCACCACGTCGGACCGGAGGGGACCTCATGAGATCGCGTACCACGAGGGCGTGGGCCGCGGCGGCAGGCGCCTGCGTGCTCCTCGCCTTCCTGTCCGCCTGTACGGCGAGCGGCGCCACCGTGAGCCGGGACAGCCGCCGTTTCCCGTTCGCCGGGCGGAACCTCACCATCGAGGCGCACGAGACGAGGCTCACCGTGGTGGCCGGGGAGCGCGGCGAGATCGCGGCCGAGCGCGAGCTGCGCGGCACGGCCGCGGCGGACGGCAACGCGTCCTGGACGCTGCGCGGCGACACGCTCACCATCCGCGTCGACTGCAGCGGCATCGTGCTCTCCTGCGAGAGCGAGCACCGGGTGCGCGTCCCCGAGGGGATCGGGCTCACGGTCAACGGCGTCGGCGGCGCCGTACGGCTGGAGGGCCTGACCGGGGACGTCACCGCGCGGCTGGGCCACGACGGCACGATCCGGGTGGTGCGGCCCGCGGGCAGGCTGCGGCTGCACAGCACCGGCGGCCACATCACCGTGACCGACGCGCGGTCGGCCCGGGTCGAGGCGTCGACCTCGGGGGACGGGAACATCGATCTGGCGTTCGCGGCCGCGCCGTCCCGGGTCGAGGCGCGGGCCGCGGGCTCGGTCGGCATCACGCTCCCGGCCGGGGCCGAGACGTACCGGATCGACGCGCCGGGGTCGGACGTGCCGAGCGATCCCCGCAGCGACCGGGTGATCGTCGCCCGGGCCGGGGACGGCGCCGTGACGATCCGGAGGGACCGGTAGGCGATGCTCGAGCTGGTCGACGTCACCAAGGTCTACCCGGGCGGCAAGCGCGCCGTCGACGGGGTCACGCTGCGGCTGGAGCCCGGCCTGATCGGGCTGCTCGGGCCGAACGGCGCGGGCAAGTCGTCGCTGATGCGGATCGCCGCCACGGTCACCCGGCCGACCTCCGGCACGGTCGCCTTCGACGGGGTGGACGTCGTGGCCCGGCCGGACGTGCTGCGCCGGGTGCTCGGCTACCTGCCGCAGGACTTCGGCGTCTACCCGAACCTCAGCGCCCGGGAGTTCCTCGGCTACCTCGCCGCGGCGAAGGGCATCCCGGCCCGTACGGCGCGCCGCCACATCGACCACCTGCTGGAGCTGGTCAACCTCGCCGACGTGGGCAGACGCCCGCTCGGCGGGTACTCCGGCGGCATGCTGCGGCGCGTCGGCATCGCGCAGGCGCTGCTCGGCGACCCCCGCGTGATCATCGTGGACGAGCCCACCGCGGGACTCGACCCGACCGAGCGGGTGCGGTTCCGCAACCTGCTGAGCGAGCTGGCGGCGGACCGGGTGGTGCTGCTGTCCACGCACATCGTCTCCGACGTCGAGTCGGTGGCCTCGGACATGGCGGTGGTGGCGGGCGGCAGGCTGCGCCGCCGGGGCTCGCCCGAGGAGCTGCTGCGCGAGGTGGACGGGCTGGTGTGGGAGGTGCTGCTGGCCGACCCCGCCGACGTGGCCGAGGTGCAGGCGCGGCACGTGGTCACCCGGCTGGTCCGCACGCCCGGCGGCGTACGGGTGCGGCTGCTCGCCGCGGCCCGGCCGTACCCGGGGGCGGCCGCGGTGATCCCCGACCTCGAGGACGCCTACCTCGCGCTCGTCGACCCGCGGATGCACGCGGCCACGGAGGTGGTACGGCGGTGACCGCGAAACGGGCCGTGGCGCGGCGTGGCCCGGCGCAGGCGGCGCGGACGATCGCCGGTCTGGCGCTCGGGGACTTCCGCGACCGGGTGCGGCGACCGGCGTACCTGGTGATCCTCGCGGCGGCGGTCGGGCTCGGGTACCTCGCCGTGCCGGAGCCGGACTCCCGCTGGGCCGTCCTCAACCTCGGCCACTACCGGGGCCTGTACACCAGCGCGTACGTCGGCATGGCGACCGCGCTCGCGGGCGCGATCTGGCTCACCCTCGGCGGGTTCTACGTCGTGCGCAACGCGATCGCCCGGGACGCCGCGTCGGGGGTCGGCGAGGTGCTGGCGGCGACGCCGCTGCGCACGTCCGCCTACTTCGCCGCGAAGTTCCTCGGCAACCTGCTCGTGCTCGGCTCGATGCTCGGGGTGCTCGCCGGGACGGCGCTCGTCGTCCAGCTCGCCCGGGGCGAGTCCACGGCCGTCGACCCGGTCGCGCTGGTGACGCCGTTCCTGCTGATCGGGCTGCCGATGGTGGCGGTCACCGCGGCCGCGGCGCTGCTGTTCGAGGCGATCCCGCCGCTGCGGGCCGGGCCGGGCAACATCGTCTGGTTCGTCGTGTGGCTGGCGATCGCGCTCGGCGGCCAGTCGCCGCACGCGCCGCTCGGCGGCATCGGGGTGCACCCGGTGGCCGTGTCGATGCGCGAGGAGATGGTCGCGCGGGGGATCGATCCGTCCGGCCAGGAGTTCAGCCTCGGCCTCACCTACCGCGACCGGCCGCTGCGCACGTTCGAGTGGAGCGGGTTCGACCCGGACGCCGCGTTCGTGCTCGGGCGGGTCGGCCTGGTCGCGGTGGCGGCGCTGCTCGCGCTGCTGCCCGCGCTGTGGTTCGGCCGGTTCGACCCGGCCCGCCGGGCCGCGCCCGTCCCCGAGCCGCCCGCCGCGCCCGAGCCCGCGGCGGCGCTCCCGGAGCCGCCGGCGGTCCGGCGCCCGGCTCTCGCCGGCGCCGGGGCGCGGCGGGGCGTCGCGGCGGGGCGGCTCCTCGCGGGTGAGCTGCGCATCCTCCTGCAGGGGGTGTCGCGCCGATGGTGGCTCGGCGCGCTGGCGATCGGCGTGGTCGCCGCGGTCGCGCCCGCTCCCGCCGTCGCCGGGTTCGTCCTCCCTGTCGCGTGGATCTGGCCGGTGCTCATCTGGTCGCGGCTCGGCACGCAGCGGCACGAGTACGGGGTCGAGTCGCTGGTCGCGGCCTACCCGGCGGCGCGGCTCCGCTTGCTGGCGGAGTGGGCGGCCGGGGCCGCGGTCGCCGCCGCGACCGGGGCGGTGCCGCTGGCCCGCATGGCGCTCGCGGGCGACCGGGCCGGGGTGGCCGCCTGGTGCGCCGCCGTGCTGTTCATCCCCGCGTTCGCGCTGGCGCTGGGGACGCTGAGCCGTACCCACCGGCTCTTCCAGATCGTCTACCTGGTGCTGTGGTACGGGGCGGTGAACGGCGTGCCCGTCGTCGACTACATGGGGATCGTGCGCGACGGCGGCGGCCCGGCCGGGCCGCCGTCGGGGGCGATCGCCGGGCTCGCGGTGGCCCTGCTCGCCGTGGTGCCGGTCATCGAGCGGGGCCGGCGAGCAGGGAGCGTACCTGGGCGTCGATGAGGCGGCGCAGCACGTCGGCGTCGAGGCGGGCGGGGTCGAAGACCGCGTGCACGGTGAGGCCGTCGACGAGCGCGGTGAGGGTGTGCGCGGTGGCCTCGGGGTCGATGCCGGCGCGGAACCGGCCCTCGCGCTGCCCGCGGGCGATGATCCCGCTCACCTGGCGGCGCCACTCGGCGTAGACCTCGCGCAGCAGCTCGGTGGCGTCCTCGCGCACCAGCGCCCGGTCGAGGAACGCGAGCCAGACCCGTGACTCGGTACGGCGGGCGTCGTTGAGCGGCAGCGGGGCGAGCAGTGCCTGGTAGAGCAGGTCGGCGGGGTCGGCGTCGCCGGGCAGGGTGCGGACGCGGAACCCGCTGCGCGCCACCACCTCGGCGAACGCGGCGGCGAGCAGCGCGTCCTTGTCGGCGAAGTAGTGCGCGAGGGCACCCGTCGACAGGCCCGCGGCCGCGGCGGCCTTCCGCACGGTCAGCGCCTCCGCCCCCTCGGTCGCGATCAGCTCGATGACGGCGTTGACGATCTCGGCGCGGCGGGCCCGGTGATCGACCACTCGTGGCATGGCGCTATCGTAGCGTTCTAAGACGGACGTCCGAAATAAAAAGGAGGCGACAATGACGACGGACGCCCGCCGCGCCGACATCCGCGGGCTGATCTGGTTCTACGTGCTGGCCACGGCGGTGACCTGGGCCTGCTACGTGCCGGTGGTCCTCGCCCAGAACGGCACGCTCGACCTCGACCTCGACACGCAGGGGCTGCTGGGGTTGACCGCGATCCTCGCCCCCGCGCTCACCGCGTGCGCGCTCGCCGCGGTCCGCGGCGGCCGCAGGGAGCTGCGTCGCCTCCTCGGCATGGCGGTCAAGGTGCGGTTCGGCCCGCGCTGGTACCTGCTCGCGCTCGCCGTGCCGTTCGCCGTGCCGCTCACCGCCGTCGCGCTCGACGCCCTGCTGTCCGGTACGGCTCCCGCGGCCTGGCTGGTCGCGCCCACCGCGCAGACCCTCGCCACGTTCTGGATCGCCGCGATCGGCGAGGACCTCGGCTGGCGCGGCTACGCCCTGTCCCGCGCGCTCGACCGGTGGCGTCCGGTCACCGCGTGTACGATCCACGGCGCGCTGTGGGGGCTGTGGCACCTGCCGATGTTCTTCCGGGCCGGGACCGCGCAGGCCGACCAGGAGTTCTGGCTGTTCACGCTCCAGGTCATCGGCGCGACCATGATCTTCGCCCGGCTGTTCGCCGCGACCGGCGGCAGCGTGTTCGCGATGATGCTCATGCACGCCTCGGCGAACCTCGCGTTCAACACCGTGCCGGTGTTCGCCACCGAGGGCGGCAATCCCGTCCGGACCGTGCTCGTCTCGGTGCTCTACCTCGCCGCCGGGCTCGTCGCGATCGCCACCATGCCCCGCCGTACCGCGCGGACGGAGCCCGCCCGGGCGTCGGCATGACGAGAAAGAAAGGCGAGGAAGAAAGCGGCCGGGCTCGCTCCGCCCATCCCCATCACGGCGCGAGCCCGGCCGGTCACCCCCCACCAGGGTGCTCAGGTGGCCTTGCGGTAGACGAAGTTCTCCAGCGACGTGACGAGCTCGCCGCGGTTGGCGCGGTAGCGCAGGCAGTAGCTCGTCGGGTACCAGCCGCTGCGCTGCCACGCCGCGGGCTGCTTGATCGGGAAGCAGCGACCGGCGATCGTACCGTCGCGCAGCCCCGTGTAGTACGTGAGGTTCACCATCGGCTCGTAGAAGGTGATCGCGCCGTTGTAGACGCCGTAGAGGAAGGTGTGGGTGAACGGCGAGCCGTGGAACTCCGGGCTGCTCGGGTCGATCAGGTGGTTGCCCATCGCGGGCTCGACCGCGTCCACGTCCTCGTACCCCGGCGGGATGTACCGGGCAGGCGGCAGGATCTTGGCGAGCCGGTAGTCGTCGCAGTGGGTGAGCACCGGGCACGGGCCGGGCCGGATCGCGAGCCGCTCGGCGTTGGCGTTGAGGTAGAAGTGCACGTCGAAGTGCGGCGTGTCCCAGACGCCCTCCGGGATGTGGCCGTGCGGGTTCCAGTTCACCAGCACGTACGTGAACGGCGTGTCCACCTGCCGCTTGAACGCCGGGGACAGGTGCAGCGCGTTCTCGTACCCGCCCGCGCACTCGGCGTGCGGGTCGACGGTGCCGTCGCCGTTCCGGTCGTGGCACCACAGCCCGGCCGTGGGCGGGTGGTACGGCAGGCCGTCGAGCGTGCCGGGCCGGAAGATCACGCCGATCGCGGCCGGCACCGGGCCCTCGGCCTGGGCGTAGGCCACCAGCTCGCCGCGGCCGAGCCGGGCGCGCTCGCCGTACACGGCGCACGGGCCGAGGTAGGAGGGCGTGTACCGGACCAGGTGGTCGGCGACGGGCTTGGGCACGCGCACGGTCCGCTCGTGCCACGGGGCCGCGGGCGCGACCTCGCACACGGTGACCAGGGTGGCCGCCGACGCGGGGTGCAGCGGCAGGAACACGCTCGCGAGCAGCACGAGGGCGAGTACGGCGGCGCGTAACGGGCCGCGCCGGCGCGAGGAGGTCGGGGGGTGGGACATGGTCATCCTCCGGTCGCCGTTCGGGTCGCGACGACCTCGGCGGCGCGGGGCGGGGTCCAGGACTCCCGCTCGTTGAGCACCGCCACGTCGACGCTGGTGGTGCTACGGTACGCGGCGCCGATGGCGGCGATCTCGTCTTCCGACAACACGTCGCGAATGTCGGTGAAGCCATTCGGGGCACGCTCGGCCACGGTTCGCAAAATGCGCTCGGGGCCGAGCGAGCGGTTGGCGAGCGCGATCGCGTTCACCGTCTCCCGCCGCGCCTCCTCGTAGGCGGCGAGCGCGGCGGCCGGATCGGGGGCGGTCGCGAGGTGGTAGGCGAGCACCCGGGCGTCGAGCACGGCCTGGGAGCCGCCGTTCGACCCGATCGGGTACATCGGGTGCGCGGCGTCGCCGACGAGCGTGACCCGGCCGGCGCTCCAGAACGGCAGCGGGTCCCGGTCGACCATCGGGTAGACGAGGATCTGCTCGCTCGCCCGGATCAGCCCGCCCACGTCGAGCCAGCCGAACCGCCAGTCGCCGAAGTGCGGCAGCACGTCCTCGAGGCGGCCGCGCGTGGTCCAGTCCGCGACGATCCGGTGGCCCGGCAGCCGTACCTCGGCCACCCAGTTGATCACGGCCCGGCCCGCCACGGTGGGCGAGATCGGGTACGCGACGAACTTCGCGGCCGAGTTCGTCCCGGCCACGATCATGGTGTGCCCGGTGAGGAACGGCTCGCGCCGCGCGGTGCCGCGCCACATGAGGATGCCGCTGTCGACCGGTGGCCCCTCGTCCGGGTACAGCCGGGCGCGGACCGCCGAGTGCAGGCCGTCGGCCCCGACGAGCACGTCGGCCTCGCGCTCCACGGGCTCGCCGGTCGTCCGGTCGCGCAGCCGTACCCGGACGCCGCCGGGCACCTCCGCGAAGTCCTCGACGGCGAGGCCGGTGACCACCGCGCCGGGCCCGAGCCGGTCGTGCACCGCGCGGAGCAGCAGCGCGTGCAGCTCGCCGCGGTGCACGGCGTACTGCGGCCAGCGGTACCCGGCCGCGACGCCGCGCGGCTCGTCCCAGATGCGGTTGCCGAACCGGTCGAAGTGCGCCATCTCCGCGATGGAGACGCCGATGGCGGCGAGCTCGTCCCCCAGGCCGAGCTCGGTGAGCTCGCGTACCGCGTGCGGTTGGAGGTTGATGCCCACCCCGGCCGTGGTGAGCCGCCGGGCACGGTCCACCACGGTGCACCGGATACCGGCCGCGTGCAGGCTGAGCGCGGTGGTGAGGCCCGCGATCCCGGCCCCTGCGATCAGCACCCGCATGACCGCACCGCCCTCGGATGCCGCTGACATTCGCCCTCCCTCGCCACCGCCGGCCCGGGCAGGCCGTACGGCAGGTGCGTGTCACGCAGCATGAACACCCCTCTATCGCCGGTGACAAGTTTTCTGACCTGAACGTGTCAGGATGGAAAACTTGTTATCTCTCGGCGGTTACGGCAGCAATAAAGCCGTTGAAAGTTGCACGAAGTGGCATCAAGTGGCCACTTCGCCGGGGTGGTCGCGCGGCGGACCCGCCGGGAGGGGTCAGCCCTCCTTGGCCGCCGCGGTCAGCGCGGCGTCGAGGATCTCCATCCCCCGGTCGAGCTCCTCGTCGGAGAGGGTGAGCGGGGGCGCGATGCGGAAGATGCCGCCCATGCCGGGGAGCTGCACGATGTTCATGTGCAGGCCGCGGCGCAGGCACTCGGCGGTGACCGCCTGGCCGAGCTTCTCGGCGGGCCGCTTCGTCTCCCGGTCGGTGACGAGCTCGATGCCCTGCAGCAGGCCCCGGCCGCGCACGTCGCCGATCACCTCGTGTCGCCGCTGCAGCTCGAGCAGGTGCTCGCGCAGCCGTGCGCCGAGGGTGGCGGCGCGCTCCACCAGGCCGTCGCGCTCCACCACCTTCAGCACGGTGAGCCCGACCCGGGCGGCGAGCGGGTCGGAGACGTGGGTGGTGTAGAAGAGGAAGCCGCGCGAGTGGCAGACCTCCTCGATCTCCTCGCTCGTCACCACGGCGGCCACCGGCAGGCCCGCGCCGAGGGTCTTGGAGAGGGTGAGGATGTCCGGCACCACGCCGTCCCGCTGGAACGCGTACATCGTCCCGGTACGGCCCAGCCCGGTCTGCGCCTCGTCGAGGATGAGCAGCATGCCGCGCTCCTCGCACCGGCGCTTCAGCGCGGCGAAGTAGCCCGGCGGCGGCTCGATGATGCCGCCGGAGGAGAGGATCGGCTCGACGATCACCGCGGCGAGGTTGCCGGACGACTGCCGGTCGATGAGCTGGAAGCCGAAGTCGAGCTCGGTCTCCCAGTCGTACGACCCGTCGGCGCGGCGGAACGGCGAGCGGTAGGCGTACGGCGTGGGCAGCGCCAGGTTGCCCGGGGCCGCCGGGCCGTACCCGCGGCGGCCCGCCGAGTACGTCGCGTTGGCGGCGGCCGAGGTCATGCCGTGCCAGGACCGGTCGAACGAGACGATCTCGTGGCCGCCGGTGTACAGCTTCGCCATCTTGATGGCGAACTCGTTCGACTCGGCGCCGGTGGTGAGCAGGCACACCTTCGACAGCGAGGGCGGCAGCGTGCCCGCGAGCCGCTCGGCGAACTCCACCACCGGGCGGCTCAGCATGCCGCTGTAGAGGTGGTCGAGGGTGGTCACCGCCTCGGTGACCGCGGCGACGATCTCCGGATGGGCGTGGCCGAGCACGGCGCTCATCTGGCCCGAGGTGAAGTCGAGGATCGCGTTGCCCTCGGAGTCGTAGACGTACGAGCCCTTGGCCCGCTCGATGATCCGCGGCGTGAAGGCACCGCCGTACCGGACGAGATGACGCTCCACAGCGGTCCAGAAGCCAGCCTCTGCCATGGTCGGCCCTGCCTTTCCTCGTACCGTCGACAGCGTAGCGTGATCGGGAATGCGCCGTTTCGCCGGGATCGCGGATTCCGGACGGCGCCGACCCGGCCCGCCGTACCTCGTGTGCCGTCGGCGGGGTGGACGAGATCCGCGGGTGGTGGTCCTCCTCGGGAACGAGGGCCGGGATCGGCTGCGCGGAGGAGGATCCGGGCGGCGCGGAGATCACCATGGGGGTGTGGCCCATGCGAAGGCCGGTATCGGCCGTATCACCGCCGCGGGCGTGGCCGCCGCGGCCATGTTGCCGTACCTCACGATCAAGATTCTCTGGATGACGGGCAGCCGGGTCGGCATCGACGACCCCGGCTTCGGCGACGACCCGGCCCTCGCCGCGCTCAACGCCGTGACGTTCGGCATGGGCGCCGTCGCCCTGATCCTCGCGGTCGCGTTCACCATGTCCTGGGGCATGCGGCTGCCCGCCTGGCTGGTGCTGGTGCCGATGTTCGTCGGCACCGGCCTGCTCGGCGAGGTCGTGGCGGTCGTGCCGCTCGCCGTGCTGCTGGAGGGGCCCGGCCTGTTCGACTCGGGCGGCCCGATCCAGCCCTGGGTGTACGCGGTGGTCTACCTCGCCTTCCTCGTCCAGGGCGCCGGGCTCATGGTCGCCTTCGCCCTGTACGCCCGGGACCGCTGGCCGGCCGTGGTCACCGCCCCGCTCGGCCGCTCCCCCGCCACCGCGACCGGGCGGCTGCACGTGCTCTTCGCCAGGGGCGTGCTCGCGGTGACCGTGCCGCTCGGCGGCCTCCACCTCTACTGGGCCTTCGGCGGCAGTGCCGGGCTCGCCCCATCGGCGACGCGCACCCTCGCCGACGCCGTGCAGGAGGGCTACCGCGGCCTGCTCGCCATCGCCGCCGGGCTCGCCCTCCTCGCCATCGCCGGCGCGCGCCGCGCCGTACCGTTCTGGCGTCCCCTGCTCGTCGCGTGGCTGGGCGCGGGCGGGCTGTTCGCCTGGGGGTTGTACGGCACGGCGACCGCCCTCGCCGCGACCGAGCTCGGCGGCGGCCCCGGCGGCGCGATCGCCCTGGTGCGGCTCCTCGAGACGCTGACCGGCCTGGCCATGGCCGTACACGGCGCGTTCCTGCTCACCGAGCGGGCCGCCGCGCCCCGGGACCCGGGCTCCCCGCCGTTCCCCACGGCCGCCTGATCCGGTGGCTCCCCCGGCCTGAACGGCGCGGCGGCGCTCGTCCCGTCAGGTCGTCAGGCCGCGGGGATCGTGACCTCGATCGCGAGCATGCGGGCCTCGCGGGCCGCCTTGCGGGGCTCCTCGAAGAAGTCGGGCGCGGCGCAGGCGAACAGGGTGGTGCCCGCGGCGCCGCCGAGGGCGCAGGCGTACACCGGGGTGTCGGGCTTGATCTCGTCGGTGATCGTGCCGCCCTCGACCGCGCGGACCAGCCGGTTGCCGAGCGCGTCGGCGATCCACAGGCCGCCCTCGGCGTCCAGGCAGGCGCCGTCGCCCGCGACGCGCAGCGAGCCGAGCACCTTGTCGAGCGTGCGCTCGGACGGGAGCGGGCCGAACTCGGCCCACACGCGCCGGTTCACCAGCGAGCCGTCCGGGGCGATGTCGAAGGCGGTGACCCGGTTGCCGAAGGTCTCGGCGACGAGCAGCACGTTGTCCGGGGTGATCGCGCAGCCGTTGGGGAACCACAGCTCGTCGGCGACCTCGGTCACCCGGCCGTCCGGGTCCACCCGGTGCAGCGAGGTCGGCCGTATCGGCTCACCGGCCATGAGGTCGAAGCCGAAGTCCCCGACGTACGCGCGGCCCTGTGCGTCGACCACCATGTCGTTGGCGTGCCCGGGGAGATCGCCGAGGTCGCCGTGGACGGCGAGGGTGCCGTCGGGCTCGCGGCGCAGCACCTTGTGGTCCCGCATCGACACGACCAGCAGCCGGCCGTCGGGCAGCCAGCCGAGGCCGGACGGCTGTCCGGGCACGTGGGCCTCGGTGCGCAGGTCCGACCCGTCCTCGCGCATCGAGTACACCTGGTGGCCGTAGAAGTCGGAGAACCACAGCCGCCCGTCGTGCCAGCGCGGCGCCTCAAGGAAGTGGAAGCCCTCGGCGACCGTGACCGCGTCCGTCATTCGTGTCCTCCCCTCCGACAGGAGCCGGTCCGGGCACGTGGTCACCACGGGAACGCGGGCGGCACGGGCGTGCCGGACCGGCCCGGCGTGTGCCCGGTGATGCGTATGCCCCCTCGCCGGTCGCGGCAATCTCCGGCGGCCGCTCCCCCGGGCCGGTTCGTCCCGGGTTGGGTGACCTTCGAATACTTCCTCGGTAACGGGGCAGCCCGCCTCGTCGAGGACGGCGACACCGGCCCCCGGGCGTCGGGTCAGGCGGGAAGGCGGCGGGCTCCGGCTCGGAGCCGGCGTGCGCCCTTCGTCGTGGCGACCACGCCCGGGAGGCGGACGATGGCGGGATTGGATCCGACGTACGAGCTGCACCTGCGGGTGGCCGGGCAGCCCCACGATCTCACGCTGCGGTGCCACGGCGAGCCGCCGAGCGAGGGCGACCTGGCCGGTTGGATGCAGGACGGCAGGGTGGTCGGGCTGCAGGTCACCCAGACATCCGGCCAGCGGCCGCACACGATGATGGTGAACTTCGGCAAGGTGGTCTTCGCCTGGCTGCGGCAGTGCCGTACCGACCAGGGCCGCTCCTGACGCCCGGAACGGCCGCGTCCGGGGCCGCCGTATCCACGCCAAACATGACAAATCTTCATTTTGGGTGGACAAGAGGCCCCTCCGCCTGCTCTGATCGACGGGTTCGTTTGTGATCAAGAGCAAGGGGGGACCATCGATGGGTCATCGCCGACCTCCGCTGCGCGGCCTGCGGCTGCGCGCCATGCTGGGCGCCGCCGTACTGGCCGCGGCGTCCGTGCCGCTCGCGGGCGGCGTCGCGTACGCCGGGGCGGGTACGGCCGCGACCGCGGCGGCCGCGGGGCACGCGACCGAGGGCGGCCGGGTGGTCGTCCGGGACGATCTGCGGAAGGTCTTCCGGGAGGCCGGCGTGACCGGCACGTTCGCGCTGCTCGACGTGGCGCGGAACCGGACCGTCGTGGTCGACCGGGCGCGGGCGAACCGGCGGCTGATCCCGGCCTCGACCTTCAAGATCCCGCACGCCCTGATCGCGCTGGAGACCGGCGCCGTCGCCGACGAGAACGAGGTGATCCCGTACGGCGGGCAGCCGCAGCCGATCCCCGAGTGGGAGCGGGACATGAACCTGCGGGACGCGATCAAGGTCTCGAACGTCCCGGTGTTCCAGACGCTCGCCCGCCGGATCGGCATCAAGCGGGAGCGGCAGTGGCTCAACCGCCTCGGCTACGGCAACCGCCAGGTCGGCACGAAGGTGGACCGCTTCTGGCTCGACGGGCCGCTGAAGATCTCGGCGGTGGAGCAGACCCGGTTCCTGTCCCGGCTCGCCCGGCTGCGGCTCCCGGCGTCGAAGAAGCACCAGCGGACCGTGCGCGAGCTGGTGAAGGTCGAGCAGACCAAGGACTACACGCTCTACGCGAAGACCGGCTGGGGCTCGGCGACCGAGCCGGGCGTCGGCTGGTGGGTCGGCTGGGTGGAGCGTGACGGGAGGGTGTACGCGTTCGCCCTCAACATCGACGTCGTCAAGGACGCCGACGCCGAGAAGCGCATCCCGGTCGCCCGGAAGCTGCTGACCCGGCTCGGCGTGCTGCCCGCGTCCTGACGCCCGTCGCCGCGCCCCGCTCGCCGGGAACGGGTGCTCCCGGCGAGCGGAGACGGCATGGCAAAGCGCGGTGGCGCGGCGGCAGGGAGCCGCCGCGCCACCCTTTGGGGGCGGGAACTCAGTTCGCGGTACAGGTGACCGTCGGCCAGGTCCAGTTGCCGTTGTGCTGGATCGTCACACCCCAGTTGTTGCCGTTGCCGTTGGGTCTGGCGATGAGCACCTGGGATTCGGGCCACTGGGCCTGGATGTTCCAGGTGGCGATGATGCGGGCCGGCCAGGGCACGTCCATCCGTACGGTCCAGTTGTTCGAGCCGCTGACCGAGACGTTGAGGTTGTAGCGGTCGCTCCACTGCTGGCCGGCGGAGAGGGTCGCGACGCAGCCACCGCCGGGGTTACCGGGGTTACCCGGGTTACCGGGGTTGCCAGGGTTGCCGGGGTTACCCGGGTTGCCGCCCTCGCTGAGGGTGACGGTGGAGCTACCGCTGCTCTGGTAGCCCTCGGTCGCCAGGATCTGGTAGTCGTGGCTGCCCAGGTTCAGGCCGACCCGGGCCCAGGCGTCGAAGTGGTTGCCGATGGTGATGGTGCCGCTGGTCCGCTTCTGCTGCCGGACGCTCCAGAACTGCTGGAAGGTCCGGTTGCCCTCGATGGACGGCGCGTTGTACCGCCAGGTCTCGTAGATGTCGTACGTGCCGCCGTCGGTGGTGACGGTGCCCTTGTAGGTGCCGGTGGGCCGGTAGGTGCCCCAGCTCTCGACGATGTAGTACTCGACGAGCGGGTTCCTGGTCCAGCCGTAGAGCGCGAGGTAGGCGTTGCCCGACGGGTTGAAGGAGGCGTTGTAGTTCACGGTCCGCCGCCCGCCGGTGGACCAGCCCTTGCCGGCGACGAAGTTCCCGGTGTTCCGCCACGAGGTGCTGTAGCTGCCGCCCGAGTGGAGGGTCATGGAGACGGTGCCGGGCGCGTCGGTCCAGAACGAGTAGAAGTAGCCGTTGTCGTACCCGGTCTGGTTCTGGGTGATGGTGGTGTCGGCGTGGGCCGTGCCGGGCAGCAGCGCACCGGCGACGGCGAGTGCCAGGGCGAAGGCACTGGTGACGATGCGCCGGAGGCCGAGGCGTCTGCGGCGCCTGGCCTGCGTGGTGGTGAGGGGTTCGCTCATGTACGGCTTCCTCGTTGAGAAGGGCCGATGGGGGCTGGCGTGTCGCGACCCGGCGCGCGGTCGGCGGTGAACGACGGACCGGCACCGATGCCGCGGACACGCGGGGGTTCTCCGGCCGCTCTGCGCGGCGCGCGGCGGAAAACCGACGTGGCGCGTGACTCGTCCGACGTGCTCGATGTGCCGGCGTATCGAAAACTATCGGAGCTAGATCGAAAGTATCGGACCGACTTCACGGCCTGTCAACACTCTCAGAAATATCTCCGTAACATAACTGTTGCTAATCATTCACATGAATAGCCCGGTTGGCCTGGGAATTTCACGATGCCCTCCCCCGTATTCGCGCAGGCCGGTATGGAAAAACGACTTTCGGCCGCTGACCCGGAGGTCGGACGGCCGAAAGTTTTCTGCGATCTTCCGAATTATTCGATGCCGTAAACGGCGTTGTCAGGACTTGCCGGATCGGGCCAGGCGGCTCGGCCACCACATCGCCCGCCCCACGTCGAGCGACAGCGCCGGAACCAGCAGCGAGCGCACCACCAGCGCGTCGAGCAGCACGCCGAACGCGACGAGGAAGGCGAGCTGGAGCAGGAAGAGCAGCGGCAGTACGGCGAGCGCGGCGAACGTGGCCGCGAGCACCACGCCGGCCGAGGTGATCACGCCGCCGGTGAGGGTGAGGGCGCGGATCATGCCGTCCCGGTGCCCGTGCCGGATCGTCTCCTCCCGGGCCCGGGTCATGATGAAGATGTTGTAGTCGATCCCCAGCGCCACCAGGAACACGAACGCGTAGAGCGGCACCCCGGGGTCCGCGCCGGGCAGGTCGAGCACGTGGTTGAACACGAGCGCGCCCACGCCGAGCGCCGACGCGAACGACAGCACGGTGGTGGCGATGAGCAGCAGCGGGGCGACGATCGCCCGCAGCAGCACGATCAGCACGAGCAGCACCACCCCGAGCACGAGCGGGATCACCACCCGCAGGTCGCGCGAGGCGGTGTCGAGGGTGTCGAGGTTCACCGCGGTGATCCCGCCCACCTTGGCGTCCGCGCCGGGCACCGCGTGCACCGCGGCCCGCAGGTCGCGCACGATCTCGACCGCGGCCTTCGACTCGGCCGGCTCGGCGAGCGTGGCGTTGAGCATCACCCGGCCGTCCACGACCTTCGGCTCGGCGCCCTCGCCCTCGGCGTACGGCGTGACCGCGGTGACGCCCTTCACGCCCTTGGCGGCCTCGGTCACCTCGGCCACCTTGTCGGCGCTCGCGATGATGACCGCCGGGTTCGCCGAGCTCGCCGTACCGAAGCCGCGCTCCAGGGTGCGCTGGCCCGCGACCGCCTCGACCTCGGTGCGGAACACGTCGAACTGCGAGGTGCCCTCGGCGCGGAGCTGCGGCACGAACGCCGCGGCGGCGGCGAGCACCACCACGGTGCCGACCCACCAGAGCCGCGGCCGGGCGCGCACCGCGGAGGCGACCCGACCCCACAGCCGGTGCTCGCGCACGATCTCCTCGGTGGTGTCGGCCACGGCCCGGTCGGCGGACGGCCGCGGCATGAGCGGCCAGAACGCGGCCCGGCCGAGCAGCAACAGCACCGCGGGCAGGAAGGTGAACGCGGCGATGAGCGCGGCGGCGATGCCGAGCGCGGCGACCGGCCCGAGGCCACGGTTGGAGGCGAGGTCGCTGGCGAGCAGGCACAGCACGCCGAGGATCACGGTGCCGCCGGAGGCGAGGATCGGCTCGTAGGTGCCGCGCACCGCGACCCGGATCGCGTCGATCGGCCGCTCGTGCTCCTGCAGCGCCTCCCGGTAGCGGGCCACGAGCAGCAGCGCGTAGTCGGTGCACGCGCCGACGACGAGGATGAACAGGATGCCCTGGCTCTGCCCGTTCAGCTCGATCCAGCCCGCGTCGGCCACGACGTAGACGACCGCAGCGGCGAGCACGAGCGCGAGCATCGCGCCGAGGATGACGACGAGCGGCAGCAGCGGCGACCGGTAGACGAGGACCAGGATGATCAGCACCGCGCCGAGCGCGACCGCGAGCAGTGTGCCGTCCACCCCGCCGAACGCGGCCTTGAGGTCGGCGCTGAGCGCGGCCGGACCGGCGACCTGGACCGTGGCCCCCTGCGCGGCGGTGCCGGCGAGCAGCTCGCGCAGGCTCTCCACGTGGTCGCCGACGTTGCCCTCGTTGGTCAGGGGGACGATGAGCTGGGCGACGCTCCGGTCCTCGGTGCCGGGGATGGGACCGGCGATCCGCCCGGCGACGTACGGCTGCTGCGCGATGCGCTGCGCGTCCTGCGCGATCTGGCCGAGCCGCTCCGGGCCCATCGCCGCGGAGCCGGAGTAGACGACGATTGCGGGTATCGACGCGGTGCCCTGGAACGCCTTGCGCGCCTCGGTCACCTCGGTCGACTCGGCGCTGATCGGCAGGAAGCTCGCCTGGTCGTTCGTCTGCACCTCGGTGAGCTTGCCCATGAACGCGCCGAGCGGCCCGACGCCGAACAGCCAGACGAGGGCGAGGAGCGCGGCCGCGCCGTACCACCAGCGGTGCCGCCGGGTCCTGCTCCGCTCCGGTGCGGGGGCGGGCAGGGTCGCGGTTCGCCCGCCCGGGGCGTCGTCGGTGGTCATCGGTTTCCCTTCGACGTTAGAGAAGCGAATATCTCGATTTTCGAGAGGACCAACCTACACGGTCCCCGCCTCGGGTACGCGAGGGGGTACCGACCGACCGGCCGACGGATGTGCTGCCCCTAAAATTGCGGGCGACACCTAGGGAGACGAATGGACAGCGGGCGGGAGAGATCACGAGGCGACCGCCCCGTGCGCTCCCGGGAGCACTGCTACGCGGAGATCCAGGACGGTGGGCTGCGGCTCGCGGCCGGGGTGGTCCGGCTGCTGCACGCCCTGTCGGTGGGCTTCGGCCTGGGACCGAACGACTTCCAGGCGTACATGCTGCTGCGCATCGAGGGGCCGATGACGCCCGGCGAGATCGCGCAGTGCCTCCGGCTCGCCACGGGATCGGTCACCGCGCTCATCGACCGGCTGGAGGCGCGCGGCCTGGTGACCCGCGCCCCGCACCCGGCCGACCGGCGCAAGATCGTGGTACGGCCGGCCGAGCTCACCGACGCCGCCCCGGCCTCCGCATTACCCGAGAACATCCGCGCCGCGATGCTGGCGCTGCACGCCCGCTACTCGGAGGCCGAGCTCGAGGTGATCGCGGACTGGCTGCGGCGCGCCACCGAGACGCTCCACACGCTCGCCGCGGGCGACGGGCACTGAGCGCGCGTGATCAGGCGGGCGGGGCCTCGCCGCCGGTGTGCGGCATGCGCTCGGCCGGGATGACGCCGAACCGGCCCGCCTGGTAGTCCTCGATCGCCTGGATGATCTCGGCCTTGGTGTTCATCACGAACGGGCCGTAGTGCACCACGGGCTCGCGGATCGGGCGGCCGCCGAGCAGCAGCACCTCGAAATTGGGCTCGGCCGAGGACTGGGTGCGGTCGGCGGACAGGGTGATCGCCCCGCCCGGGCCGAACACGGCGAGCTGCCCCTTGTGCACGGGCCGCCGGTCCACCCCGGCCGCGCCCCGCCCGGCGAGGACGTAGGCGAGCGCGTTGAAGCCGGGGTTCCACGGCATGCTCAGCCGCGCCCCGGGGCTCACCGTGGCGTGGATCATGGTGATCGGGGTGAACGTGGCGCCCGGGCCGGTGTGCCCGGCGACCTCGCCCGCGATCAGCCGCAGCAGCGTGCCGCCGTCGTCGGAGGAGAGCAGCACCGCCTCCTTGCCGCGGATGTCCTGGTAGCGCGGCGGGTTGAACTTGTTCGCCCGCGGCAGGTTCACCCAGAGCTGGATGCCGTGGAACAGCCCACCGGAGGCGACGAGGTGCTCGGGCGGCCGCTCGATGTGGAGGATGCCGGAGCCCGCGGTCATCCACTGGGTGTCCCCGTTGGTGATCACACCGCCGCCGCCGTGCGAGTCCTGGTGCTCGAAGATCCCGTCGATCATGTACGTGACGGTCTCGAAGCCGCGGTGCGGATGCCAGGGCGTGCCCTTGGGCTCGCCCGGGGCGTACTCGACCTCGCCCATCTGGTCCATGTGGATGAACGGGTCGAGGTCGGCGAAGGACACGCCGGCGAAGGCCCGCCGTACCGGGAAGCCCTCGCCCTCGAGGCCGCTCGGCGCGGTGGTCACCTGCCGTACCGGGCGCTGCTCGACGACGGCGGGGTCGGGCGCGGGGATCCGCGGAAGGGTGAGGGTGTCGGCTGTGATCGCGGGCATGGCGTCCCCCTTTCCAGGTTGATTGAATTATCAACCACTTCGCGGAGAACGTCCATGAGGCCGGTTATGTTCCCGGCGCGCGGCGCCCGGTACGGCCGGCACGACCGCCGCGCGTGCCGGCCGTACCGGGCGGGAATCAGGAGCCGGACTCCTGCCGCTCGCCGCCGGTCTTGCCGCCCGCGCCGACGCCGTAGGTCATCGCGACCTTGCGGGTGGCGAGGAACTGCTCGAGGGTCTCGCCGCGGAACGCCGCGTACACCTCCGGGTTGGAGACGCCGAGCACGGCGGCCATCTTCTCCAGCACGAAGAAGATCGCGCCGTACCGGATGAGCCCGATCCAGTCGCGGCGCCGGATCAGGTCCTTCTCCTCCTCGGTCAGGCCGTACTCGTCGGCGAGCGCCTCGAAGTCGTTGACGAACCGCTCGCGGTGCGCGGGCTCGATCAGCCGGTGCAGGAAGTCGTTGACGCGGAAGCCCTTGCGGCTGCGCTCGAGCGTGTAGGGGTAGGTGCCGGGCAGCTCCTCGGCGCCCTTGAGCTGGGCGTAGATGTGCTCGCGGTACTCGGCGATCTCCTTCGGGTCGGGCTCGTCGCCGATGTCCTCGAAGATCAGGGTGGCGATGTTGGTGACCGACGGGGCGTAGGTCTGCTGGTGCACCTTGGTCACCGTGTCGGAGAGCGCGCCGCGCATGATCAGCCAGGTGATGACCTCCGCGCCCTCCATGCCGCCGAGCCGCGCGTACTCGGCGACGCGCATGTCGGCGAGCTTCTCCGGCTCGGTCTCCAGCAGGCGGATGAACTCGTTGTCCCACTCCTCGTTGAGGAAGCCGGCGCGCTCGCCGTGCACCTGGTGGGACATGCCGCCGGTGGCCACGATCGCGACGCGCAGGTCGTCGTCGGGGAAGCTCTGGATCGCCTTGCGCAGCGACCTGCCGAGCCTGTAGCACCGCCGGGCGCTCGGGATCGGGAGCTGCAGCACGCCGACCTGCAGCGGGACGATGCTGCCGTGCCACCGGCCGGTCTCGTCGCCGATCACCGACAGCGGCGACAGGATGCCGTGGTCGAGCGGCTTGCCCTGGAAGAACGACATGTCGAACTCGTCGGCCATGAGCGCGTACCCGATGTGCCGGGCGAGCTCGGCGTGCCCCTTCACCGGCGGGACCTCACGCGGCTTACCGCCCTCGTCCGCGGGGTGGTAGATCTCGTCGACCCCGAGCGCGAAGGCCGAGTAGTGATCGAAGAAGAACGAGGTGATGTGATCGTTGTAGGTCATGAACAGGACGTCGACCCGCTGCCGGGCGAGCCACTCCCGGATCTTCTCGAAGCCTTCGAAGATCGGCGCCCAGCCCGGTTCGTGCTGCTTGCGCGCGTCCTTGGCGAAACCGATGGTCGGCGTGTGCGACGCAGCGATTCCGCCTACGATCTTGGCCATGCCGTCACTCCGATCGGGATGGATGCGTGAGGGTTAGCGAAGGTCGCACGCCGCCGACGACGCATCCGCACCGGCGGCACCACCACCTGCGAATCTGCATGACCACAAAAAGGATCTAAAGGGGCGAAAGTCCCAACGGGAATACGCTCCTTGTCGCTTGCCACCCCTCCGCGGCGACGTGGTGCGGCATGCCCACGCCGGCCGGCGGCACCGGCCGCGTGCGGCGCGGCGGCCTCGCCGGGGTGACCGGCCCGGCGGTGGACGGCGGGCGCACGGGGACCGGCCGCCCGCGCGGGGCGCACTCGCCGCGGCGGCCGGGGACGGTTCGCGCGGGCGGCGCGGCCTCACCGGGCGATCGGCCGGCCGGTTCCCGGCCGCGTGGCGTCGTCCCAGCATAGACGGCCCGGACCGGATCGCGCCGGGCCGTCCCCGGCGGCGTGGCGGGCGCCCGGGCGTCCGGAACGGCGGCGCCGGCGGCCCGTTCGCGGCCCTCGGCCGCCCGGTCCGGGATGTCACTGGAACTTCTTCCAGTTGGTGCAGGTTCGGTCGGTCGGGTCACCCTCGCAGACCCGCACCTTCATGTAGCCGACGAAGCGGATCTTCCCCTTGCCGCTGTCGTTTTCGAAGCTCCTGGTGTGGGCGTAGCGGAGCTTGCCGCTCGCGTGCCCCCGGTAGATGAACTCGGCCCAGGTGACGCGCGTGTTATCCGCGCGGTCGACGATCCTGAAGTGCAGCGCTTTGAAGGACGTGGACTTCCCAACTCCGACCTGCAGGTAGCCTTCCTTCAGCGGCGAGTCGATCCTGATGTTGTAGGGCGCGCTCTGCGCATGGGTGGTCTTCGTGGCCGCCGTCCGGGTGGTCTGTGTGGTGGCGTTGGCGGAGCCTGCGGCGAAACCGATGGTCATGACGCCGGCGACGGCCGCGGCGACGAGTTCCTTCGCACTTTCCGACCTCCTTTTCGGATGCGTTTTCCCCCGCTTGCGGGTATTGGCGATTCCGTCGTGTCTGATGGCGAATAACCGGACCGGGTTCGGCGCATAAAAGCGAGATAGGTCACACAACCTTCCGGGCACGGCGCGCGTCCAAGGCGCGACACGCCCGTCCCGTACGGCCCGGCGGAGCCGCGGCCGCGCCCGCACCCGTGGTGACCGGGCCGGACCGGGCCGACTACCGTCGGCCGCATGGCTTCACTTCTGCTGCGCGAGGCGAGGGTCGGGCTCCAGGGGCCCGTCCGGAACGTCCTGATCACCGACGGCCGGGTCGCATCGATCGCCCCGGTCGGCACGGCGACGCCGTCCGCCGACGAGGTCGTCAATCTCGACGGCGCCACGCTGCTGCCCGGCCTGTGGGACTGTCACGTGCACGCGACGCAGTGGGCGCAGACCCGCCGCCGCGTCGACGTGAGCGGGGCCCGATCGGCGAAGGAGGCCGCCGAGCTCGTCCGCGACGGCACCGGCTTCACCGTCGGGTTCGGCTTCCGCGACGCCCTCTGGCCGGACGTGCCGCACAAGTCGCTGCTGGAGGCGGTCGCCCCGGGCCGCCCGATCGTCCTGGTCAGCAACGACCTGCACACCGCCTGGTTCAGCCCGGCCGCGCTCGCCGAGATCGGCCGCGGCGACCACCCGACCGGGGTGCTGCGCGAGCAGGAGTGCTACGCGGCGATGGCCGCGCTGCCGCCGCCGGGCGAGGGCGAGCTCGACCGGTGGGTGGCGGAGGCGATGACGGCCGCGGCGGCGCGCGGCGTGGTGGGGGTGCTCGACTTCGAGTACGCCGACAACATCGCCGACTGGCGGCGCCGGGTGGCCGAGCACCGGGTGGACGTGCGGGTGGTCTGCTCGATCCCCCGGGACCGGCTGGAGGAGGCGATCGCCGCCGGGGTGCGCACCGGCGACCCGGTTCCCGACGGGGCCGGGCTGCTCGAGGTCGGCCCGGTGAAGATGTTCGTGGACGGCTCGCTCAACACCCGGACCGCCTACTGCGCCGACCCCTACCCGTCCGGCGGCGGCCACGGCAGCCTGGAGATGCCCCCCGACGAGCTGGAGGCGGTCATGCGCCGGGCCGCCGAGCACGGCCTGCACCCCGCCGTGCACGCGATCGGCGACCTCGCGGTGGACATCGCGCTCTCCGCCTACGAGCGGATCGGCTGCCCGGGCCGGATCGAGCACGCCCAGCTCCTCCGCCCCGGCGACGCCGCCCGGTTCGCCCGGCCCGGGCTGGTCACCAGCGTGCAGCCCGCCCACGCGCCGGACGACCGGGACGTGGCCGAGCGGCAGTGGCCGGGCCGTACCGGGCGGGCGTACGCGTACGCCGACCTGGTGCGGGCCGGGGCGACGCTGGAGTTCGGCTCGGACGCGCCGGTCGCGCCGCTCGACCCGTGGGACGGCATCCAGTCCGCGACCGCCCGCACCGACGACGACCGCGAGCCGTGGCACCCGGAGCAGGCGATCTCGGTCCGGGACGCGCTGCGCTCGTCCGCCCGGGGCCGCGACGGGGTGCGCGCGGGCGACGTGGCCGACCTGGTGATCGTGGCCGACGACCCGGCCGCGCTCGACCCGGCGCGGCTGCGCCACATCGAGGTGCTCGGCACCCTGCTCGGCGGCAGGTGGACGTACCGCGCGATCTGAGCGCCCCGCGGTACGGCCCGGCCGTCAGCCCGGCTGCGGCTGCGCCGCGGGGAAGGACCGCGGGGTGAGCTCCAGGCTCTCCCCGCGGTCCAGGTGGACGAGCCGCCCGCCGTACGGCGTGCGCTCGACCTCGCGCCGGAAGTCGGCGAGCGGCGAGCGGAACACGGTGTAGTCGTCGAAGTGCACCGGCAGCACCCGGCGCGGGCGCATGACCGCCACCCAGCGCGCGCCCTGGCGGCCGTTCATCGTGACGGTGAGCAGGCGCAGCAGCCGGGTGCCGCCGAGGTGCACGATGCCGAGGTCGAGGTCGGGGAAGCGGCGCGGGATCTCGGCGAGCTCGCGGGAGAGCACCGTGTCGCCGCTGATCAGCACGCGCAGCGTCACCTCGCCGCCCTCGTCGGTGAAGGTGAGCACGCTGCCCATCACCGGCGGCAGCAGCAGGTGGGCGGGCCACGGCCCGTGCCGGGCGGGCACCGCGGTGATGGTGAGCGTGCCGCCCGGGCCGTACAGCCGGTGGGTCTCCCAGTCCTCGAGGCCGACGGAGGTCTCGAAGCCCTGGCGGGCGAGGGCGCGGGCGGCCTGCGGGGTGGTGACCACCGGCGTCCTGGGGTCGAGCCCGCGGCGGGCCACGCGGTCCCAGTGGTCGCCGTGCATGTGGGAGAGCACGATCACGTCGATCGGCGGCAGCTCGTGCACGCGCAGCGCGGGCTCGGTACGGCGCTTCGTGGTCAGGCCGTACCCGAGGTACGCCCGCTGGCCGCGGTGCAGGAAGTTCGGGTCGGTGAGGATCGTGAAGCCGCCGTAGCGGATCAGCAGGGTGGCGTTCCCGACGAACAACGCGCTGCCCTTCTCGCGCCCGAGCGTCATCGCGATCCCCCCGCTCTCGCCGATGTTGCGCTCCTCGTCGCGGCTCCTCGCCGCGGACCCCGCCCGGCGGTCGCGCCGTGCCGTACCGGAGGCCGCCGGATGGGGCCACAGGAGTCGCTGCTGCCCATGCGGGCGGCCCTCACACGGCCCGGCGTCCACGGCGCCGCGCGCCGACGTTTCCCGGCGTCCTGCGGGGTAGGGCCGTCAGGGCGAGAAGGGGGGCACGCATGCAACGCGAGAGCTCCAAGCACGGCAGGCGGCTCGACGAGGAGCAGAAGCACGAGGTCCAGGGCCTCATCCGGGGAGGGGAGAGCCCGGACACCGAGGAGTGGCGGGAGACCGAGCCGCTGACCGCCGCCGGGGACGAGGGGCCGACCTCGGCGACCCGATCCCCCGTCCACGAGCCGGGCTCCCCCGAGGGCCTGAGCTCCAGGGACGTCGACGAGCGCAGCGACCTGGCGAAGTGGATCAGCGGGGTGCACGCGTTCCCGGCCGACCGGGACACCCTGCTGTCCCGCGCGGCGACCCGGTTCGCCCCGGAACCCGTGCTCGCCGCGGTCCGCTCGCTGCCGCGCCGCACCTACGCCAACGTCGAGGACGTCGCCCGCGAACTCGGCATCTCCCGCCGGCACGACTGACCGTCACCGGGCCGGCGAGCCGGCAGGGCCTGCACCGCTCGGGTACGGCACGGCCGTCGATCGCCGCCGGTGACGCGGCCCTGGCCACCGGGCGTCGCGTCGACGCGCGGTGACCCGGCCGGAAGTGCCCGGCGGGGCGGACGGGTCGCCTGGCGTCGCGCGGCGCGCCGTCGCACGCGGGTGATCCGGGCGCCGGGCGCTCGCTGCGGCATCGCCCGCCGGCCTGACCGCCGCCCCGGCGCTCACCCGTGGCCGTCGTCGCGGCCGGGCCGTACCACGACCACCGGGCAGGGGGCCTGGCGGGCGCAGTGGTCGCTCGTGGAGCCCAGCAGCAGCCCGGCGAGCGGGTTGTGGCCGCTGTGCCCGAGCACGAGCAGGTCGGCCTCCTCGGCGGCCTCGATGAGGACCTGCCGGGGATGGCCGTACACGATCTCGGTCTCCGCGTCGACGCCCGTCTCGGCGAGCTCGCCGGCCACCAGCCGCTCGCCCCAGGAGATCAGCTCGTCGGGGGTGGGGGTGACGAACTCGACGCCCAGGTGGTCCCAGTGCACCGCGTGGACGACCACCGGCCGTACGCCGCGCAGCGCGGCCTCCTGCGCGGCGAAGCGCAGCGCCCGGCGGGAGGGCACCGAGCCGTCCACCCCGGCGACGATCCGGCCGTACCGGGGCCGCTCGCGCGCGAACTCCGGGATCACGGCCACCGGGCAGGGGGCGTGGTGCAGGCAGGCCCGGCTCACCGAGCCCAGCGGCGGCCCGCCCCAGCCGCCACCGGCCGAGCCCACCACGAGCAGGTCGGCGGGCTCGCACGCGGCGACGAGCCCGGCCGCGGGCGAGCCGTGGAAGTGGCGGAACTCCACCCCGTCGCCCGCGACCTCGGCGGCCAGCCGGCGCAGCGGGCCGAGGACCGGCTCCTCGGCCGGGTCCGCGCCGGGGCGCTCGCGCAGCACGGTCACGGCCACGAGCGGCGCGCCGTGCAGGCGGGCCTCCTCCACCGCCCAGGCGAGCGCGGCCTGCGCCGGCGCGGACCCGTCGAAGCCGACGACGACACGGTGACGCTGCTGCGATGTCATGCCCGGATACCTGCCCCGGGCGGCACGACCTGCTACGTGTTCGCGGCGGCCCGCGGTGTCCGTGCGGCCTGCGGGGGCCAGGCGAGCACCCGGTCCGCGCCCTGGCACCAGCGGGCCAGCAGGTCGGTGTCGTGGCTGATCGCGAGCACGCCCGCGCCGGTGGCCTCGCGGTAGGCCTCGATCCGGGCGACGAGGTGGGCCTGGGTGGACACGTCGAGCATCGTGGTCATCTCGTCGCAGATCAGGTAGCGGGGCCGCAGCGTCAGGGCGCGGGCGACGCAGGCGCGCTGGAGCTGCCCGTCGGACACCTCGTGCGGGCGCCGGGTGAGCAGGTCGGGGGTGAGCCCCATCTCCTCGGCGAGCTCGGCGGCCCGGCCCACCGAGCGGCCGTTCGCGCGCAGCGGCTCCTCGATGATCTCGGCGAGGGTGAGCCGGGGATCCACGGCGAGGCGGGGCTGCTGGAAGATGAGCGCGACCGCGGTGCGCAGCTCGCGCGGCGCGCGGTGCCGCCACCCCGGCGTGGGCGTACCGTCGATCACCACCCGCCCGGCGACCGGCCGCTGCAGCAGGGCGAGCACCCGGGCGAGGGTGGACTTGCCGCACCCGCTCGGCCCGGCGAGCCCGACGGTCCTCCCCGGTGGTACGGCGATGCCGACCCCGTCGACGACCCGGCGGCGGTCGTAGACCACGGTGATGTCGTGAGCCTCAAGCATGGCGCTCCAGCGGGTGGTGGCAGGCGACGGGCGCGTCCGGCGTCATCCGCGGCAGGGCCGCGCAGGCGTCGTCGGCCCGGCCGCAGCGCGGGCGGAACGCGCAGCCGCCGGGCAGCCGGGTGAGCTCGGGCGGCCGCCCGGGGATCGGGGTGAACGCCCGGGTGGGCAGCGCGTCGAGCAGCCCCGCGGCGTACGGGTGGCGCGGCGCCCGGAAGAACTCGGCGGCGGGCGCGATCTCGACGATCCGCCCCGCGTACATCACCGCGACGTCGTCGGCGACCTGCTCGGCGGCGCGCAGGTCGTGGGTGATGAGCAGTACGGCACGGCCGTCGTCGCACAGCCGCCGCAGCTCGGCCATGGTCGCGTCGACCAGCGGCCGGTCGAGGCCGGTGGTGGGCTCGTCGGCGAGGATGAGCCACGGGTCCCCGGCCAGGGCGACGGCGTTGGCGACCCGCTGGGCCATGCCGCCGGAGAGCTGGTGCGGGTACCGGTCGAGGTCGCCCGGGCGCAGCCCGGCGCGTTCGGCGAGCTCGTCGGCGGTGTACCGGCCGCCGAGCTCGCGCACCGCCTCGGCGAGCTGGGCGCGGGCGGTGCGCACCGGGGTGAGGTGCGCGGCCGGGCTCTGCGGGATGAGCCCGATCATGCGCCCGCGCACCTGCCGGGCGAGCACCCGCTCCGGCGCGGCGATGAGGTCGAGCGGCGGCGCGCCCGGCCCTTCCAGCCAGGCCGACCCGGTGACGGTGGCGTTGCCGGGCAGCAGCCCGAGCAGGGCGTGCGCCATCACCGACTTGCCGCACCCGGACTCGCCGACCAGCGCGAGGCACCGCCCCTGCGTGACCTCGAACGCCGCCTCGGTGACCGCGTGCACGGTGGCGTCGGGGAGGTGGAACCGTACGGTGAGCCCGGCCACGCGCAGCCGCGCCGCCTGCGCGGTCGCCGTCGCGCCGGGTGCCGTCGCGGCGCCGGTGGTGGTCACTGCCGCTCCCTTCGTCGTGCTCACAGGTTCAGCTCCGATCGCCGGCGCGGGTTGACGCGGTCGCGCCAGTGCTGGGCGAGCACCGCGACCGCGAGCGTGGGGACGAGGATGAACAGGCCGGGGAACACGCTCGGCCACCAGGCCCCGGCGAGCAGCGACCGCTGGCCGTCGTTGATCATGTTGCCGAGGGAGGCGAGGTGCGGCGGCAGGCCGAGGCCGAGGAAGCTGAGCGCGGTCTCGTGCCAGATCGCGTGCGGCACCATGAGCGTGGCGGCGAGCCCGAGGTGCGGGACGAGGGCGGGCACGAAGTGCCGCCGGATGATGCGCATCCGGCTTGCCCCGCCGCCGATCGCCGCGTCGATGTACGGCCGGCCGCGCAGGCTCAGCACCTCCGAGCGCACGATCCGCGCGGCCGTGGTCCAGTGGGTCAGCCCCACCGAGACGATCACCGCCCAGGCGCTCGGCGCGAACATCGCCACGATGAAGATCCCGAGCAGCAGGTGCGGCAGCGAGTTGAACCCGTCGACCACCCGCATGAGCAGCCGGTCCACGACCCCGCCCAGGGCGCCCGCGACGACGCCGACCACGCCGCCGATCGCCACCGAGACCGCGGCGGCGACCAGGCCGACGAGCAGCGAGACGCGCAGGCCGTAGATCGAGCGCAGCAGCACGTCCCGGCCCATCTCGTCGGTGCCGAACGGGTGGGCGAGGCCGGGCGGCAGCGCGGCCGCGCCGAGGTCGACGAGCCGCTCGTCGACCCGCGCCACCAGCGGCACCACGACCACCGCGAGGCCGAGCAGCACGAGCGTCCCGGCGGCGAGCCGCACCGAGCGGCGCACCGCCCGGCCCGCCGGGCCGTACCGGCGGCTCCCGGCCGCGGCCCGCGTCTCGGTGGTCAGCGTGGTCTCACTCATCAGCTCACCCCCAGCACCCGGGTCCGCGGGTCGGCGATCACGTAGGCGGCGTCGGCGACGAGGTTGCCGAGCACGACCGCGACCGTGGCGAGCAGGGTGAGCGCGGCGAGCAGCGGGAAGTCGACCGCGAGCGCGGCCCGCACCGCCGTACCGGCCACCCCCGGCCAGGAGAACACGCTCTCCACGAGGATCGCCCCGGTCACCAGCTCGGGGATGCGCGCCCCGAGCAGGGTGAGGAACGGCAGCAGCGCCGAGCGCAGCGCGTGCCCGGCGAGCACGGTGCGCTCGCGCAGCCCGCGGGCCCGGGCGCCGATCACGAAGTCCTCCCGGAGCGCGCCGATCACCGACTCGCGGACGAACAACACGAGCCACGACGACTGGGAGAAGGCGAGCACCGCCACCGGGAGGATCATGTGCCGCGCCACCTCGCCCACGGTCACCGTCGCCGAGCCCGCGTCGGTGAGCCCGCCCGCGGGCAGCCACCCGAGCGTGACCGAGAAGATCCAGATGGCGATGAGGCCGATCCAGAACACCGGGGCGGCCTCGCTCGCGTAGGCGACGCCGGTGATCAGGCGGTCCGCCCAGGAGCCCTGCCGGTAGGCGGCGATCGTGCCGAGCACGAGGCCCGCGGCGAGCATGAGCACGATCGCCGCGCCGGTGACGAGCATGGTCCAGCCGAGCCGTTCCCCGATCACCTCGGCGACCGGCCGGTGGAAGGAGCGGGACTCGCCCAGGTCGCCGGTGAGCAGGTTGCCGAGCCAGGTGAGGTACTGCTCGGCGAGCGGGCGGTCGAGCCCCCAGTTCGCCCGGATCTGTTCCCGGATCTCCGGGCTGGTGACGAGCGCCCGCTCCCCCAGGTACTGGCGTACCGGGTCGAACGGGGACGCCTTGGCGAGGGCGAACATCGCGGCCGTCACCACGAGCAGCAGCGGCACCACGAAGGCGAGCCGCCAGGCCACCAGCCGGGCGAGGGCGCCGGCGAGGCTCACGCCGCCCTCTTCCACTGGTGGATGTTGCGGAACAGCCCGCCGGTGGCGTGCTCGTGCGCCTCCACGGCCGGCTCGATGCCGGTCCACTCGCCGCGGATCACGTAGACGTGCTTGAGGTACACCAGGTACGCCCAGGGCGCCTGGTCGTGGATCCGCTGCTGGAACTCGTCGTAGATGCGCTTGCGCTCCTTCTCGTCGGCGGTGGCCCGCCCCTGCTCCAGCAGCTCGTCGACGCGCGGGTCGTCGAAGTGGCCGGGGTTGAAGAAGCCCTGGCCGGCGTAGGAGGAGTGGAACAGCTCGTAGTTGACGAAGTCCGGGTCGTACGGGCTGCCGTAGCCCATGATCAGGGCGTCCTTCGCCATGCGCGGCTCGATGGCGTCCCAGTCGAGCCCGGCGGGCCGTACGTCGATGCCGATCCGCTTGGCGTCGGAGGCGACGGCGAGGGCGAGCTCCTTGCGCAGCGAGTCGCCCGCCGGGTACATGAGCGTGAAGCGGGCGGGGGTGCCGTCCTTGACCCGGATGCCGTCGGGGCCGGGCGTCCAGCCCGCCTCCTCGAGGATGCGCACGGCCGCCTCGCGGTCCGGGGTCGCGGAGCCGGTGACCGCGGGGTTGTGCCACGTGGTTCCGGGCGCGATCGGCCCGAAGGCGGGGTCGCCCGCCCCGGCGAGGATGGTGTTCACCATCGCCGAGCGGTCGATCGCCAGGTTCAGCGCCTTGCGGATCGCGGCGTCGCCGGTGACCGGCCGCTTCATCGGGAACATCACGCCGCGGTAGTCCGCGCTCGGCACCCTGTGCACGGTGACGCCGCCCTGGTTCTCGAACCGGGCCGCCGCCTTGGGCGGCAGCACGGTCGCGTCGAGCTCGCCGGCGGCCATCCGGGTGGCGCGGGCGTTGTCGTCGGGGACGAAGGCGAGCACGAGCCGCTTGATCTCCGGCGCGCCGCCCCAGTAACTCTCGTTCGCCTCCAGCACGATCTTGTCACCGGGTGTCCAGGAGACGAACCGGTACGGCCCGGTGCCGACGGGCCTGGTGTTGAACGCGGCCGCGTCGAGCCTCTGTCCCTCCAGCAGGCGCTTGGGCACGATGCCGAGCGTGGCCCGCTGCAGGATCGGGGCGTACGGGTGCTTGAGGTGGAAGACCACGGTCTGCGGGTCCGGCGCCTCCACCTTCTCGATCGCGGCGTAGTCGCCGCGGATGGTGGAGTTGTTGGCCGGATCCAGCACGGCGTTGTAGGTGAAGGCGACGTCCTCGCTGGTGAGCGGGGTGCCGTCGTGGAAGGTCACGCCCTCGCGCAGCCGGAAGGTCACGGTGGTGCCGTTCACCTCGGGGACCTCGCGGGCGAGCGCGGGCCGCAGGCTCAGGTCGGCGGCCCGGCTGACCAGCCCGTCGAACAGCGGTGACCCGCCGTCGGGCGCGTGTCCCAGCACCGGGTTGAGGGTGTCGAACTCCGAGCTGAGGCCGATGACGAAGGTGTCGTCCTCCGCCGGAGCGTCAACGGGGGCGGAGCAGGCCGCCAGCAGGCCGAGCACGGCCACGGCCAAGGCCCAAACGCGCTTCATGACGCCGACGGTAGATCAGCGCGGACCTTATTGCAAGTTATTGGCAACTACGAGAAACTTGCCACAAGATGCGAGCTGAATCCGGACACCGTGGGCGTGGCGACCCCAGATCGGCACACAACCGCGATATTCTCCCTTCTGCACATTGTTGGCAACTGCGAAATTCGAGCTGTGATCACGTGATCCGTCCCGCTTTGAGGGGAGTGACGTGTCGAGCGCGAACGTCGCCGTGGCGCCGATCGTCGTCGAGGTGCCGGCGCTGCGCGTGGCCGGTCACGGCCGCTGGGCGTACCGTCACCTGGTCACCTCGCCCGCGCCCGGGGAGAGCCCCGACCAGGCCGCCCGCCGGCTCGCCGGCGTACCGGCGGACGCGGCGCGGACCGTGGTGCACTCCACGAGCCGGCGCCACGAGCCGGACGGGCGGATCGTGCTGAGCTACGCCGTCTGCCCCGACCCGTGGCCGGAGCTCCCCGCGATCGATCTTCCGGAGCCGCGGCCCGCCCGGGGCGACGGCCCGGCGAGCCCGACGCCGGTCGAGGTACGGCCCGAGCACGTGGCCGCCCACGCGCTCGGCCACCTCGCGCTGCTGCTCGACACCGACCCGGCGGTGCGCGCCGCGCTCACCGCCGCCCCGGCCGTCGCCGCGGCCCTCGCGGGCCTGGCGCGCACGCCCGCGGGCGCGCTCCCGACGCGGCGCGAGCGGGATCAGGACTGGGGCAGGAAGCGGCCGAACCGGCCGCGCTGGTAGATGAGGGGGTGGCCGGGCTCGTGCACCTCGGCCTCGGTGACGAGGCCGACGACGAGGATGTGGTCCCCCACGTCGATCGACTCGTACGGCAGGCAGATCAGGTGCGCCGACACGTCCAGCAGCAGCGGCGCGCCGAGCGGCCCGGGACGCCAGCGGGTGGGGGCGGCGAACCGGTCGATGCCCTTGCGGGCGAACCGCTGGGCGAGTTCGGCCTGGTCGGCGGTGAGCACGTTCACCGCGAAGTGGTCCGCCGCCCGCAGGCGGGGCCAGGTGGTGGAGGAACGGTCGACGTAGAACGAGACGAGCGGGGGGTTGAGGCTGACCGAGGAGAACGAGGTCGCGGTGAGCCCGACGGGGGTCCCCTCGCTCTGCGCGGTGATCACGACGACGCCGGCCGCGTGCACGGCGAGCGCCCGGCGGAACCGGTCGGCGTCGACGGGCCGGAGGGGGCGGGCATCCGGGGTACGGGTGCCCGGGGGGAGGGTGTGGGTCATGGGGTGACTCCTGGTGCCGGGGCGGCCCGGTGGGGCCGCCGTTCCCTGGCCTGCCCCTAGGCGGGCTGCGCCGTACCGGCCGCCTCGACCGTGCGGCCGGTGCCGCCGAGCGCGGCGGCGACCTGCGGGGCCACGCGGTCGGCCCAGCCGGCGAGCACGTCGTCCAGCCGGGGCAGGTCGGATTCGAGGAGGGCGAGTCCGGGGGTGGGCACGGCCGCGCCCAGCTCCACCAGCAGCGGGCGCAGGTGGACCTCGACCGCGAGCGAGTGCCGGGGGTGGCCCATCACCAGCAGCGGCAGCGCCACCGTGCCGGCGAGAGCGTTCGGCGGCAGCCGGTCGAGGAACGCCTTGAGCAGGCCGGTGTAGGTGCCCTTGTAGGTGGGGGAGGCGACGACGAGCACGGACGCGCCGGTGACGAGCTTGAGGGCGGCGTCGACCTCCGGGGACTCCGCGGCGAACAGCGAAGGGCCGAGCGCCGACAGGTCGACGACGTCACCGCCGCCGTCCGGCAGGTCGTGGCCGATCCGCGCCGCGATGGCGGCCGTCACCGCGACGGCCGTCCGCAGGGTACGGGATCCGGGGCGGGGGTTCCCGACCACGGTCACGATGCTCGCGCTCACCGCGCACCGTCCTCTCGTCGATCGTCGATGTCCTGGGTCATTGCGTGCCCCGCCAGGCGGCGAGCACGGTGAGGGCGCGCGACAGGCGCCACCGGGCACGGGGCGCCGGCCGGTCGTCCTCGAGTTCGGCGTCGTCGTCCGGCAGGTCGTACCAGTGGAGTTCGCCGGGGTACTCCGGTTCGCCCGGCGGCTCCTCGGGTTCGCCGGGACGCCCGTGCCGGGTCGGGTGTCGGCCTTGGCTCATACCGGCGACATTAAGTTCCGGCCGGGCAGTATGTCAATATTTCCTACCGGCTATACATGAAACTCTACTCGGACCCCTCGTTCCGGTCCGCGCCGGGACCGCCCGACCGGTGCCGCACGAGCTCCCGCGGCCGGGTGGGGCCGCCGTTGTAGGAGGCGGGCAGCTTCGCCCGCTCCTCCGGGTCCGGCGGCGTGAGGATCTCGTAGTAGCCCCCGCTCGGCGCGCGCTCGATCACGCCGCTCTCCACGCCGTGGTGCGCCATCTCCTCGTCGGCGCGCTGCAGCCCGAGGCAGATCTGCCGGGTGAGGAAGAAGGCGAGCAGCGGGCCGACCACAAAGGCGATCCGGAAGAACCACACCAGGTGGGACAGGTTGTAGCCGAAGAAGCGGACGAGGACGTCGTCGCCGCCCGCCGCCCATGCCACGCCGTACAGGGTCATGCCGGCGACGCCGATGGCGGTGCGGGTGGGCACGTCGCGGGGGCGGTCACAGATGTTGTGGGGTTCGCGGTCGCCGGTCATCCGCCGCTCGAGGTACGGCCAGGCCGCCAGGACGGTGAAGAACAGCAGCGGGAAGACCACCGCGGGGAGGAGCACGTTCCAGGCGATCGTGTAACCGAACAGGGTGGTCTCCACCGACGGCATGAGCCGCAGCGTGCCCTCGAGGAAACCGACGTACCAGTCGGGCTGGGCGAAGGCGGACACGTTGGTCGGGGTGTACGGACCGTACAGCCATACCGGGTTGATCTGGGCGAACGCCGCGAGCCCGGCGATCACCCCGGCCGTGAACAGCAGGAACGCGATGCTCTTGGCGGCGAACGACGGGAGGACCGGCGCGCCGACGACGTTGTGCTCGGTCCGGTGCAGGCCGCGGAACTGGGTGTGCTTCTGCACCCACACGAGCATGAGGTGCACGGTGACGAGCGCGAGCAGCAGCGCCGGGATGAGCAGGATGTGCACCGGGTACAGCCGCGCGATGATGATGTCGCCCGGGAACTCCCCGCCGAAGACGAGGAACGACAGGTAGGTCCCGACGAGCGGGATGGAGAACAGGACCCCCTGGGCGATGCGCAGGCCGGTCCCGGAGAGCAGGTCGTCGGGGAGGGAGTAGCCGGTGAACCCCTCGGCGATGGCGAGCAGGAGCATGCCGACGCCGATCACCCAGTTGAGCTCCCTGGGCTTGCGGAACGCGCCGGTGAAGAACACCCGCAGCAGGTGGGTGAAGATCGCGGCGACGAAGAGGAGCGCGGACCAGTGGTGCATCTGCCGCAGGAGCAGGCCGCCGCGCACCTCGAAACTGATCTCCAGGGTGCTGGCGTAGGCCTGGCTCATCGACGCGCCGCGCAGCGGCTGGTACGGCCCGTCGTACACCACCTCGGTCATCGACGGGGTGAACCAGAACGTCAGGAACGTGCCGGTGAGGATCAGGAGCACGAAGGAGTAGAGCGCGATCTCCCCGAGCAGGAACGTCCAGTGGTCGGGAAACAGCTTGCGGAGGTTCCCGCGCAGCGCGCGGGCGCTCCCGAAACGGTCATCGGCCTCGGCGAACGACGGCGACACACCCATGCTGTCCGCGCCTCCCAACGAGATGAGCGGTCTCGTCTCGTTAGGGGTGCCGCATACCCCCGCAGGGAGGTCTTATCCGGTGGCCGCCGCAGGGCGTGCGAAGCTTTGCCGGTTTCCTTCCTCTCCGCGGCAAAGCCGGGAGATTCCGGGCGGCCCGCGCCCGCGTCCGCCCACGGGCGGGCGAACGGCCGGGGGCGCCGCCCGGGGCTCGGCTCAGGCTCCGGCGAGCCGCCGGTCGAGCAGGTCGTCGAGCGCGCCGCTCTTCGCCGACTCGACGAGGTCCCGGAACTGGTCGACGCTCATCTCCACCCGCTGCCCGAAGTCGTCGGTGATGATCACCTGCCGCTCGGGCGCCGCCGCCGGGTCGACGTACAGCTCGGGGCAGCCGCAGTTGCAGTTGCCGCAGAACCGGGCGAGGAAGACAGGGGCGTGACGATCCTGCATGACGGCCTCTCTCACAGCGACGGGTTACCGAAACGATCGCACTCACTTCGGACCGTAACCCGCCGGGCCGCCCCCGGCCAGAAGGGGCAGCGCGACTGTCACCTCCACGCCAGGCGGGTCGCTCAGGAGCGGCAGGCGCCGGTCCCCTGCGGGATTCGGCTCGGGTCGACCCGCGCGGGCCAGCGGGTGGCCGCGTCGAACACGGCGTCCCGGAACAGAGCGTAGAAGCGGTCGTCACGGGCGTCGGCGGCGAACACGAGCAGCCGGGTCCGGCTCAGGTCGACGCCGCGCAGGTCCGCGCCGCAGAAGTCCGCCCGGCGCAGGTCGGCGCCGTCGAGCCGCGCCCCGCGCAGGTCCGCGCCGCGGAGCCGTACCGTGCCCCAGACGTCGCCGTCCACCACGCGGCAGAGGTCGGACCCGGCGGGCGCGGCGTCGCCCACGCGGATCACGCGGCGCCGCGGGTAGGCGGTGATCCGCAGCGTGACGCCGCTGAGGTCGGCGCCGCGCAGGTCGGCGCCCTGGAGGTTCGCGCAGGTGAGGTCCGCGCCGGCGAGCCGGGCGCCGGTGGCCTTCGCGTCCGTGAAGGTCGCCCGGGACAGGCTCGACCGGGACAGGTCCGTGCCGAGCAGCGACGCGCGGTCGAGGTTCGCGTCCTCGAGGCGGCGGTTGCGGAGCGAGAGACCCGCCAGGTCGCGGGAGGCGAGGTCCGCGCCGGTGAGGTCGGTCTGGGTCCGGACGGCGTCGAGGGCCGCCTGCCGGTCCTGCTCCTCGGCGGCCTGCCGGGCGGCGATGTCCTGCTGGGTGAACACGATGAAGCCGATCACCGCGCCGCCGACGAGGGCCGCCCCGAGGTTGCTCCGGCTCGCGTCGGAGCGGTGGTCGAAGGCCCACAGGAACGCCCCGATCGAGAGCACGGCCACGATCAGGTACGACTCCACGCTGAGGCCGAGCGCCTCGATGGGACCGTTGCCGGACACGGCCTGCGCCGCGCCGATGACGAAGATCACGGCGAGGATCGCCACCGCGAACCCGACGGCCGTGCCGCGCGGCAGGTGGTCCCGCAGGTACACGTAGAGGGCGAGCGGGCAGCAGGTGAGGGTGAGCGTGAGCAGGAGGGCGGTGAGCGAGGCGTCGAGCGGCGGCTCGACCGGGAACGGGAACACGGGGAACAGGTCGGGGGTGCGGCCCTCGGCGTACAGGTCCCGCAGCTCGGTGATGATCGCGAGACCGAGGACGGGCGGGATGCCGAGCAGGAAGCCCCACGCCCGGCCCGCCCGCCGCGCCGCCCCGTCCCGGCGACGGCCGGACCGGAAGTACGTCTCGATGTCCCGCCCGCGCGCGGTGACCGCCACCCAGACGGCGAGCAGCGCGCCCGCGGCCACCGCGACGGCCAGCAGGCCCTCGCCCACGGCCGCGTAGGCGCCCCACCGGTCCCGCGTCCACAGCGACAGCAGGACGCCCACGCCGGTCACCGTCCCGATCGCGGCGATCACCAGGGCGACGGCCCGGGTGACCACGGCGAACCGGTCCGGCTTCGCGGGCGACGGGGAGTCGACCGGCCCGGGCGTGCCCCGCACGTTCCCCTTGGCCGCCGGCCGTACCGATGCCCGCACCGGCCCGGCGATCCGCACCGGCGGCTCCGCCGGGAGCGCCGCGGAGGGCCGGTCGGGCGAGGTCGCGGGTACGGCGGTGCCGTCGCGCCGCCGCTGCCGGATCCGCAGTCCGACGAAGGCGCACACGCCGGCCAGCGCCCCCAGCCAGAGGTATCCGCGGTCGCTCTTCATCCCCACCTCCGGCGATCAATCCTGCCAGGGATACAGCGCGGCAAATGCCGGTTGTGTCCACCCCGCCGGGCGGGTACGGCCAAGCCCGGCCAACCGGGTCGCCAGCCGACGGCCAAGGGACGCCCGGCGCGGCATGGGCCGCACGGCGGCGGGTAACCACTGCGCGGCGGGAAGGAGTCGTGGAGGGACGGCATGAGGATGCGCCTGGCTTGCCTGACGGTCGCCGTCGCCGCCCTCGTCTCCGGCTGCGGTCTCGGGGCGTCGGTGTACAGCGAGCCGTACGACCCGACCGAGGGCGCGAACGGGGAGACGAACGGCATCCTGCTCCGGAACGCCTTCATGATCGGCGCACCCGGCGGGCGGCCGCTCCGGCAGGGCGAGGACGTGCCGCTCTACTTCACGGTCGTGAGCGAGCGGGCCACCGGCGACCGGCTCGTCGAGGTCGGCTCGCCCGGGCTGTTCGACGGCACCCGGGTGCGCGGCGACGCGTCGGTGATCCCCCGGCAGCGCCGGGTCGGCGGCACCCCCGAGCCGCAGGCGCTGCTCACCGGGCTCACCCGGCCGCTGCGCAGCGGCGAGCACGTTCCGGTCACCTTCCGGTTCGAGCGGGCCGGCCGGATCGAGGTGAACGTTCCCGTGCTGCCGCCGTCGGACTGGCGCGCCACCTTCCGGCCCTGGCAGGAGGGGTAGGCCGCGCCGTCCGGGCCGTGTCGTACCCTGCGGCGTGATGCACGGCGAGGGCTCGCGGGCGGATGACCGCGAGCGGCGCGGACGCCGTCGCTCCTCGCCGGAGAACCGCTCCCCCGCGGACCGCCGGACGATGCCGAGGGTTTCGCCGATCCGCCGCCGGTGACGCCGCGGCGACGCGGCTCCTGCCGGCGCAGCTCCCGCACCCACGCGCGCGCGGATCCGCCTCGGCCCGCTCGATGCGCCGGGCGGGCGCGCGGACGCGTCCACCCCGGCCGTATCGTCGGGACGATGCCACGAGTCCGATATGCGACAAATGACGCAATCTTCGCTGGCGGGGATGATTTGCCAGCGTCCGCCATGCATCCTTGTGATGCGATTCACTGCGAAGGGAGCTCGTCATGGCCGGTCCATCACGCGGCGGAGAGGCGGAAGTGACCGCCTCCCCGGCCGTGTCCTGGGCTCGGCTCGCCCTCGACGCGCCCGACGGCCTCGCCGTCGTCTCCGCGGACGGGCGGTTCGTCCAGCTCAACCCGGCCGGGGTACGGCTGTGCGGCCGACCCGAACAGGAGCTCATCGGCGCCGAGGCGCCGTTCGCGCTCGCCCAGGACGACGAGGCCGAGCCGCTCGGGCTGTTCGACGACGGCTCGACCGAACACGTGACCACCTGGTGCCCCGAGCCGGGCGTGCGCCGCGAGTTCGCCTACCGGGCGCAGCGCCTGTCCACCGATCCCGCGCTCACCGTGGTGTCGTTCCGCGACGTCACCGACGAGCGGCAGCGCTGGCGCCGCATCGCCGCGATCGCGCGTACCGCGGCGAAGTTCGCCCGCGAGTGCTCGCTGCCCGCGCTGCTCGACGCGCTCGCCTCCGAGGTGATGAAGGCCGACGAGCTGGCCGGGGTGCAGATCCTCACCCTCGACGAGGCGGGGCGGCACCTGCGCATCATGGGCGCGGCCGGCTTCACGCACCTGCCGGACTTCTTCGACCGGCTGCTCACCTGCCAGCGGCGGGGCGCGGCGCTGCGCATGCTCGACGCGCTGCAAACCGGCAGGCCGGTCGTCGTCCCGAACCGGTGGGAGGAGATCCAGACCAACCCCGGCTGGGACCCGCTGCGCTCCTACCTGAGCGAGCTGAAGTGGGACGCGTTCGCGAGCATCCCGCTCAAGATCCGCGGCACCCCGGCCGGCGTGATCAACGTGTTCTTCGCGCCGGGCCAGGCGGTCACCAAGCGGCGGCTGGAGTTCCTGCGCGCGATGGCGGAGCAGGCGGCGATCGCGGTCGACCACGCCACGCTGCTGCAGCGGGAGCGCGACGAGGCGCGCCGCGAGGAGCGCCAGCGGATCGCCCGCGACCTGCACGACTCGATCGTGCAGCAGGTGTTCTCGATCAGCATGCTGGCCAAGTCGATGGAGGTGCTCGGCTCGCGGGGCGATGCCGTACCCTCTGAGCAGGTACGACGCATCGCCGACGAGGTCGGCACGCTCTCCCAGACCGTGCTCGCCGACCTGCGCGCGATGGTGCACGAGCTGCGCCCGAGGTCCGCCGCCGAGCTCGACGGCCTCGAGGAGGCGGTCCGGGCCCTGGTCGACAGCACCGCCAACCGCACCGGCCTGCACTTCGTCGTCGACATCGGCCCGGGTCTGGAGCGCGTCCGGGGGGAGCTCGCCGAGGACGTCTACCGCATCGTCTCCGAGGCGGTGCACAACGTGGTGAAGCACGCCGAGGCGGAGAACGTGACGATCCGGATGCGGCTCCACGGCGACCGGCTCAGGGCGAGCGTGATCGACGACGGCCGCTGGTGCGGCACGATCGGCCGAAACGACGACAGTTGCGAGATCCAGGCCGGGTACGGCCTGCGAGCGATGCGGGAGAGGGCGGAGCGATGGGGGGGTACCGTGACCATCCGACCAGAGGAGGGCCGCGGCACCGTCGTCCGGCTCACGGTGCCGTTGCCGCCCGTGTCACCGGCCGTGGCGGCCGGATTCCCGCTCTCCGATCGAATCCTCGACCGGAGGACGGGCGACTGGGCCGTCCTCGACACTCAGGAACGGGCATCGTGAACACCACAGAGGAGACCCCGAGGCGGATCCGCGTGCTGATCGTCGACGACCACGCGGTCGTGCGCCGCGGCCTGCGCGCGTACCTCGAGGTGCTCGACGACATGGAGGTCGTGGCCGAGGCGGAGGACGGCGAGGAGGCCCTCGCCCTGCTGCGGAAGATGTCCGCCCACGGGGAGGCGCCGGACGTCGTCCTGCTCGACCTGCTCATGCCCCGGCTCGACGGCGTGGCGACCACCGGACGGATCACCCAGGAGTACCCGGACGTCAAGGTGGTGATCCTGACGAGCTTCGGCGAGATCGAGCGGGTGCACGCCGCGCTCGGCAACGGCGCGTCCGGCTACCTGCTCAAGAGCGTGGGGCCGAACGAGGTCGCCTCGGCGATCCGCGCCGCCGCGCGCGACGAGACGTTCCTCGACCCGGCCGTCGCCCGGCGCCTCACCCGGGAGATGATCGCGCCCAGCGGGGTGAGCGCGCTCACCGAGCGGGAGCGGGCCGTCCTCACCCTGATCGCCGGTGGCCGTACCAACCGGGAGATCGCCGACGAGCTGGTGATCAGCGAGCGTACCGCGCGCACGCACGTCAGCAACGTGCTGCGCAAGCTGCGCCTCACCTCCCGGACCCAGGCGGCCCTGGTGGCCGTACGGGAGGGTCTGGCGCCGCCGCCACCCGAGGATCCGTGACCGGTGGGGGCCGGTCGGCGAGTGCGGGCGGGAGAGTGCCGACCGGCCCCGGTCCCGGGGGCCACGCCCCCGTTCGGTCACTTGCGGTAGTGCTCCCGCACCTCCTGCACGAACGGGGCGGGCGCGACCGTCGCGCGGATCGCGACCTGGCGGTGCGGCTCGACGGCCGGCTTGGCCGAGTTCGGCTCCTCGCCCCACAGCACGGTGACCTCGGTGCCCGGCTCGGCCAGGTCACGGTCGACCGTGGCGAGCGACACGTACGCGTGCTCGTTGGCGATGTAGCCGACGTCGAGCGAGAGGCCGACGAGCCTCCCGTCCTTCTGCACCGCGTCGACCTGGTAGAAGGCGTAGCGGCTCTTGGGGAACTCCAGGTACTTGGCCGGGACGCCGTCCTCGTACAGCGTGCGCTGCGCGGCGGCGAGGTCGTCCGGGTTCCACACCAGCGTCACCTTGGTACGGCGTGCCTCGCCGGCCATGCGCTCCAGGGCCTCGCGGCCGAGGAAGTCGTGGTCGAACTTGACGATGTGGCCGTAGCCGATGTCGTACGGGGTGACGTAGTAGTCGGTGATGTCGTCGGAGACGAAGCTGCCGCCGAGCGAGCCGACCTGGGCGAGCGGCAGCCACTCCCGGTACTCCCGCTCCTCCGGGCCGAAGATCGCGGGGACCGCGGTCGGGATCCAGCCCGACTCGAGGTTCGCCGTCGAGTACGCCTTCGCCCCGGCCCGCACGAGCCCGAACTCCTTGCCGGCCTCGAGCAGCGCCTCGAGCACGGCCTCGCCGTCCTCCCACGGGCCGAACACCTCGAACCCGGGCTGCCCGGCCATGCCGTGCCGCAGCGCCCGCACCTTGCGGCCGGCGATGGTGAGCTCGGTCATGTTGAAGAACTTCACCTGCGGCAGCGGGCCACCGGTGACCTTCTCCAGCAGCCGCACCGCGGTCGGGCCCTGCAGCTCGTACCGGTAGAGCCTCGGCGGCTGCCCGGCCGGGCGCTCGACCGAGTTCGGGTCGCGCTCGATCGTCACGTCGTAACCGCCGGCCTTGGCGTGGTACTCGAGCCAGTTCGGCACGGTCACGTGGCCGACGACGTCGACGAGGTTCTCCTCGAGGTGGAAGAGGATGGCGTCGCCGATGAGGTACCCGTCCTTGTTGACCGCGACGTACTGCTTCGCCTTGCCCGGCGTGAAGTTCTTGAAGGTGTTGACGCCGAAGTCGGACAGCAGCCGCAGGGTGTCCTTGCCGCTGATGTAGAGATCGGTCATGTGGTGCGACTGATCGAGCAGCGCACACGTCTTCCGCCACGCCTGCTGCTCGGAGCGCCAGTTGGTGAACTCCGGCGTCACCGGGAAGGCGTGCGGCCGGGCCGGCGAGTTCCGCAGCAGCTCGACCACGGATCCCGCACGTTGGATCGCCGCCTCAAGACTTTCAGCACCCACGACGTCACATCCTCCTGCTCCGGTGCCCCGGCCCAGGCCTCGCCGCCCGGGCCCGCGGTGCCCCCGGCACCGCCACGTCCCAGTAGAGCCGACCGCGGACCCGGATCTCGTCCGGCAACGAGGCACACTGCACTACGACAAATGACCGATCCCGTCGCCCGGGCCGCCACGGCGCGGCGCGAGCCGTACCGCAGGTCAGGGGCGGGAGCGGACGGCGAGGAGGGTGACGTCGTCGTCGAAGGTGGCGTCGAGGAGGGCGTCGCACAGCCGGGCCAGGGGGGCGTCGGCGTGGGCGGTGGCGATGTCGGCGAGCCTGCGCATGCCGTCGTCGAGGTGGAGGTCGTGGTGCTCGACGAGGCCGTCGGTGTAGAGGAGTACGGCGGCGCCCGCGGGAAGCTCGGTGTGGTGGTCGGGGCGGGGCACGGCGTGGTCGACGCCGAGCGGCAGGCCGGGCTCGGTGCGCAGGAACCGGGCCCGCTCGCCGGGGACGATGAGCAGCGGCGGCAGGTGGCCCGCGCTCGCCCAGCGCAGCAGTGCGGCGCCGGAGGCGGACGGCTCCACGCGGGCGAGGAGCACGGTGGCCATCGGGCCGCCGTGCAGGTCGTGCAGGGCCCGGTCGAGGTCGTGCAGGATGTCGCTCGGCGGCTCCCGCCGGTAGTAGGCGACGACCCGGAGCATGTTGCTGATCTGGGCCATCGTGTTGGCGGCGCGCGCGTCGTGGCCCATCACGTCGCCGACCGCGAGGCAGGCCGCCCCGTCGGGCAGCTGGAACAGGTCGTACCAGTCGCCGCCGATGTTCGGCAGCCGGGTGGCGGGCAGGTAGCGGCTCTCCAGCTCCCAGCCCTCGACCTGCGGCATCGGCGGGAGCAGCCGCCGCTGGAAGTCCTCGGTGATGCGCCGCAGCCGCCGGTACAGGTGCGCGTTCTCGATCGCCACGCCCGCCACCCGGGCGAGCGCGATCAGGATGTCCTCGTCCTCCTGCGTGTACGGCCCGCCGACCTTGTCGGCGAGGTAGAGGTTGCCGTAGACCGTCGTGCGCACCTCGATCGGCACGCCGAGCAGGGACGTCATCACCGGGTGGCCCTCGGGGAACCCGGCCGAGCCCGGATGGGTGGACAGGTCGTCCAGCCGCAGCGGCCGGGGATCGCGCACCAGCTCGCCGAGGAGCCCGGTGCCGTGCGGCATCTCCTCGCCGCGCGCCGCCGACCGGTCCGAGCAGTACCCGCGGCTGATCATCGCGCTGAACCCGCCCGACTCGTCGAGCACGCCGAGCGCGCCGTACCGGGACGGCACCACCCGCATCGACACGTCGACGATGGTGCCCAGGACCGTGTTGAGGTCGAGCTCCGCGCCGATCTCCAGCGCGGCGTCGAGCAGCATGGCCGACCGGCCGTACGGCCCGGCCTCTTCGTGCGGCTCCGGCTCCGGCGGCCGCGGCGGGCCGTCGTCCGCGGGGCCGGTCTCGCCGCCCAGCCCGGCCGGGCCGACGGGCGTTCGCCTCGCCATGCCTCCCCTTCCCGTCGCTCCCCGGCGTCGCGGTGCGCGGGCGGCGGGCCGCCCCGGCACACCGTCGCCGAGCACCTGTCCCCGTCCGTTACCCGCAAAACCGGGGGCGGGCACGCGGATCGGCGGGACGGCGGAGGGAGCCGGCGCGGCGAAGGCGACCGGAAAGAGCCCTGGGGGCCGGTCCTGTGCGTCCACAGAACCGGCCCCCAGGGGCGAGGGAAACGCCCGGATCAGCGCTGCTCGATCGGCACGTAGTCGCGGGCGGAGGGGCCCACGTAGAGCTGGCGGGGACGGCCGATCCTCGTCATCGGGTCCTCGATCATCTCCCGCCACTGGGCGATCCAGCCGGGGAGGCGGCCGATCGCGAACAGCACGGTGAACATCTCGGTGGGGAAGCCCATGGCCTTGTAGATCAGGCCGGTGTAGAAGTCGACGTTCGGGTAGAGCTTGCGCTCGATGAAGTACTCGTCGTTGAGGGCGATCTCCTCAAGGCTCATGGCGAGGTCGAGCAGCGGGTCGCCCTGGCCGGTGCGGGAGAGCACCTCCTGGGCGGCCTTCTTCACGATCGCGGCCCGCGGGTCGTAGTTGCGGTAGACCCGGTGGCCGAAGCCCATGAGGCGGACGCCTTTCTCCTTCCGCTTCACCTTCTCGACGAAGGCCTTGACGTCGCCGCCGGAGTTGTAGATGTCCTGCAGCATCTCCAGCACGGCCTGGTTGGCGCCGCCGTGCAGCGGGCCGAACAGGGCGTTCACGCCGGCCGACACCGAGGCGAACAGGTTGGCGTGGCTGGAGCCGACGAGCCGTACCGTCGAGGTGGAGCAGTTCTGCTCGTGGTCGGCGTGCAGGATGAACAGCATGTCGAGCACGTTGACGAGGACCGGGTCCACCTCGTACGGCTCGCTCGGCACGCCGAAGGTCATGCGGAGGAAGTTCTCCACGTAGCCCAGCGAGTTGTCCGGGTAGAGCAGAGGACGACCGATCGACTTCTGGTGGGCGTAGGAGGCGATGGTCGGGAACTTCGCCAGGAGCCGAATCGTGGAAATTTCGACCTGGTCCTTGTCGAACGGGTCGAGGCTGTCCTGGTAGAAGGTGGACAGCGCGCTCACCGCCGAGGAGAGCACGGCCATCGGGTGGGCGTCCCGCGGGAAGCCCTCGAAGAACAGCCGCATCTCCTCGCGCAGCAGCGTGTGCTTGGTGATGTTGGTGGTGAACTCGTCGAGCTGTTTACGGGTCGGCAGCTCGCCGTAGATCAACAGGTAGGCGACCTCGAGGAAGGTGGACTTCTCCGCGAGCTGCTCGATCGGGTAGCCGCGGTAGCGCAGGATGCCCGCCTCACCGTCGATGTAGGTGATGGCCGAGGCGCAGCTCGCCGTGTTCGCGTACCCCGGGTCCACCGCGACGTGTCCGGTCTCCTTGAGGAGGCTGCTCACGTCGATTCCGGCCGGCCCTTCGGTGACCGGACGGACCGGGAGTGACAAGGAACCCTTGTCGTACTCGAGCCTGAAAACGGTCCCGGAGGATCCGGCAGCTTCCTCTCCGCGCCGAGCCTGCGGACTGATCGTCATCTCGGTCTCCTCTTTACCGGCCGTAGGACGAAGCCCGTTCTGACATCTTGTGGACTGTCCGAACGGACAACTCGTACGTGGGCAAACCTTTTCCCACGTAGTGTCCCAGTGCCGGTAACAACGGCTGTCAGCACCCCCGGTACGGAACAAAATCCCCGGTCCCGCAGGGATTCCGGAGGCCCGGCGCCGCCGCCCCGTCGCGCCCGGCGGGACCGGCCGCCGGAGCGGCGTGCGATCAGCCGGAGACGAGCAGCAGCGCCCTGCCCAGGGTACGTCGTTCCTCGAGTGCCCGGTGCGCCTCGGCGGCCTGGTCAAGGGGGTGGACCGCGCCGATGTGCGGCCGGAGCACGCCCTTGGCGGTGAGCTCGAGCGCCCGGGCGATGCGGGCGCGGGCGGTGGCCGGGTCCGGGGGCGGCCCGGCGAAGAGCGGGTTGTGCACGGCCACGTTCCGCCGCGCGGCGAGCCCGGGGTCGATCACGGCCAGGCCGCCGCCCGCCGAGCCGTACGTGACGAACCGGCCGCCGTCGGCCACGGCGTCGAACGCGGCCCTGCCGTACTCGCCGCCCGCGCCGTCGAAGACGAGGTCGACGCCGGAGCCGCCGGTCACCGCGCGCACCCGGTCCGGCCAGCCCGGCTCGGAGTAGTCGACCACGGCCGCCACGCCGAGGCCGCGGAGCATGGCGAGCTTCCGCTCCCCCCGGGCGGCGGCCACCACCCGGGCCCCGGCGTCGCCCGCGAGCTGGACCAGCAGGTGGGCCGCTCCCCCGGCCGCGGCGGTGACGAGCACCCAGTCGTGCGCGGCCGCGGGCGTGGCCTCGAACAGGCCGACCGCGGTGCCGCCGTCGTGCAGCACGGCCGCCGCCTCCCGCAGGCCGAGCCCGTCGGGCACCTCGACGATCTCCTCCTCGGCGGCGAGCAGGCGCTCGGCGTACCCGCCGTCGGTGCGCGCCACCACCCTTCGGCCCACCCACGCGGGGTCCACGCCCTCCCCCACCGCGAGCACCCGCCCGGCGCCCCCGCGGCCGGGCACGTACGGCAGGGCCGGCGCGGCCGGCCCGGCGCGACCGGACCGCCGCATCACGTCGAGGTAGATGACGTCGGTCACCGCCACGTCCACCACGACCTGCCCGGGCCCGGGCACCGGGTCCGGCAGCTCCACCGGCTCCAGCACCTCCGGGCCGCCGAACTCCCGCACCTGGATGGCACGCATCGTGATCAGACTCCTGTCGTCGTCGGGCCGGTACGCCCGACAGTCTCCGACCTCGACTTCGCTTGAGGTCAAGCCCGGCGGCGACGCCCTCTGACCAGGGATTTCGGCGAGTCCGCCGATCGCGTTCACCTGCGGCGCGTCGGTCGGGCGCAGGCCGGGCCGCCACTCGGGCAGCGGATGCTGGAGCCGTCGGAACGCCTGGCGGGCCTCCCGGTCCACCGGATGGTCGTCCTTGCCGCTCGGCCGGTGGTTCCGGATTTGAGCGGAATTCGGGACGACGGTGTCGATTTCCGGCATCGGCCGCTCGCCGGTGATCGCGGGGACCGATTGCGCGGTCATCTTTCATCGCGGGCGCGTTCCGCCGTCGCGATCGCCGGTACGGCCCGGCGTTCGCGACGCCGAGGCCGTACCGGCGGCGCATTCCCCGATCGGCCTTCACACGGGTCGCGGTGCCGGTCAAATACTTTGTGGAAACGCCTGCGCGGATGCCGTCAAGCGTGAACGGTGTTTCCCGGGGCGTCGCGGAATCCGGTTTCCCGGGACCGGCGTGCCCGATGGGGAAACCGAGCCGGAAACATCGTCCGCACCGCCGGGCCGGCCCGGGCCGCGAACCGGCCGCCCCTGTGCGCGCCCGGGGACCGCTCCCGGCGTGACACCCCCCGACCTGCGCCGATGCACCTCCGGAGATCACCGGTCACGGGCGCGGAACGATCGGCCACGGCCCGGCGGCACCGGGAATGCGAACAGGTGAGCGAGGCCGGCCGTACCCGAGAGGAAAAGATCTACCTTCGCGGCTCACCCCGCGTCTTTGCCGATGCGAGGGCTCCCGGCGACCGTCGAACATGGCGCCGATGAGTCGCAGCGAAGGCACGATCTCCCGATGACGGCGCGGTTTCGGGAAACGGCGGGCGGCGCAGGCTTTGCCGAACTTTGACGGCGCAAAGGGGTTTGACCATCGTCCCGATGCCCGTTGCAGAGCCGAACCCGACCGAGAGAGTTGTCCCGATATTGGTCTCTATGTACCTACATGGGCGATTCTGGGTACGGATGGTCGGGGGTGAGTGTCATGCAGACCAACGTGGACTATGAAGCGGTGTTCAATTCGCTGTTCGCCCCGTTCGTCGTGCTGACCCCGGACCTCGTCGTGGCGGCCGCGAACGAGGCCTATCTCCGGGCCACGGGGCGCAGCAGGGAGGAGGTGATCGGCCGTCCCATCTTCGCCGCGTTCCCCGGCGTGTCGAACGGGTCGAACGCGCGGGAGCTCGAGCCGGTGCGCACCTCGCTGGAGCGCGTGCTCACCAAGCGCACCACCGACGTGGTGCCGCTCGTGCGGCGCCAGGTGGAACGTTCCGACCGGCCCGGCGAGTACGAGGAGCGGTACTGGCACCTGGTGAACGCCCCCGTGCTCGACAAGAGCGGCAACGTACGCTTCATCGTCAACCGGTGCGAGGACATCACCTCGCTCGTCGAGCAGGCGCGCGGCGACCACGAGGGGAACGGCGAGGTCCGGGCCGACGACCTGCAGCGCGACATCTTCGCCCGGGCCCGGGAGCTCGCGGGCGTGAGCGCCCGGCTCAAGCACGCCTACCGGCAGGAGCAGCAGACCGTGTCGGCCCTCCAGGAGGCGATCGAGCAGCAGCAGCGGTTCCTCTTCGACGCCACCCACGACCTGCGCACCCCCATCACCGCGCTGCTCACCGAGCTCGAGGTCGCGCTCTCCGAGCCCGACGCCGACCTGCGCCGGACGCTGGTCAAGCTGTACCGCGACGTCGAGCGGCTCAACTCCATCGTCAACGACCTGCTCACCCTCGCCCGGCTGTACGCCGCCCAGCCGCCGTCCCCGGAGCTGTTCGACCTCACCGAGCTCGTCGAGCACGAGCTCGAGTCCCACCCGCCCGGGAGCAACGTGATCACCCGCTTCGAGCGCCCGGCCCCGGTCCGCGCCTCCCGGGTACGGCTCGCGCGGGTGCTGTCGAACCTCATCGCCAACGCGGAACGGCACACCACCAACAAGATCGAGATCGTGGTGACGGCCGACCCGCCCGACGCCGTGCTCGAGGTCATCGACGACGGCCCCGGCATCCCGCCCGAAGACCGCGAGCGCATCTTCCACCGCCTCTACCGGCGCCGCGACGCCGAGGCCGCGGACCGCGGCGGATCCGGCTTCGGCCTGTCCATCGCCCGCGAGATCGCCCAGGGCTACGGCGGCCACCTCTACGCCGCCGACCACCCCAGCGGCGCCCGCTTCGTGCTGCGGCTTCCCCTCGCCACCTCCCCCGAGTCCTCCGGCCGCCCTCCGGAGAAGTCGTCCTCCTGACCAGCGCCCCGCCGGAACGTCCGGGTGAACCGCCTTCTTCCCGGACCGGCCGGTTTCCCACACCGTCGCCTCGGGCCGCCGGCCCGGCGGGCGTCCGCACGCCTCGGCCGGACCCACCGCCCGGCGGCAGGCCACCGGGCGGCGAGAACCGCCAGGCGGGTTACCGGGCAGGAGCGAGGCGCGCGAGCCGTACCGGGTCGGCGAGGATGTCGATCGTGGCGATCCGGCCGCCGCGGACCGTGAACGCGAGCAGGGCGACCGGCCGGCCGTCCTTCGTCTCGAGGATCCCGGCCAGCCCGTTGACGAGCACGTGGCGCGGCGCCCCGGCGTCGCGCGAGCCGATGATCGCCGACCTGGCGACGTCCGCCGCGCCGCGGGCGCGCCGCCCCGGCAGCGCGGGCCCCTCGTCGACGCGGAGCTCGACGTCCGGGTCGAGTACGGCGAGCAGGGCGTCGAAGTCGCCGCCCCGGGCCGCGGCGAGGAAGGCGTCGACCACGCGGCGCTGCTCGGCGAGGTCGGCGTCCGGGGCCGGGGCCGCGTCGCGTACCCGGATCCGGGCCCGGGAGGCGAGCTTCTTCGTGGTGGCCGGGGTACGGCCGACGATCGGCGCGATCTCGGCGAACGGCACGCCGAACATGTCGTGCAGCACGAACGCGAGGCGTTCCGGCGGGGAGAGCGTGTCGAGCACCACGAGCAGGGCGAGGCCGACCGAGTCGGCGAGCACCGCCGCGGGCTCCGGGTCGAGGCCGTCGGCCACGACCGGGTCGGGCAGGCGCACCTGCTGCAGCGGCTCCTCGCGCCGGGCGGCGCGCGACCGCAGCATGTCGAGGCAGATCCGGCCGACCACGGTGGTGAGCCACCCGCCGAGGTTGTCGATCTCCGCCGCGTCGGAACGGCTCAGCCGCAGCCACGCCTCCTGGACCGCGTCCTCCGCCTCGCTGAGCGAGCCCAGCATCCGGTAGGCCACCGCGGTCAGCCGCGGGCGGTGCTCCGCGAACCGGCCCGCGAGCAGCTCCTTTTCGTCCGTCGTCACCTTCATGGCTCCTGCTCCGTCATGGGAGAGACGAGCGCGGCACCGGGAGGGTGACCGCGGACCGAGCGTAGGAGTGGGGTACGACAATGCGAGCCGACATGGAAGCCGGCCTCGGGCTGCGCGCGGCCGTCTCCGGCCGGGTCCTGCTGCCGGGCGACGAGGGCTTCGCCGAGGCGGCCCGGCCGTGGAACCTGGCGGTCGAGCAGCCGGTCGCCGCGGTGGTGGAGGCCGCGGACGCGGACGACGTCGCCGCCGTGGTGCGGTACGCGCGCACGGCCGGGCGCGCGGTGGCCGCGCAGACGACCGGGCACAGTGCGGCGCCCGGCACGGACGGGGCGATCCTGCTGCGCACCCGCCGCCTCGACGAGGTCGTGGTACGGCCCGAGCGGCGGCTGGCCCGGGTGGGGGCGGGCGTGACCTGGGACCGGGTGCTGGCGGCGGCCACGCCGTACGGGCTGACCGGGCTCGCCGGGAGCTCGCCGGTGGTGGGCGTCACCGGCTACACGCTCAGCGGCGGGCTGTCCTGGTTCGGCCGCCGGTACGGCTGGGCCGCGGACGCGGTGACCGCGTTCGAGGTGGTGGACGCCGACGGCGAGCGGGCCCGGGTGACCGCCGGGTCCGATCCGGAGCTGTTCTGGGCGCTGCGCGGCGGCGGGGGCGACTTCGCGATCGTCACCGCGATCGAGTTCGAACTGTTCCCGGCCCCGGCCCTGTACGGCGGGGCGATGGCGTGGCCGCTCGCCCGGGCGGACGAGGTGGCCGCCGCCTACCTGGAGGTCACCGCGCAGGCGCCGCCGGCCCTGTCGGCGTGGCTCGGCCGGCTGAACCTGCCGGGCGTGCCGCCCATGGTCACGGTGAGCGTCGCCTTCCTCGGCGAGGCCGACGAGGCGCGGGACCTGCTCAAGCCGCTCGACGCGATCGGCGGCCCGCTCCAGGACACCAGAGGGCCGCTCACCCCGGCCGAGCTCGGCGCGATCACCGGCGACCCCGTCGACCCGATGCCGAGCGCGTCCGGGGGCGAGCTGCTCACCGGGCTCGACGAGGCCGCGCTGCGGGTGCTGCTGCACGAGCCGATCGACCCGCTCCGCGGCGTGCAGATCCGGCACCTCGGCGGCG